>JGI24023J19991_10000219_pt1 | contig 42834 bp, 41 predicted proteins | sample Cruoilmetagenom1_FD_19991 | JGI IMG/M metagenome (IMG submission 19991)
CGGGTCGTTTTGGCAACCATTCATATCCCCATTGGACACGTACCCCGGACCCTGAGCACGGCGGGAATAGCCGACGTCGTGGCCCTGACGGATCATGCCCTGAAAACCCGTTTCGGCCTGGCGACCCCGCGTATTGCCGTGGCCGGACTCAACCCGCATGCCGGAGAATCGGGTCTCTTTGGATGCGAAGAGGAGACTATCATTGCCCCGGCGATCGACCTGGCCGCCTCGCAAGGGATAACCGTCACCGGCCCCCATCCGCCTGACACCGTTTTTGTTACGGCATCCCGGGGCGTATACGATGCGGTAGTGGCCATGTACCATGACCAGGGGTTGGGACCGTTCAAAATGATCCATTTCGAAGACGGCGTCAACACCACCTTAGGGCTGCCCATCATCCGAACATCGGTGGACCACGGGACGGCCTACGACATTGCCGGCACGGGCCAAGCATCGGCGGAAAGCATGGTGGCGGCCATCAGCATGGCAGCGGATCAGGCCCGCCGGCTGGACCAGCGGCGCACCCCGTAACGCAGGACGCATATTCGGAAAATACTGTCACGCCAATCATTCACTGCAAAACGCCCCAGGGAAAGTTTCGCTATCATGATCTCTGAACCCCCAATCCAACCGAATCCGTGACGACCCTAAACGCCATCACCATCGAGGGGGCCAGGCAGCACAACCTGAAAAATATCAGCCTGCGTCTACCACGCAACCAGCTGGTGGTGATCACCGGCCTGTCCGGGTCCGGAAAATCCACCCTGGCCTTCGACACCCTCTATGCCGAAGGCCAACGTCGCTATGTGGAATCGCTGTCCACCTACGCCCGACAGTTTCTGGAACGCCTGGAAAAACCCGATGTGGATCTGATCGAGGGGCTATCTCCGGCGATCGCCATCGAGCAGAAAACCGCCATCCACAACCCCCGCTCAACGGTGGGCACGGTAACCGAAATCTATGACTTCATCCGGCTGCTTTACGCCCGTGCCGGAACCGCCCACTGCTACCAGTGCGGCCGGCCGATCATCGCCCAAACGATCGATGAGATGGTGGAAGCGGTCATGAAGCGCCCCGTAGATTCCCGATTCATGGTCCTCTCGCCGCTTTCGAGATATCCAGCCGACGATTACAAGGGGGTGTTAAAACGATTGCAAAGAGACGGTTTCGCCAGAATCCGAATCGACGGAGAGATCCGGGAACTGGACGCAGCCGTCGACATCTCTGGTCCCTCCGCCCAAAAAATTGAGGTCGTGATTGATCGGCTGATTCTCAATCCCGGCATCCGCAACCGGTTGGCGGACTCCATGGAACTGGCCATTGCCAGGTCCGAAGGGCGGGTGGAAGTCGCTTTTGTCGGCAAAAGCGTGGACGCGGTCGTTGAAACCTTGCACTTCAGCGAAAAGGCCGCCTGCACCCATTGCGGGGTCAGCTATCCGGAACTGTCGCCAGCCAGTTTTTCTTTCAATTCTCCCCACGGCGCCTGCACCCACTGCGATGGATTGGGCACGACCAAACGTTTTTCACCGCAGCAAATCGTCCCTAATCCGGAACTCTCCTTAAGAGAAGGAGCGGTCTCTGTTTGGGCCCATCGCCGTTCAATGGCCTTCGGGGAGTTTTTGGAAGATCTCACCGCCTTTTACGGCGTCGATATCTATACCCCCTACCGAGAACTTCCCGAGGCGTTCAAGGCGGTGCTGATGATTGGTTCAAAAGACCGGCGGATTCCCTTCAGCATCCATGAAAACGGCCGGACAATAAAAGAGTTCAGGCCCTTCGAAGGGATCATCCCGCAATTGCAGCGGCAGTATGCCCAATCGGTTTCGGCCGCCGATAAAAAAGCCTTGAGCGGCTACATGGCCGAGACGACCTGCCCCCATTGCGGCGGTTCTCGGTTGCGCAGGGAAAGCCGCCATATAAAAATCAGGGGATTGTCCATTGGCGATTTGACCTCTCGATCAATCACCGCACTGCGCGATTTTTTCAATGTCTTCCGGCCCCACGGCAAGCGCGGGGTGATTTCCGAGAAGATCGTCAAAGAGATTGCCGCACGCCTGGCATTTCTGGATGATGTGGGGCTCGCCTATCTGACCCTGGACCGACCGGCCCACACCCTGTCCGGTGGAGAGAGCCAGCGGATCCGGCTGGCCACCCAGATCGGCTCCAAATTGACCGGCGTGCTCTATGTATTGGACGAGCCCAGCATCGGCCTGCATCAGCGGGATAACCAGCGACTGCTGGATACGCTAATGAATATGCGCGACATGGGCAATTCGGTGCTGGTGGTGGAGCATGATGAAGATACCATTCTGGCCGCTGACCACGTGGTGGACATGGGGCCCGGCGCCGGCGTCGACGGCGGCCGTGTGGTGTTTGCAGGACCACCGTCCATGATGCTTGAAGACGACAGGTCATTGACCGGCGGATATCTTTCCGGCAGGCTGCAGATCGACCTGCCGGAAATCCGCAGACCCGCCGGCAAGGAAGAGATCCGCATTGTCGGCGCATGTCAGAACAACTTGAAAAATATTGAGGTCGCCTTCCCGACCGGTGTGTTCACCTGCGTCACCGGCGTATCCGGGTCGGGTAAATCTACCCTAGTGATAGAGACCCTTTACCGGGCGGCCGTCCGCAGCCTGCAGCAACTCAATCTGTCCGCCGGGGACTACTCAAAAATCATCGGCCTGGACAGCATCAACAAGGTTATCGACATCGACCAATCGCCCATCGGCAAGACCCCCCGTTCCAACCCCGGCACCTATACCGGCTTGTTTTCACCGATCAGGGATCTTTTCAGCCGGACGCCGGAATCCAGAATGCGGGGTTACAAACCCGGCCGTTTCAGCTTCAACATCCGCGGCGGTCGCTGCGAGGCATGCGAAGGGGACGGCATCGTCCGCATCGAGATGCATTTTCTGCCCGACATCTTTGTACCCTGCGACATCTGCAAGGGCAGCCGCTTCAACCGGGAGACGTTGGAAATTCGCTACAAGGGCAAAAACATCGCCGAGGTTCTGGAAATGACCGTCACCCAGTGCCTGGCCATGTTTCAGAACATCGAGGCCATTCGTTCCAAACTGCAGACGCTGGCGGATGTGGGGCTCGGTTATGTCCCCATCGGCCAGTCGGCCACCACCCTTTCCGGAGGCGAAGCCCAGCGGATCAAACTGGCCCGGGAACTGAGTAAGCGGAGCACGGGAAACACCCTTTATATTCTGGATGAACCCACGACAGGATTGCACCCCGATGACATCCGCAAACTACTGGTCGTGCTGAGCCGCCTGGTGGATGCAGGCAATACGGTGGTGGTCATCGAGCACAACCTGGATGTGATCAAAACCGCCGATCATATCATTGACCTGGGGCCCGAGGGAGGCGACGCGGGGGGGCGTGTGGTGGCGACCGGAACGCCGGAGAGCGTTTGCCGGGTTGCCCGATCCCACACCGGCCGTTATTTGCAAAAGGTTCTGAGAGGTAAAGGATCCTGACCCGACGAACCGGGCTCTATTTTGCCAGCGAAAAGGGCGATGGGCCATTGGCGGAGTTGGTTCCGATAGTTCAACACCGCCGCCTGGTCGACAGACGGAGATAATCGACGAGGCGCCCAACGGAAAAAGACCCCTGCAATGAAGCAGCGGCCCTTTTCATGTTTATCCGTGGCAGGTACAGAAAATCAGTGTGCGAACAACCCGGCGATGGCGGCTGCCTGGGGATGCGCATAGATCAGGATCAGCGCCACAACCAGAGCGTAAATACACAGAGACTCGATCATGGCCAGACCGATCAGCATGGTCACGGTGACCTTACCGGAAGACTCGGGATTCCGGGCAATACCTTCAACGGCGGACTTGAGGCCCATGCCCTGTCCGATGCCGCAACCGAAGGCGGCTATTGCAATACCAAAACCAGCTGCTGTCACACACGCGATGAAAAACTGCAATGCTTGAGCTTCCATATCCTACACTACCTCCTTTAAAAGATTGATAATTAGGGCTTCTTCCAGTTACCCCAAAACCGATTGAACACGAGCCGATCCGCCGACTGGCGGATCGACGGGCTTCCATGTTAACACCTCTCCATCAATGGGCGTGTTCCATGGCCCCGGAGAAGTAAATAACCGACAATAGAAAGAAAACGAATCCCTGCACGAAGGCCACGAAGATACCCAGAGCCATGATCGGCAGTGGCGCAAAAAAGGCGCCGGCCAGCCCGAAAAGAATCGCCAGAACAATCTCGTGCCCCATCATGTTGCCGAACAGACGAAAAGAGAGCGACAGGATCCGCGCCAGATGCCCGATAATCTCGATGACAAAAATCAGCGGCGCCATCCACCAGACCGGCCCCATAAAGTGTTTGATGTAGCCGACGCCATGGTACTTGATGCCGATGATATGGGTGAAGACAACCACCACGAGGGCACAGGATAGCGTGGTGTTGAGGTTGGCGGTGGGCGGTAAGAACCCGGGAACAATACCGATCAGGTTGCCGATAAAGATGTAGAGAAAAAGCGTAGCCGCCAAGGGAAAGAGCCACCTTGCCTCTTCACCGGCCGTTTCCACCATGAACTCTTCGATACCCGAGACAATCACTTCGAACAGGTTCTGGGCCTTTCCCGGTATCATGGAGATCGTTTTTGTGGCCAAGGCACCGGCAACGATCAGGATCCCCATCAGGACCCAGGAGTAGACCACATGGGGGTATGTGTGGGCGAAATGCCCCAGCCCGATCGCTTCAAAAATCTTTACGAAAAATAGATAGGGATGCTCCATCCTTAGACCGCCTCCTTGAAAATAAGTTTTTTAAGCTCAACCATGGTGGCCAGGGTGATGCTGGCCACCACGACGGAGAGACCGATGAACAGACCGATGGGGTTCACCACCTGCTGGCGAATGAGAAAGAAGATGATCACGCCGCTGATGATGAATCGGATGTAATATTTTATCAAAACCACGTTGGGTGAAGTCAGCTGTCGGGGGCGAAGCGCCTTTTTCAGGGTTTTGGCCAGCAAGTGAAAATTGACCGTGACGATGAGCCCGCCGAAAATCATGCCCCGGGCAAAGGCGGGAGACGCCGCCAGCAGGCCCAGCAGGCCGACCGAAACCAGAATCACCCAGTTGGATCGTGTAACGAATGTGAGTAAACGACGCTGAATATCCACGGTGGCGATTTTCCCGCTGCTATGGGTCACAGTTTACTGCTTTTTTTAATTGCCAGGCCAATATTCCGGTATCCGGCGGCGATGCCGAATCCCAAAAAGAGAAGCGTTAACCACGGCGATGTGTCGAAGCGCCTGTCGAGGAAAACCCCGATTCCAAGTCCGATGAAGACGGAGAGTGACACCGAGAAACCCAGACTCGAATAATATGCCAGATCCCGCATCCGTGTTCGTGTTTCTTTTTTCATGGGAGTCGACCCTTCTCCGACCGCAAAGTGGCGTCAGATCGGGCCTCGATCGGAATGTGTGCGTGTAACATAGCTGGGTGATCAAGTCAATCTCAAATTGAACGGGCTACCCTGGAATGCGCCCCGTCAAAACCATCACCAGCGGAGCCGGTGGGCATCGAATACCGGACCGTCCACACAGACATGCCGGTAGGGCGCATCGTCATCGTTCACGCTTACCGCACATCCCAGGCAAGCGCCGATCCCGCAAGCCATCATCGCCTCGATGGAGACCTGACAGGCAATGCCACGGGCCGCGGCGATAGCGGAAACCGCCTTGAGCATCCCCGCCGGCCCGCAGGCGCAGATTAGATCCACCGGGCCGTCATCCAGCGCCTTTTCCAGTCTACGGGTCACCATCCCCCGATTCCCCCGGCTGCCGTCATCGGTGGACACGTCCAGAAAAAATCCGGGCAGATCGAACTCGGTGATGCAGACAAGGTCATCCTTGGTTCGGCCGCCGACGAATACCATACAGCGGTTGGGGTTTCCCTTGCGCGCCAGCAGCGACTGTGCCAGGAACCGGATGGGCGGCACACCGACCCCACCGGCCACGAGGATCAACTGGCGGCAACGCTCGGGGACCCGAAAAGCGTTTCCCAATGGTCCGATGACGGATAACCGGTCGCCTTCCCGGCGACGGGAGAGGTGTTCGGTTCCCTTGCCCACCACTTTATAGAGGATCTCGATTCCGGTCACCCGATCCGCTTCTCGGATTAATCCCAACAGGGAAAATGGGCGGCGCAGCAAAGGGGTGGCGTCGGCGTCGGTGCGCACCATGATGAACTGTCCGGGCTTGGCGGTGTCGAAACCGGTGGCGCAGGCCAGTCCCATGCGAAAATAACCCGGCGCTGCCGGCCGGTTCCACAATACCATCATCTCTTGTGCGATCATGCCTCCTCCGACTGGCGAATCCGTTAAAAAAATGGCTTCGGTTACGAACCCACGTCTAACCCGATCAGGGTTGCAAAACGACCGGTTTCCGGCGCAGCCCGGTATGAAAAAAAAAGGTGGGGGTTGCACCGGGTGCATATGCCGGAAGCATGCACGTTGCCATCCGAAAGGCCGGCCGAAACCAGCTGATGCCGGCTGATCCGCCAGAAGTCAAAGTGATGCGCCCCCACACGAAACGGCCACAAGGACCGGTGGATTTCATTTTTATAGTTGAGGAACTCGGCACAGCAAGGCCCCAGGGAGGGGCATATGGCCGCGGTCATCTGACCTGGATCGCAATCGAATTCGGAGGTCATGCACGAGACGACATTGCCGATGATGTTGGCCACACTGCCCCGCCAGCCGCAGTGGATGTTGGCCACCACACGTTTTTGCGGATCGAAAAGCATTACCGCCTGACAATCTGCCGTCTGGATCACCAACCTGATCCCCGGCACATCCGTAATCAAGGCATCGGCCGGCACCGGTTCCGTCTGGATCGCCTCCCCACGCGCCCAAGCATCCCGGGTAATGATCCGCATGGAAGCACCATGGTTCTGGCGGGTATACAGATGAACGCCACCACCGGTCATCTGCCGCAACCGTTTCCGATTGGCCGTCACCGTCGCCGGGTCGTCGCCCACACCAAGGCTTAGATTCATGCCGTCGAAAGGCGGTAGACTGAACCCGCCGTTGCGGCAGGCGATGGCGTGGGTCAGGCCTTGAAAATGGTTTAAAGCCTCGAATTGAAAAACGTAGTTTTCCTTCTTTTTTACCAGAAGCAACGGGGTACCTCATACCCAGGGATCATTTCTAATTAAACCGAATCCGAAAGGCCATAAACGTCCAACATCGAACGTCCAACGTCGAATTATGAATAAGGTATTCTATCAATTTATAAGTTGGCGGAGCGAAGCAATCTCACCATTTGATGTTCGATATTCGATGTTGGATGTTCGACGAAAAAAATGTGAGGTCCGTGGTTTAATTAGCTGGAATTACAAGACGATGTCGGAGTTCACAGCGCCCGGGCCAACGTCAGCACATCCACCCGTCCGGCCCCATCCCGGATCAGGGCCGTGGCACAGGCGTTGACCGTCGCACCGGTGGTCAAAACATCATCCACCAGCAGTACCCGCTTGCCGGTGATTTGACCGGGACGGCTCACCGAAAAGGCATTCTCGAGATTGGTCCGTCGCTGACGCCGGTCCAATCCGGTCTGGGGTGCCGTGGCCCGTGTACGCACCAGCAGGTCACGGACAACCACGGTCTCACCGGGCAGCCGCCAGCGCCTCACCAGCAGGTGAGCCTGGTTGAACCCTCGCCGGTGGAATCGGCGCCGGTGAAGGGGCACCGGTGCGACCACATCGATGTCACCGGACGCCCAATAACGCCGGAACGTATCCAAAAGGAGCCCTCCCAGCGGTCCGGCCAGCCCCACCCACCCCTTGAACTTCAACGCGTGGATCGCCATGCGCAGGCTCTGATCATAAATGCCGGCGGCGCGGGCCCGGGAAAAGGCACCCGGACGATCCAGGCATCGTCCGCACAGGTGGTCCTCCCCCTGGCGACTCTTAAACACCAGCCCGCACCGGCTGCACAACGGGGATGCCACCGCTGTCCATTGGCCGCGGCAACCCGGACAAAAATGAAGGGCCAACCCGGGGATCCAACCGGCTGCATGGGTAAGACCTCCCGTATGGGCCGTTTCCAATGCGCCGGCATCATGGTGAAAAAGCTGTCCGCAACCGATGCATTTGGCCGGGAACAACGCGTCCCCCAGACAACGGCGCAGCCGCTTCAGTGTAGACGACACCCTCGTCCGGTTCAGCATGCCATCGCCCTATTTCATCTGCCCGACGATGGCCGCGGCAAACGCGGAGCATTTCACCTCCCGGGCCCCCTCGATTTGTCGGGCCAGGTCGTAGGTCACCCGGCGGGCTTTGATGGCCGCCTGGACGGCATCACGAATGGTGGTACCCGCCTCTTTCCACCCCATGTAATCAAGCATCATGGCACCGGACAGGATCAGGGAACCGGGGTTGACCTTATCCAGCCCGGTATATTTCGGGGCGGTGCCGTGGGTGGCTTCGAATACGGCGCAGGCATCCCCGATATTGGCCCCCGGCGCCATGCCCAGCCCGCCCACCTGGGCGGCCAGGGCATCGGATATATAATCGCCGTTGAGGTTGGGCGTGGCGATAACGCTGTATTCATCGGGCCGAAGCAGCACCTGCTGGAAAAGCATGTCCGCAATGCGGTCCTTGATCACCACCTTTCCTTCAGGGGCCTTTCCGTCGTACTGTTCGTAAATCGCTGCCTCGGTGATCGTCCGGTCGGAAAATTGCTCGGCGGCCACCTGGTAGCCCCACTGAGCAAAGGCGCCTTCGGTAAACTTCATGATGTTGCCCTTGTGCATGAGCGTCACACTGGGAAAACCGTTTTCCAGAGCATGAACAATGGCGCTGGCCACCAGGCGCTTGGTATTGGCCGGACTGATGGGCTTGATGCCGATACCGGACGCAGGCGGCAGATCGACCCCCATTTTGGTTTTCAAAAAGTCGGCCACCGCCGCCGCTTCATCAGACCCCGAGGCCCACTCGATGCCCGCATAAAGGTCTTCGGTGTTTTCCCGGAACACCACCATGTTGATTTTCTCCGGATGTTTCATGGGGCTGGGCACGGTTTCGAGGTAGCGCACCGGACGAACGCAGGCATACAGGTCCAACCGCTGCCGGATGGCCACATTGAGGCTACGAATTCCCTTGCCGATGGGGGTGGTCAGCGGCCCCTTGATGGCCACAACGTTGGTTTCAATGGCGTCCAAAGCCTCCTGAGGCAGGTAATTTCCGGTTTCTGCATACCCCTTTTCCCCAACGGGCAGTTCCATCCATGAAATGTTTCGATCGCCGGCGTATGTTTTTTCAACGGCCGCTTCAATCACCGACCGGGTCGCCCGCCAGATGTCGGGGCCGATGCCGTCACCCTCGATGAAAGGAATGATGGGACGAGCCGGCACATTCAGACTGCCGTCACTGTTTTTGGTAATCTTTTGTGCATTTGCCATGAGTCGTTCCTCCTGCATTTAAAAAAAATACGTTCGATGTTCTTCTTTTCAATTTACACCGGTGCCTGCCGCTGCCGAAAGGCTTCGTAAAGGACCACCGCCGCGGCAACCGATGCATTCAGAGAGTCCACCCGGCCGCGTAACGGAATACGTATTAGATAATCACAATGCTGCCGGACCAGCGGCCGCAGGCCCTTTTCCTCTCCGCCGACCACCAGGGCCAGGGGTCCTTTCAGGTCCGCCTGAAAAACGGTCCGGTCGGCCGCCATGGTCAGGCCGGCCACCCAGACGCCCTGTTTTTTCAACCACTGAATGGTGCCGGCCAGATTGGTCACCCGGCACAGCCGCGTGTGCTCCAGGGCACCGGCGGAAGCCTTGGACACCGCCGGTATCGCACCGACGGCCCGATCTTTGGGAACCACCAGTGCATCGGCGCCCACACAGTGCGCCGTGCGCACAATGGCCCCAAGATTGTTCGGATCCACAATGCTGTCCAGCAGCACCAGCAGGCAGGTTGCCTCGTCCCTAACGATTTCGGTAAAGATCGCATCCATGGAATCGGTGGGCAGGGGGGACACGACGGCGGCCACCCCTTGGTGCTGGTCGCTGCCGGAAGCAACGCGAATCTGGTCGGAGGTCAGCGTCTGACAGGAGATCCGGCGTTTCTGCGCCAGTTCGACGACCTGTGTCTGACGCTCGGAAAGTGCCCGCCGGTCTACCATCACCGAAAAAATGGTTCGCCAACCGGCTTTCAACGCCTCCATTACCGGGTGAAATCCGTAAAGCACCTCGCGGCTGTTCGGAACCGACCGCCGTTTTATGGTCTTTGAGGCCATGTCAGTCGACCTCACCCTTTAAAATGGATACAAACCGGGCGATGGCCGTCTCCAGGTCGTCATTGATCACGATGTGCCGGTATATCCCTCGGCGGTCGATTTCGGTTTTTGCATTGCGCATGCGTTTGTCGATCACCGCGGCGCTGTCCAGCCCCCTTGCGGTGAGCCGCCGGCGAAGGACGGCCACGGACGGAGCCATGATGAACAGGGTGATCGCCGCCGGGTAGCGCTGCAAAATCTGCTCGGCACCCTTAACGTCGATATCCAGAAGCACATCCCGGCCGGCACGCAGATGGGCCTCGATGAACCGGGCGGCGGTGCCGTAGTAGTTATCATGAACCCGGGCCCATTCAGCCCATTTCCCGGTGTCGATACCCTCGCGAAACTGCGCTTCGCCGACGAAAAAGTAATCTATTCCCTCCTGCTCACCTCCCCGGGGCGCCCGGGTGGTCGAACTCACCGAGTAGACCAGATGTGGCAGATGCTTGCGCGCCGCTTCACACAGGGTGGTCTTGCCGGCCCCCGATGGTGCCGAGACCACAAAGAGGCGGCCGGCGTGATTCCGGTGATGCGAATCGATTGTCATCTTGTTTGTCCTTGGCGCCTACGTGGTGGACGTTCGACAAGTCGTCACGTTTCCGTTTTTCAAGTCCTCGAAACGCTGGGAAAGCGTTTCAAACTGAATGGCGGACAGCACGATGTGGTTGCTGTCTAAAACAATAATGGCCCGGGTGCGGCGTCCCTGGGTGCCGTCCAACAGATGCCTTTCCTTGCGGGCCTCATCTTTCAATCGTTTCATGGGAGATGAACTGGGCGAGACGATGGCCACGACCCGTTCGGCCACAACCGTGTTACCGAAACCGATGTTAAGCAGTTTTTTTTGCATCATCCTATTCCACGTTCTGGACCTGCTCGCGCAGTTTTTCGAGTTCCGATTTCACCGCCACGATAATGTGGGAGATGGCGGCCTTACCCGATTTCGATCCCATGGTGTTAAATTCCCGGTTAAACTCCTGGAGCAAAAAATTCAAGGGTCTGCCGGCCGGTGTGTCGTCTCCCATCCGGGACCTGAACTGCCGGATGTGACTTTTGGCCCGGACAATCTCTTCGGAGATATCGCTCCGGTCCGCAAGCAGGGCCGCCTCCTGAGCGATACGCACCCGATCGATCTCCACGACACCGTGGGTGAGTGCATCGATGCGCGCTTCGAGCCGTTTCCGAACCATTTCCGGCAACAGGGCGGCCTGAGCATCAATCCGTTCCAACATCGTCTCAACGATGCCCAGTCGCTGTTTAAAATCCCGGGCCATATTGTCCCCCTCCATCCGCCGCATGGCATCCAGATCAACCATGGCCGTCTTCACACACGATTCCAATTGAGGCCATACGGCCTCCACGTCCTTTTCCACCTCCACCGCCTGGACCATGCTGCCTGCCGCCAGAACCGTTTCGAGGCTAACCGGGGCCGTCAGCCCCAGGGAATCGTTCAACACGGTCAGGGCCTCATAATAGGCCCGGGCACGCGGCATATTGGCCGCAAAACCGCTGCCCGCTTCGGAATCATCATGGATTCGCACCCGGATGTCCACCCGTCCACGGGCCACGGTTTGGGCGATTACCCCTTTGATTCGCTCCTCCAGCGATTCGAAACCGTGGCTGAGCTTCAAGGCCACATCCAAATGCCGGCTGTTATATGCGCGCACTTCCACGCGAACCGTGTAAGGCGCTCCCTGGTTTTCCGCCCGGGCGTAGGCGGTCATGCTCTTGATCATCGGTCTCCCCCATGTATGTCATCCCGGAATTCAGGATTAAGATATCAATCACGCAATCGTTTCAGATCCAGCATATATTTATTTCGGACCCGGGCTAAAAAGTCAATCAGTCGACTGTCGGCATAATCGGGGTAGGTCCACGGCAGGGTACGAAAGGCGCCCTTCCGGTAGATCAGGGTCAAGTCCGCATAAATGCCTTGGCCAATGTAAATTCGGTGGGTAAAATTCTTGCCGGTGGCCAGGACGAAGCGTTCGGCAAGAAGATACCCTGGATCGATGTTGACCCGGCGCTGTCCACCCCGCTGGTATTTTCGTTCCAGCTCGTTGGTCATCCGCTTGATCGCGGCCAGCTTTGTCTGTTCGATAAGCGATTTAAATACAACCAGCCGGCGATACAGCGGGCCACCCATCTCTTTTTCGTAATAGGTCGTGAAATCAAAGTTAAGCCAGGCACTGACCATGTCCTCAGGGCCCAACCGGTCCTTCAGGTCCCGGGCGATCTCCGTGGCAAGGGCCTTCTCCTTCACGAAAAAGCCCACAATGAGTTTGGCGGGCTTGGGCGGCTGGGGCAGACTCATAAATTCATAGGGTTCAAGATTATCCAGTGTATCGGTAAAACGTTTCAGTTCGACCAAGATCAAGGCGGGCGATCATTTCAACCGGAGGCAACCTTGGCGGTTGTTGAGGATTGAAATGTGAGCCCAACGCCGATATTGGTCAAAATGGGACGTTTTACGTCAAAGGCTTGGCCTCTTCGATCAGCATAATGGGGATATCATCCCGAATCTCATACACCAGCCGGCACGCCTCGCAGACCAGACCGTCTTCGGCTTCGTTGAGGTGAATTTCCCCCTTGCACCGGGGGCAGGCAAGGATGTCAAGCAGTTCCTGGTTGATGGCCATCGTTTACTCCTCATTTTTTAAATTTGAAACGTTCAGTTCGGGAGGCAGTTTGCGGGCAATGGCGGTGGTGCTGTGCCCCTTGAGGATCTCTACGAGGCGGACCCGACCGCCGTAGGCCTCGACGACCGCCTTTCCCACCACGTCCTCGACGCGGTAATCCGCGCCCTTGACCAGAATGTCCGGCTTCAATTGGCCGATAAGATCCAAGGGCGTGTCCTCATTGAAAAAGACCACCATGTCGACGTCTTCGAGTGCGCTGAGGATGGCGGCCCGGTCCTTTCCCGGGAGTATGGGACGCTTCGCCCCCTTGAGCCGTTTGATGGATGGGTCCGAATTCAAGCCCACAATCAGCCGGTCCCCCAGTCGGCGGGCCTGATGAAGCAGGCTCACATGGCCGGGATGCAGCAGATCAAAGCAGCCGTTGGTAAAGACAATACGCTGTTCTGCCTGCCGCCACCGGGACAACCGCTCGGATGCCTCGGCGACATCGGCCACTTTCCAGAGCGTTGACAACGGCTTCCTTACGCTATCATCGGCCAGCGCATCTTCCAGTTCGGACAGGCGGATGGCCCAAGTAGCCAGTTTCTCCACGACGATGCCGGCGGCCGTATTGGCTATCGAGGCCGCTTCGACAAAGGACAATCCCGAAGCCACACAGGCCGCCAGGGTGGCGATCACCGTGTCGCCGGCACCGGACACATCGAAGACCTCCCTGGACCGGGCAGCAATCAGCGCCGGCGGGGCATCATCGCCGAACAGGGCCATCCCCCTGGGTCCCCGGGTGACCAGCAGCCATTCAATGGCCAACCGCCGACGATAATCGCAGGCGGTGGGGATCAAATCACTGTCCGCCTTGACCGGGGTACCGACCGCCAGTGCCAGTTCCGCCGTGTTGGGGGTGATACAGGTGGCACCGGTATAGCGCTTCCAATCCCTGCCCTTGGGGTCAATGAATATGGGAATATTTTCTTTTTTGCAGGCCTGGATCATCGCCTGAGTGAAATCGAAGGCAACAAACATCCCTTTGCCGTAATCCGACAGAATAACCGCATTCACCCGGGGCAGCATTTTTTCAACTATCGAAAATATGTGATCGGCCGTCTGGGGGCCGATCACACGACCATCCTCTTCGTCCAGCCGCACCACCTGCTGATTTCCGGCCATGATCCGGGTCTTGGTGATGGTGGGCCGGCCGATATCTGCGATACAGTGATCTTCGATGGTAAAGGATGCCAGCAGGTCCTGAACCTGGCGCGACGCCGGATCCTGTCCGATCAGCCCGATAATGGCGGGCGTGCACCCCAGGCCGGAGAGGTTGGCGGCCACGTTTCCCGCACCACCCAATCGGAATGTTTTCCGATTGACTTTGACCACCGGCACCGGTGCTTCCGGAGAGATCCGGCATACATCACCCCACGCGTAGCAATCCAGCATCAGGTCACCCACCACAAGAACCGTGGTGCGACCCAGCCGGCCGGCCAGATGCTTATGAGAAGCAACCACGCTCATCCCTGATCTCCATGGGAGCATGGCAATCCCTGTTCGATCCACCATGCCCAGTAGTGCAAAATAAAGATATGAGATTCCTGGATGCGTGCCGTGGTGGTGCTATCCACCACGATGGGCTGACCCACCAGACGTTTCAGGGAACCGCCGTCTTTCCCCAACAGCCCGATGGTCTTCAGATTTTGCAGGCATCGGACATACGCGTCGATCAGGGTGTTCAGCATGGCGCCTCGCTCTCCTCATGGTTGGGTGACAGTTTGGGTCCGCCCATCGCCGCTATGCCGAAAGGTTGGGTTTAATAGCATACACGGGCGGGATTTGCAGCATTTTTCGACTGCTTCGCGGTTCGGTCAGGTTCCGGTTTCAGCATACTCATAAATCACAGCGGCAAGCAGGGGAATCATAATTTCGTGGTGACCGGTAATGGCATAGCCACGGCCACCGGCGAGCACAGGCCGCCGGACCACATTGACCCCGGGCCGGTAGAGCTGAATCATGTCAAAATTGGCCGTGGTAAAATCCTTGACCGGAAATCCCAGGTTACGGGCCACGGCCAGCGCCTTTAGAAAGACCTCCGGCATGATCACCGCACTGCCGAGGTTGAGCACCACACCGCCACGACCCAGCTTGGAGACACCGGCCGCGAAAATGCGGAAATCTCGAAGGGACGCCTCGCCGATGGCGGCACCGCTGGCGGTCGGGTGTTGGTGGACAATATCGGTGCCGATGGCCACGTGAAGGGTATATGGGATCTTCAATCGATAGGCGCAAGCAATCAGGGCACGTTGGACGTGAGGTGCATTTTCTTCACGCAGCAATGCCCCCACCGCCTCTCCAAATCCTTCATTGCCGGCGGCGGCCCGTCTGGCCGCATTGTTGACCAGCAGGGCCGTATCCGCGGCCATACCAAAAGAGCCATCTTCCAGCTGCGAGGCCACATCCTCCGACGTGTGGCCGAAACGCGCCAATTCCGTATCGTGAATGGCCGCGGCGCCATTGGATGCCAGATGGGTAATGAAACCGTCGGCGGCCAGACCGGCCAGCACAGGGGCACAGCCGGTTTTGATGATATGACCGCCAAACATGACCAGCACCGGTTTTTTCAACTGCCTGGCGGCCACGATGGCCCGGGCAACGGCCTTTAATTCTTCGGCTTTTAAAACGGCGGGCAGACCCTCCAAAAACGCTGAAAGGCGCATCCCCTGCCTCAGGGGATGGCCCTCGAGGTCCGTCGTGACCTTCGATGCCCGTTCCGCGGCCTGGTATGTCCTTAATGAAGAGAGGTCGATCTCTTTGTATGGCACGCGTGTCCTCCCCTTCCTCGTGCCTCACCTTTGGCAAAGCCGGTGAGTCGGTAAGCCGATCCGTCGAAAAGTTCTCGACAGTGTCGATTATGTCGACGGCAAAATTTACCGCCTTCTGCCACGCTTCCAAATTCTTAAATGCGAACTGCATTCATCTGAAACCATTCACCCTCCACCTTTGAGCGTTGAGCTTCTATATAATGCCGAGCATGAGATTGGCAACGGCTATCCTGTAATTGTATTCGAATCTTGATTATACCTTCAATTGTCTTTTTTCCATTTTCATCCGCATCGTTTACAAAAGACCTCCCATGGGTTAAATACCCGGCACGTTGGATATGGATGCCAGTCATCGACAGATAATTAGGGAAATCCGTGTGAAACATTTTTTCAAAATAGAATTCAAGAATCGGCATCGGCAAATCTTGTCATTGATTAAAAAAAACAGCGGTCGCCTGGTTATGGCCGCCGGATGCAGCCTGATGGTATCGGTCGCCACGACAGCCACAGGCTACCTGATCAAACCCGTCATCGACGATATTTTCGTCAACCGGGATACCACCGGCCTGGTGCTTTTGCCCCTGCTGGTGGTAGCCGTGTTTTTGATAAAAGGGCTGGGCAGTTATGGTCAGGAATATTTCATGAACTACGTCGGTGAAGATATCATTCGACGGTTGCGCAACCGGCTCTACGATCGGATTCAAGACCTTCCCCTGGCCTTTTTTCAAAAGGAACGCACCGGCACCCTCATGTCGCGCATCACCAATGATGTGAATATCCTCAAGTCGATGGTATCTACCGCCGTTACCGGATCGCTGCGGGATGTGTCGTCAATTATCGGCCTGACCGCGGTTATTTTCTATCAGAACTGGAAAATGGCCATCCTTGCCTTTATCGTCCTGCCGGTGGCCTTCTTACCGGTTTTTATCCTGGGACAAAAAGTCCGCCGGGTGAGCACCGGCTGCCAGCAGGCCATGGCCGAGCTCAGTGCGTTTTTACATGAAACCTTTTCAGGCAACAAGATCGTCAAGGCCTTTAGCATGGAACCGCACGAGAAACAGCGCTTTTTCAACCAAACCCGCCGACTCTTCACCTTGGAGATCAAAGGGGTCAAGATCCGTGCCCTCGCTTCCCCGATTATGGAATTTTTCGGCGGCGTGGGCATCGCCTTTGTCATCTGGTACGGTGGGTCGGAAGTGATCGCCGGCGAGACCACACCGGGTACGTTCATGAGCTTTCTGGCCTGCGTCCTGCTCATATATGATCCCGTCAGAAAGCTAAGTCAAGTGAACAACACCATGCAGCAGGGGATGGCCGCCGCTGACCGGGTTTTCGACATTGTCGAAACCCCATCGGATATTCAGGACCCGGCGGCTCCCCACCCGATGGCTTCCGGCCCTCATACCGTCTGTTTGGACAAGGTCCATTTCAGCTATGGTGATCAGGATGTACTCAAGGGGATCGATCTGACGGTCGACCATGGGCGGGTATTGGCGCTGGTGGGCATGAGTGGCGGCGGAAAAAGCACCATTGCCAATCTGATTCCCCGTTTTTATGATGTTACCGGCGGCCGGATCTGCATCGACGACGTGGATATTCGTGACGTCGCCGTAGCCGACCTTCGGCGCCGGATCTCCATTGTGACCCAAGAGCCGATTTTATTCAATGAAACGGTTCGCGACAATATTGCCTATGGCCGCCCCGGGCCCACGGAAGCCCAAATCGTTTCCGCCGCCAAGGCCGCCTTCGCCCACGATTTCATTCTCCGTTTTCCAAATGGATACGACACCATGATCGGAGAGTTGGGCGGCAGGCTTTCCGGCGGGGAAAAACAGCGGTTGTGCATTGCCAGAGCACTGATCAAGGACGCTCCCATTCTGATTTTGGATGAAGCAACGTCCTCTCTGGATTCCGAAGCGGAGGCGGTGGTTCAAAAAGCGTTGGAAAACCTGATGCAGGGACGAACGACGGTGGTCATTGCCCATCGGCTATCCACCATTGCCGGAGCGGATCGTATTGCCGTCATCGTCGACGGCAATATTGTTGAAGAAGGGACCCATAAGGAGCTGCTGTCCCGCAAAGGTGAGTACCACAAGCTGTACATGACGCAATATGCAGGCAACCTATCGGGATGATATTGCTTCCAGGAATGAACAACCCCGCCGCAAGCAACGAAGTATCTGAGAGTACCGAAAAAGATGATTAGCAATCCAAAATCAAACAACCGCAAATTGTTGGTGTACGAACCCCGCGTCGAAGGCCATCATCCCGGCTGGTTGCGATTCATCACCGAAGACCTGCTATCCGCCGACTACGAACTCGCACTGGCCTTAGACCTGCGGAAGAACTCCCGCCGGATTATCGAAGAACATCTTGGCGACTTGATGACGCGGGTCGAATTGATTCCCGCCGTCGATGAAAACGGCAAGCCGCGAGATGGCAGCAATGCCGCATCCATAGTTGCCGGTCTCAACGAATCCGGGGCATCACGCGCCTTTCTGTGCGCCTTTGACGAACTGGCATCAACGGCCTTTCGTCGCACGGCACTCGGTCTGAACCCGCCCCGTTCTTTGCTTGGACGCATTGGCGGCATCTACCACCGCCCACGCTTCACCGACGCGCCGTGGTGGTCGCCGAATCGCCTGCTCAAGACTGCCGGCTTTCGCAAATTCATGCAAAAAAACTGGGTACAGCCATTGTTGCTGCTCGACGAATACCTGGCGCAGGATTTCATGATGGCGTTCCCCGGAAAACCGATTTTCTTTCTTCCCGACCCCTGTCCGGACGATTTCGAAGGCGATCCCCTGCTTGCACGATCCGCCTTGGGCGTTCCCGCCGACCCAACGGTTTTTCTCTTTTTCGGCGTGGGCGCCAAACGAAAAGGCCTGCACCTGGCGGTCGAGGCGATGTTGCGTCTCAACCAAAAGAACACCTTCCTGCTGGTCGCCGGAAAGCAAAATCCATCGCCACGGGTACGGCAAGGAATCGAGCAGTTGCAGCAACAGAACCGGGCCCTGATGCTGAATCGCTATGTCTCGAGCACCGAGGAAAAATGGTGCTTTCAAGCCGCCGATGTGGTGTTGCTGCCCTATTTGAATCATTTCGGCACAAGCGGTATCCTTTCGCGAGCCATGGCCACCGGCAAGCCGGTGATCGCATCCGATGAACAGCTTTTGGGGAGGCTGGTAAGAGACAATGAGATTGGCTGGCGCTTTTCTTCGGGCGATGTAACCGCCCTAGCCGATTGCCTGGCCAAGGCAACGGAAGTCGACACCGGAACGCAGCAACAGTTTAAAGCCAATGCCGGTCGCTACGCCAATCGATATTCACGCGACGGGTATCGGAAAGCCCTCCTGGTATCTCTTGCCGCTCCATGAAGCCGTAAGGCAGATGGGGTATCATCGCCATACGCACCGAAACGGCAACTCGCTTCAGACGCTTTGGATCCAATTAAATCCAAAATGTAAGACGCTCAGTTTAGTTGCAAAAAGCGGGACCTATTGGGCGCGGGAGAAAGCCTGGGCATAGAGATCCAGAATTCGTCGCCCCATGGTGTCGATGGTATGGTTTCTTATTGCATAATCGGCCGCACGGCGGGCTCTTTCTGCGGCCGCTTCCGGCATGTTCAGGACAGTCGCCATGGCGTCTGCCAGTAAGGCTGAATCTTCAGGATCAACGAGAATTCCGGTTTTCCCGTCTTCAATGACTTCCGGGATGCCGCCCGCCCGGGTACCGATGACCGGGCATCCGGCAACCATGGCCTGGGGCAGCACCTGGGAGGTCGCCTCGTTTTTGGTACTGGCCAGGATGTTGACATCGAATGCACGGAAAAAAGGCCAAGGGTCCTCGCGAAAACCCGCAAAATGGATTCGATCCGTTAGTCCGAGGCGTTGCCTTCGCCTTTTCAGCGATTCCATTTCGGCACCATCTCCCACAATCATCAAATGATGATGCGGAAATCGTTCACTGATTGCTGCAAATCCATCGATTAAATAGAGATGGCCTTTCCAGTCATACAGCATGGCCACACTACCGACAAAGCGTGCGTGTCGATCCAGATCGAATTCCTGTTGAAGACGACGGACGGCATCTTGCCTGGCGATCATCGTGTCGGGTGGGACAACACCGCTGCTGACAGTGACCACCTTCGATGGCTCAACCGCCAGATCCTTTGCAATCTGATCCGAAATGTTTTGAGCGGAGGTAAAAATGTAATGGCTGAGTTTGCGATACATCCATTTGTTGTACCAGGAGGGCGACACGGGGTGGCTATGGTGCCGGGATCGGATCACGCAGGGTATTCCCAACCCCCTGGCGGCCATCAGCCCCACTTTGGCATCCATGTTTCCGTGGGTGTTGAGCACGTCGGGAACAAATTGCTTCAGCAATTTTCTAAGCCGGAAATAGTCGGAAACGATCGTTGGATTGGTAAAGGAAAAAGGGAGGACCTGCAGCCCGGCCGATTGCGCTCGCGTGTATATTAACGATTTCTGAGGGGCCGCCAGCAGGGGCCGGTGACCGCGCTGCTTCATCCATAGACATTCGCTAAGGACACGCAGTTCCTGCCCCCCCCAACTGCGGTGGCTCTCCGTATGCAAAATTTTAAACGCTGCTTTCATGAGTCGTCAGGATCTCAAACTTTTATCTTCCCATCATCCCGGGAATCACCGTGATGCCAAAGCTCCCTTAACTTCGCATATTTCATATACGATCCACCACCATTGGTGGTGGCGATCATGAACCCGTCGAATCCCTCCAATATTCCCAACTCCAGGAAATAGGCCCGCATAAACATCCAGATGCCGTGTGAGATGGGCATCCACCAGCTTGCCTTGCGTCCCTGAGCTTTCATTTGCAATGCGGCGAGTGTTGAATAGTTCTGCATCTTCTCGATCAGGTCGGCGTAGTCTCGGAAGCTGTAATGCTCGATGACAGCCTTGAGTTTTTTGACGGCTCCATTGGCTACCCACTTCTCATGAACCAGGTTTTCGCTGAAAGATCCTTCTCGCCGGTCCACCAATCGAACCACGCTATCCGGCCACCAGCCGCACCGCTTGAACCATCGCCCGTGAAATATGTTTTTCCGCAAGAAGCCATAGGCGCCAACACCCGGGTCCGGAGCAGCCAGCAGCCGCCCGATGGTTTTCGCAGTTTGACGGGGTACCCGTTCATCCGCATCCAGGATCAGGACCCACTCGTTTTTACAGGCGTCCACGGCAAATTGTTTTTGTTTGGCATATCCCATCCACACTTTTGACAGAACCCGGCAGCCATAGGATTGCGCGATGGCCAACGTATCGTCGCTGCTTCGCGCATCCACGACGACAACCACTTCGTCGGCAAACGCCAGGCTCTGCAGGCAATCCTTGATTCGATCGGCCTCGTCTTTGGCAATGACGGCGACAGAAAGTGGCGCTGTTGGCGAATCAACCATTCCTATGACTCCATTCGAGGGCCGGTCTCAACCCGACTGTCAGCGACAAAAGAAAAGCGGTTCCCACATCCAGCATCTGCGTATTGAAAAACCCGGTAACCGTCATTACGCTGACCACGGAAAGCAACATATAGCCTGAAGCCGTCTTCCGACGACGCCAGCCGTTGAGAAGGGTCACAGCCAAAAACCAGAACAATACGGCGATTCCGATGACACCGAAACTAACCCCCATATAGAGAACGTTGTTGTGGGGATGGGCAATCATGGGGGCGCCTGGATCGCTGCCTTCTCTTTGGAGAACGGTGGAATACCCCCCGGTACCGACACCGATCAGCGGATTGCCGGCGATGATCTTCAGCGCCCGGTTCCACATGTAGAACCGGTCCTGCTGGACAGAATATCTCTCTCCCCATGCCGACCCGTCTTTGGCAGAAAGATGATGCGCTACCTGCTTAACCGTCAAGGCAGCCCGATCGCGCACGATGGGGGAGAGGGACATCAGGCAGGGAATCAGTATGCACAAGGCAACGGTCTTGATCAGCTTATGGCGTCTGAAAAATGTATAGCCGATAAAAGGCACCAAGATAATGAAAGCGATATAGCTGGCCCGGCTCTGCAGAATCACGAAATGGAAGAAATACAGAGCGATGAGGCCCACTATGGCAATTCTGATTTTCATCACATTCTGGCGGTTCAGAAAAAAGACGGCCATCATGATACCGACAATTAGGTAGGCGGACAACGTGCTGTAATCCGGCCCGAGACCGCGATGGTGGCCGTATTTGTCGTTAAGATGAAAGACCATCTGGACGATGGCGGCAAAAACGTTGATCCCCAACCCCAGCATGAATGCCTGGACCAGTCTCGAGGCGGAAAAATACTGGAATGAAATAGCGGCCACCGACATGCCGAACAGCCAGTAATAGGTTTTTTCGGCATAGTCCATGCCGATGCCGGTCGTGTCCTGGGTATAGAACATGCCGATCCATGGCAAAAGCATCAGCGCGAAGACAGGCCACCAGTAGGGCATCAGATAGATCCGCCGTTTTTTTATGGCCATACCCGAAAAAAGCCATATGGCCAAGGACAACGCGCCGGCAAGGATTGACGGTGCGGTACCCAGCGGCAGGCTGAAGAAGGTTAGGGCCACTGCAGCATACAATGCCTTTTCACCGGCAGGCGTTTCGGGATCCTTTAGCCAGCCCCTGAGGGACGTAATAGTCATCAGATGATATTGCCTTTCTCAGAAATCCATCATTATGGCCCAATCTTTCCCGGCTGTTTTCCACATGCCATAGATGGAAGCAAATAGCCATAAATGGATGAACGTTTCTTTTGAGTCCGTCGTTGTAAAGCCGCCAGTTCTGAGTCTTCCCGCCCCCACCCCATAAAGTCCTCATTGAATCCGTTGGATGTACGCTCCGGTCGACTTTCTTATTGCATCATTTCTGATCTTGGCAGCCCTGAATCCTTTATCTTCATGCCGAACGTGCAAAAGTGGATAAGATACGGCAGCGCTGATTTTTTTGATTGCCATCGCCGTTTCCATACCCGAGCCATCATCGGCAACGATGACTTCGTCGACGGTGCTTGTTTGATGGGCCAGGCCATACAACACGTTTATCAGCGCACGGGGACGATTGTATGTCGTGACAATGACTGAAACGCTCACGAAGGCACCGAATTCGACCCGCCGCGGTCGAGGAGAATCGGTTTAACGGCATCAACCACCCGGGCCACCGAAATATCCGTCATGCACCGGCATTGGTGAACGTCGCACCGCCGTTTGAAACAGGGACTGCATGGGGGCGCCGTGCGAATGACCTGGTGACCGTCACCAAAAGGGCCCGTGCGCCAGGGGGCGGTGGGGCCGAAAAGCGCCACCACCGGTGTATTGACGGCGGCGGCCAGGTGCATGGGACCGGTGTCGGTGGTCAATAGAACCGTCGACTGCCGGTACAGGGCCGCCAACATGGGCAGCGTCGTGCGTCCGGAAAAATCGACGGAAGGCGCCGTCATCATCCGGCGGCGGATGTCACGGATGACCTCCCGTTCCCCCGGCCCGCCGGTAAACACGACGTCGACGCCGTAATCGCGCACCAACCGATCGGCCAGGGATGCAAAACGATCATTCAACCAGAGTTTGGTCTCCCACAAGGCCACGGGGTTGATGGCCACCAGCGGGCGGGTGCCGTCAATTCCGTGGCTCTCCAACAGGGTCTTGACCCGACCGCGATCCTCACCGGTCACGGGAATATCATAAACGATCCGTTTCGCTTCTATGCCGATGGCCGAAAGCAGCATCAGCCCCCGGGTCAGCGCATGCACCTCCATGTCTACGGGCGGGATGCGTTCGTTTAATAACCAGTAGCTGTGCTCCTGATGCTGCATCCCCTTGTCGAAACCGATTTTACGGTCGCCGCTGGCCAGCCACACCAGCATGCCGCTTTTTAGCAGGGACTGGAAATCGATGACGATATCGTAATGGGTGTCGCGCAGGTCGCGCCAGAACCGGCGGATGTCGACCAGCGCCTGCCGTCGCGAAGATCCCTTCAATTGCCGTATCCAGTGCTTGCGTTTGGATACGATCACCCGGTCCAGCGCCCGGTGGCCGACTACCAGGTCAGCCGCGGCCTCCTCCACCAACCAGGTGATGTGTGCATCCGGATAGTGCGCGCGGATGGCGTTTAACGCCGGCAGGGTATGGATCACATCCCCGATGGCACTGAGCTTGACGATGAGAATCTTCACAGCAGGCCCTTTACGGCGTCAACCACCATGTCCACCGTCACCCGTTTCATGCAGTTCATGTGGCCCAGCGGACAGACCGGCTTCATGCAGGGGCTGCATTCGATGAGCACCCGGACGATCCGGCTGGTGTCACTGTATGGGCTGGTGGTGGTGGAATTGGTTGAGCCGAAAATGGCCACCAGGGGGGTGTTCAGGGCGGCAGCCACGTGCATGAGGCCCGAATCGTTGGTAACGAAGGCGTCACATCGATCGATCAGCGCCATGGCCTCGTCCAAGGTGGTCCGGCCGCTCAAATCGATGGAAGGGGCAGCCATCATCCGGGAAATGGTCCGTCCCAGTTCCCGGTCCGACGGCCCGCCGAATATCAAAACAGTGGCGTCAAGGTCCTTGTTCAGACGGTCACCCAGGGCGGCATACCGTTCGGGAAACCACTGTTTGGCCGGACCGAAGGTAGCGCTGGGGTTGAGCCCGACGACCCGGACGACAGGCGTGATTCCATAGGCCGAAAGGATCCGCCCCGCCCGCTGCCGGTTTTCAGGCCCCACACTCAGTGCAAGGGTTTGCTCCCCGGCAACCAGCCCGGCCCCTTCAAGCATCTTCAGATAGTAGCCGGTCTGGTGGATGGATTTAATCGCTGTCGTGCAATGCACCGGATGGGTCAACAACATCCGCCGGGCGTCGGTGTCAAACCCGATTCGATTGGGGATGCCTGCCATAAAGGCGATCAGGGCCGCCTCGATGGCATTTTGAAGAAGAATTGCCGCATCAAACCGGTAGGCTCTCAGATCCTTTGCCAGACGGACCGTCCCGACGACCCCATGGTGCCGCCCATTGGCATCGTAGACGATGATTTCATCCACATCGGGACTATGGGCAAACACCGGCGCCACCCAGGGTTTGGCCAACATGCTGACATGGGCCGACGGAAAATTTCTGCGGATGGCGCACACCGCCGGCGTGGTCATGACCGCATCACCGATCCAGTTGGTGGACCGTATCAGCAGGCGTTTGATTTTTTTTCTCTCTTTCAGGTTCATAGATCGCGCCGAAACCTTTATCGTCGGAAGATCATGACGGCCTATCGGGCCAGGAACAACAGGCCCGATTCTTCCATCGCCGGTGGACCCAGAACCACTGCTCGGGATGCAAGCGAACGGCTTTTTCGATGGCCTTGCTGTAATTCAGTGTATTGCTTTCGATATCCTTGGTTTTGTCTCCGGTCACCACCAGGGGAATCTCTGCGCCAAAAACAGCTCTGAAACCGGATGCCTCACGATATAAGAAAACCGGCAGCACCGGTGACCGGCATTTCAGTGCAATCAGCGCCACACCTTTGCTGGTGCAGGTCCGGCGGCCGAAGAAATCCACCCATACCCCGTCATACCAATCCACGCTCTGGTCCATCAGAACGGCAATCATCTCTTTTTTCTTCAGCGCTCTAACGATCTTCAGCATGGCATGGCCGGCCGGAATCAGCCTGGCACCGAATCGGGATCTCAGTTTTCCAAAAAACATATTCAACGGCATAAAATCCAGCGGTCGGTAAACCACATTGAGCGGCATCAATGCTCGGTCCGCAACGATGGGCAACAGTTCCCAGTTGCCCAAATGGGCGGTAATACCGATCACCCCCCTGCCTTTTTCGATAGCGGCGCGGTAATGATCCAATCCGTCAATACGAATTGACTTGTCCAACTCGGCAGGAGACGCCGTCAAGGACCAGCCCACTTCAAACAATACCTGCCCCAGGTTGCGGTAAACGGCTCTTGCCGTATCCCACCGCCGATGCGGATTCAATTCGGCGCCCATGGCAAAGGCAAGGTTGTTCAGCGTGATTTCCCGGTGTCGCCGATCCAGGCGGAAACCCATGTCGCCCAGAAAGTTCCCCAACTTTCGGGCCCTGGGCCGCGGAATGCGCCCCAGGATGCACATCAATCGTAAAATAAGGCGATAGATCTTCAGATCGACAGGTGTCGGGTGTCTCTTTTTTCCCATTTTAAAAACGTATCTTTGGCTGACCGCCAACTGCGGCAGAAGTGATCCCGAACCGGAAAGTCGGACACGGGCAGGCGTAAGGGCCGGAGACCAGGGTCACAATCAGTTTCCAGAAACAAAATAAGCCACGGCATTTTCAAAAAGGCGAATCCCTTGACCCACCGTCGACTTCCGGTATATCCCATCTCTTTTTTCCGTCTCTACCTGCCGTGTCCAATCCGGATGGTTGGTCACATGGTTGTAGGCTTCCGGGTGCGGCATCAGGCCGAAGATCCGTCCGGTGGGATCACAGACACCGGCAATATCAGCCAGTGAACCGTTTGGGTTATGGGGAAACACACCATCGGCCAACCGGCCGTCGGGCATGGCGTATTGCATGGCGATCTGGCGCTTATCCGCCAGCGCCTGCATCGTTTCGCGTTGTGCATAGAACTTGCCCTCACCATGTCTGACCGGCAGATCAATGGTTTTAATGCCTCTGGTGAATACGCATGGAGAATCGGGATTGATCTTCAACCGAACCCATTGATCACGGAAATTACCACAGTCATTAAACGTCAGGGCCACGGATCGTTTGGTGTAGTCCCCATCGGTACCCGGCAGCAGGCCGAGGTTGACCAGGGTCTGGAATCCGTTGCAGATGCCGATAACCAGCTTTTGGGTGGCCACGAATTCGAGCAGCCGGTCGCCGATGTTCGTTTTCAGACGCAGGGCCTGAATCACCCCGGCCCCGTGATCGTCCCCCCAGCTGAAGCCGCCGCCAAAGGCCAGGATCTGGAAATCATCGAGGGATACCTCGCCGGCGATCACGGTGTTGATGTGTGCCCGTGTGGCCACCGCGCCGGCAAGTTCGAAGGCATATGCCGTTTCATGATCACAGTTGAGGCCGAAACCCGTCAGCACCAGTACGTTCGGTTTTATGCTCATATCAGACCCCCGAAAGGCCCTTTCCAGGCCGACTTCATCCGTTCGACTGTCAATTCCGCCAGGCACTGTCCATCAATGCCGATGATTTTCAACTGCGGCGTCTCGGTGACCCGCCCCACACGGGCGACCGGCAACTCGTCAAACAGCGCTTCGAAGGCCGCCTGGTTGTGCGGGGCCACGGTAACGATAAAGCGGCCGGCGCTTTCCGAAAACAATAGGGTGTCATCCCGGTCGACGCCTTCCGCGGGCACCTTGGCCAGGTCTACGGTCATGCCCAGCTCCCCCCCCATGGCCACCATGCCCAGATGAACGGCCAACCCGCCCCGGTATACACCATGGCAGGAGGCCAACAATCCATTTTTCACGGCTTGCGCCATGGTTTGATAGCAGGCGGCGAAACGGTCAGGTTCGACGACGGGAACATTTAATCCCACGTGTCCCAAGTGCGCATAAAACTCCGACCCACCCAACTCGTTTTTGGTAATCCCGACAAGGTAGACCCGGTCTCCGGGAACTTTACAATCCATGCTGAGACATCGGCGGACATCCGCCATCACACCGGTAACCGAAAATTGGAGTGTCTCCAAGGCAGAGACCTTATGGGTTTCGCCATAGCTGCCCGGCAGATGGCCATCAACATACATGGAATCCTTGCCGGAGAGCAGCGGAATGCCATAGGCCATGCACATCGCTTTGAGCGCTTTGCACGACCGCACCAGCTGGGCGGCTTTATGTTTGCCGTCGGGATTCTTGTCCGGATCGTACTGGATGTTGGGCCAGCAGAAATTGTCCACCCCCCCCAGATGATCCGGATCCCCGCCCACGGCGATGGCCCGCCGCACGGCCTCATCGATGGTGCAGGTGGTCATATGATAGGCGTCGATGGCCGAATACATGGGAATCAGCGCCTGTGAGAAGACCAATCCATGTTCCGATGTCAGCACCGGGCGAATCACGGCCGCATCGCTGGGCACATCCCGTCCGGCACCGATCAGGGGTTTGATCACGCTGGTGCCCTGCACCTCGTGGTCGTACTGGCGGCAGACCCACTCCTTGGAACAGATGTTGGGCCGCTCCAGCATATCCAGTATCAGGGCCGCGCAGTCTCCCGGTACACCCAGGACCGGCTCGGTAAGCCCGCGCAGTACCGGCGGTTGCCAGACCGCCTCGAATTCCCACTTGGGGAAAGCGGAGGTTAGCAGATCCAGGTCGATGTAGGCGCATGTAGCGCCGTCGTAGGTAATATGCAGTTTACCGGTATCGGTGTAGGTGCCGATCACCGTACTTTCGACGGCATGCCGCCGGGACAGCGCCATGAAACGATCCAGGTTCATGGGGTCGATGGCCACGGTCATGCGCTCCTGGGATTCGGAGATCCAGATCTCCCACTGGTTCAGGCCGTCATATTTCAAGGGCACCTTTTCCAGCTGAATATCGCATCCATTGGAAAAAAGCGCGCTCTCACCGACGGAGGAGGAGAGTCCGCCGCCGCCGTTGTCGGTGATAAAACGGATCAGCCCTTCGTCGCGGGCGTCCAACAGAAAATCGTGCATCTTCTTCTGGGTATACGGATCGCCGATCTGGACGTGGCCGGCCGGCGTGTGTCTGGAAAATGTGGCTGACGAGGCCGTGACGCCGTGAATGCCGTCCTTACCCACCCGGCCCCCGAGCATAACGGCCAGGTCGCCGGGCAGGATGGTCTTTTGATCCGACGGTTCTCCGTCGATTTCGGCCGGCATGATCCCCAGCGCCGTAACGAACACCAGGCATTTTCCCAGATACCCCGGGTGAAACATCACCTGTCCAAAAGGCGTGGGAATGCCGCTCTTGTTGCCGCCGTCGCGCACCCCTTCGATGACGCCATCCAGCAGGCGCCTGGGGTGCAGGCGCGGTTTAAGATCCCCGGCGTAATCACGCGGCCCGACACAGTAGCCATAGCTGCCCATGATCAACCTTGCGCCTTTGCCGGTGCCCATGGGATCCCGGTAGATGCCCACGATGCCGGTGATGGCACCGCCGTAAGCTTCCATATTGGAGGGCGAGTTGTGGGTTTCCCCGGTAATCACGTAGTGATGATCGGAGTCGAAACGCCCCACCCCGGCATTGTCCCACAGCACGGAAACCACCCACGGCTTCTTGTCTTTCAGCGCCAGCGTGGGGCCTTCAATGTAGGATTTGAATAGGCTGTCGATGGTTTCCGTCTGCCCGGAACCCAGATCCTTATAGTAAAACCGCCCGCCAAAGGTATTGTGGTTGCAGTGATCGCTGCGCGCCTGGGAGATATATTCCAGTTCCACATCGGTGGGATCCGACAGCGATACCTGCCGCCGCCGCTGCCGCACCTCCGGTTTTAGAAAATAGGACCGGATGGTGGGGATATCCTTGGGGTTAAGGGACAAACTGCGCTCGTCGCTGAGCCGGGCCAGCGTCTCATCGCTGTCGATGGAAAGCGTGTCCACCTCGGGTTGGTGGTCCAGGATAACCTTGGGGATGATAATCCCGATGCCGGTGGCCGGGTCCCATTGACTTTCGTCAAACACCGCCCACTGCTGGATAATATCGTTGGCCAGCAATTCAGCGGCGATCTTTTCGACATCCCGACGGCACACCCCGCTTCCCTTGAGGCAGTACCGTTTAGCCGTGTAGACGGCTTCGCCGGGTTTCAGTTTTACGCGCAAGAGGTCTTCCAGGGCTTCTACGGCGGTGGCCCCGGGATTATCGCGAACACCGGGCCGGAACCCGACCCAGATGATCCAGTCGAAATCCACGTTCAGGGGCTTGACGGACGACACCTGGGTCACCGGATTGGTGAAGATCTGTGTTCGGACCGTATCAATCTGATCGGGTGTCAAATCCGCATCGATGGTCGCCATATGAATGGCGCGAACCTGATGCAGATCGATGTCGAAATAGTTCTTTGCTTTGAGGCGAAGGGACTCCCCTTCGGCATCCAGAAGATCTTTTTTTAATGTGATTTCGATTCGTTGCGGCATGGTTTACCCATCATCGGCAAAGCAAGAGGTTGTCAAAATTACAAATATATTTGTAATTGTCCATCAGTTGGAAAACAGTCGCATAATATCATTATAAAACACAAATATCATCAGCATGATCAGAATAAAAATACCGGCCTGTTGGGCGATCTCGCGCATGCGGATGTTGATGGGGCGCCCGATGACCGCCTCGATGAAAAAAAACATCAGATGGCCGCCGTCGAGAACCGGAATGGGTAGGAAATTGAGTACGGCCAGGTTGATGCTCAGCACAGCGATGAAAAAAATCAGGTTGGTCAGCCCCGCCTTGGCCTGTTGCCCCGCCATCTCAGCTATCATGATGGGACCACCCAAGGTCTTGGTGGAGACCGTGCCTTTGATCAATTTACCGATGCTCAAAAGGGTCAGCCGGGAGATCTGGTAGGTCTGATCCACACTTTCGACCACCGCCTGCATGGGACCCCGTTTAATGGTGATGCGATCGGCTTCGGGGATATCGATACCCGGCGAGGAGATGCCGATGCGGTAACTGTCCACTTTTTCTCCCAGCACATTTTCCTCACTGTACAGCACCGGTACGATATCGACCGTGAGGGTCGCTTCACCGCGGACGACCCGGACGGCAAGGCGTTCGCCTTTGCAGTGGGAAATGATCGTTTTCATCGTGTTCCAGCTGTCCACCGGGCGATCGTTAATGGCAACGATCAAATCGCCTTTCTGCATGCCGGCTTTTTTGGCAGGGTAGCCATCGGCGACCTCACCGACCACGGCCTTTAAGGGCGTCAAACCGGAAAAACCGACGTCATAGTAAGGAACATCGTCCCCCAGGATATCCTTGGCCACCCTGGTCTGAGGGGTCACGACGACGGTGGAAAAGGTATCACCACGCTTGATCGTAATGCGCAGCTCACCGCCCTTTCCATCGGCAATCAACCGGTTGATGTCGCCCCAGGCAACCACCGTTTGGCCATCGACGGACGCAACCAGGTCCCCGGCCCGCAAACCAACCCGGGCAGCCGAGCTTTCCTCGACCACATGGTTGACCACCGGACGGATATCTTCGGTGCCGATGAAGGTGAAAAAACCGGCATAGATAATCACCGCCAACAGCAGGTTGAAAAACGGACCGGCCGCCACGATCATGATCTTCTTGAACACATGCTTGTGGGTAAACGAATAGGGAAGCATCTGCGCATCAATTTCGGCATCGGGCTCATCGCCCACCATCTTGACGAATCCCCCCAGCGGAATGGCGGAGATTCGGTAATCGGTCATGCCCACAGTCTTGCCGAACAAGCGCGGTCCAAAACCAAGAGAGAACTTCTCAACACCGACGCCAAAGAGTCTGGCAACCAGGAAATGCCCCAATTCATGGAAAAAGATGAGAATGCCGAGAACGACAACAAAGGCAAAAATATTAGTGGTCATAGGCGATACGTTAACGCTCCTGCTTGCGGATCAGTGAAAGGGCCGTGTCTCTGGCCCAGCGGTCCGACTCGATGATCTGACCCAGGTCGGAACCATTTTTCCCGCCATGCCGGTTCATGGTCCTGTCGATAATCGGGAAAATTCCGTTAAACGACAATCGGTTATATAGAAACGCGGCCACGGCCACTTCATTGGCCGCATTGAGTACGGCGGGCATGGTTCCCCCCTGTTCACCGGCCCAATAGGCCAATTTCAGGCAGGGAAACCGCTCCAGGTCCGGATCCTCGAAGGTCAACCCACCGATGTGAGTAAAATCGGGCGCCGGAACATCCAGCGGCAGCCGCCGGGGGTGGGATAAACCGTAGGCGATGGCCCCCTTCATGTTCGGAACACCCATCTGAGCAATCACCGCGCCATCCGCATAGGTGACCATGGAATGAACGATGCTCTGTGGATGAATCACGACTTTGATCCGTTGAAAGTCGATATCAAAGAGCCAATGGGCTTCGATCACTTCCAGGCCCTTGTTCATCAAGGTGGCCGAATCGATGGTAATCTTGCTGCCCATGGACCAGTTTGGATGCCGGAGAGCCTCTTTCGGGGTGATGGCCGCGAAGGCCGCCGCCGGCCGGTTTAAAAACGGGCCGCCGGATGCGGTCAGCAGGATCTCGCGGATCGCGTTGTGCGCCTGGCCCGCCATACTCTGGAAGATGGCGCTGTGCTCGCTGTCCACTGGCATCAACTTGACACCGCGCCCGGCGATCTTTTCAATTACAATGGCACCGGCCATGACCAGGGTTTCCTTGTTGGCCAGGGCAATGTCCTTACCGGCATCTATGGCGGCAAGGGTCGGCACCAATCCGGCCGCGCCCACCATGGCGCCCAGCACCATGTCGGTTTCCTGGCAGGTGGCCGCTTCGACATAGCCTGCTTCACCAAAAACAATCTCCACATCCATGCCGGGCGGCAATAGCGCCTTCAATTGCCGGGCATGGTCGGCATCGATCACGGCCGCCAACCGGGGGGTAAAGCGGACGATCTGCCGGGCCAGCGACACCACATTGGTCTTTGCCGTGAGCGCGACGACCGCGAACCGATCCGGGAACTGCTTAACAATTTCGAGGGCATTGGACCCGATGGAGCCGGTTGCACCCAGTATGGAAAGTAATTTCATGGTAGTATGCTCGTTTAATACCGATCAGAATATACTGATTTTCAGCAGATAGGCAAGTGGTGAGGCAAACAGCAGGGCATCCAGCCGATCAAGAAATCCCCCGTGACCGGGAAGCAGCGTCCCGGAATCCTTGATCCCCGCCGATCGTTTGAATTCAGAGGCAAATAGATCGCCCACCTGCCCGGCCACACCGATGACCAGGGCAAAGACGATACATGGCAGAACCGCAAGCAACGGCAGCAGAACCATTTTAAACGAAATCGCAACGGCGATGTTGGCCACCAGGCCCCCGATACTGCCCTCGATGGTTTTCTTGGGGCTGACCCAGGGGCAGAGTTTACGGCGTCCCAGATAGGTGCCGGAATAATAGGCCCCGGTGTCACCGGCGGCAACAATGCAAAGTATCCAGATAATCCACTGGGCGCCGCTCTCGCCCGATCGGATAAGGGGTAGAAATGAAAGAAAAACGGAAATATAAACCACGCCCAGCACCTGCTTGGCCACCAGGTGAGGGGCTTGGGAATCGTCTTTGAAAATGGGCAGGGTCAATGCGGCCACCAGGATCAGGTCCACGGCAACGATCAGCGGCGCATGAACCATGCCGCCGCGATAAACCACCCAGACGATAACCGGCGAGAGGCCAAGCCCGAGCAAGGGAATCAATCGCACCGGACCAACGGCCTCCGGTTTGAAGACCGCCCGGTAATATTCCCACAAGGTCACCACACTGACGACGGCGATCAGCAGGGCGAAGACCGAACCGCCTGCCGCAACCAGCAAATAGACGATGGGAACGGAGACAATTGCTGTGATCCAGCGTTTCAGGTGCATGGGGACACCGAACCGAATCGACGTTCCCGATTCTGATACGCCTTGAGGATTTGCCTGAATTCATCCTCGCCGAAATCGGGCCAGAGGGTCGTTGTAAAAAAAAGCTCCGCATAGGCGATCTGCCAGAGGAGGAAATTGCTGATGCGCATCTCACCGCTGGTGCGAATCAGCAGGTCCACGTCCGGCATGCCGCGCGTGTACAGGTGATCGGAAACCATTTCGGACGTCACCGCAGCCGGATCGATTTTCCCCTCCCGGGCGGCGGTGGCCATCTGTTTGACCATATCGACGATCTCCGCACGGGCCCCATAGCTAAGGGCCAGATTCAAGACCATCTTGGTGTTGTTGGCGGTGGCCGCCATACCCGCCTTCAGGTTTTCGCGAACCGCACCAGGCAACCGGTCGAACTGACCAATGGTGTTGAGCCGGATCCCGTTGTCGACCATCGTCCGGCGTTCCGATGTCAAAAAACGTCGCAGCAGCAACATGAGTCCGGAGACTTCGGCTTTGGGGCGCTGCCAGTTTTCGGTAGAGAAGGCGTAGAGGGTGAGCGTAGCGATATTGAGTTTACGGGCGGTTCGTACGATGCGCCGCACGGCATCCGCCCCTTTTTCGTGCCCGTTGATGCGGTTCAGCAGCCGTTTTTTAGCCCAGCGGCCGTTGCCGTCCATGATGATGGCAACATGTTTGGGCATCCGGTCGGGGTCGAGTTCATTCCACATCGAAGCGGAGGAACTAGAATTCAAGGATCTCTTTCTCTTTGTTTTGGTAAATTCCATCGATGCGGTTGATATACTCGTCGGTGATCTTCTGCACACGGTCTTGGGCCTTGAAGGCAGCGTCTTCCGAGATATCACCGTCTTTTTTAAAGCCCTTGAGCAGTTCATTGGAATCACGACGGATATTGCGTGTGGCGACCTTGTGTTCCTCACACATTTTGCCGACGACCTTGACCAACCCTTTGCGGCGATCCTCGGTCAATGGCGGGATGGAAATACGGATCAGTTTGCCGTCGCTGGACGGCGTCAGGCCGAGATCAGACTTCAAGATCGCCTTTTCAATCTCCTTGATGGCGGAAACATCCCAGGGTTGGATGACAATCAGGCGACTTTCGGGAACCGACAACGAGGCCATCTGGTTCAGTTGGGTCTGTGTACCGTAATAATCGACACGGATGCCGTCCAACAGTGACAGCGACGCCCGCCCGGTCCTTACATGCTTGAGTTCATTATCAAGATCGGTGATGGTTTTGCTCATCCGATCTTTGGTTTCTTGAAGTGTGGCTTCGATCATGGCTGAGTCACCTCGTTGGCACGGGGTTAGGGTCGAAACGGCATTTATCCGCCGATGGTGGTCCCGACCGTTTCTCCGCAGACCACCTTTTGAATGTTTCCCTTTTCCTTCAGGTTGAACACCACCAAGGGCAGTTGATTGTCCATGGCCAGTGAAATCGCGGTCATATCCATGATTTTCAACTGCCGTTCGAGTATTTCCATATAACTGATATTTTTGATAAAACGGGCATTGGAATTGCGCTCTGGATCGGAATCATACAACCCGTTCACCTTGGTGGCCTTGAGCAGAATCTGAGCATGGATTTCCTTGGCGCGCAGCACCGCCGCCGTGTCGGTGGTGAAATAAGGGTTTCCGGAACCGGCGGCAAAGATGACAACCCGCCCTTTTTCCAGATGCCGCAATGCACGACGAAGGATATACGGTTCCGCCACCTCATGCATGAAGATCGCCGTCTGCACCCGGGTCTGAATACCTTTTTTCTCCAGCGCATCCTGCAGGGCCAGGCTGTTTAACACCGTGGCCAGCATGCCCATGTGGTCGGCCGACGTCCGCTCCATGCCAAAAGAACTGGCCGCCACACCGCGAAAAATATTTCCGCCACCGACCACAATGGCCAGTTGTACATTCAGTTCAACGACGTCACGGACCTCTTCGGCCACGTAGGAGAGCATATTGGGGCAGATGCCGAAACCCTGATCACCCATCAGGGCTTCACCGCTCAATTTAAGCAGGATCCGTTTGAATTTTGACGCCACGGTTATTCCATCCCGATCTGGAATCTGGCAAATCGTTTGATGGTTATCTTTTCGCCGGTTTTGGCGATCACTTCATTCAGATAATCGGCAATGGTCTTGTCCGGCTCCTTGACGTACTGCTGATTCATCAGGCAGCTTTCCTTGAAGAACTTGTTCATCTTGCCTTCTGTAATTTTCTCGACCATCTGCTCAGGTTTGCCCATTTCGATGGCCTGGGCCTTGTAAATTTCACGTTCCCGGTCGATCACGTTCAGAGGAACATCTTCGGGAACGATGCTCACCGGATTGGTGGCCGCCACATGCATGGCGATATTTTTGACAAATTCGTTAAAATCTTCCGTCTTGGCCACAAAATCGGTTTCGCAGTTCACTTCAACCATAACGCCGATCTTGCCGCCCATGTGGATGTAAGACTGCACAGTGCCTTCGGAAGTAACCCGGCCGGCCCGTTTGGCGGCGGTGGCAATTCCTTTTTTTCTCAGGAAATCGACGGCCTTTTCGAGATCGCCGTCGCATTCACCCAAGGCGTTTTTACAATCCATGATACCGGCTCCGGTTTTTTCCCGGAGTTCTTTCACCATTGTTGCACTGATACCTGACATGTAAATTATTCTCCCGTCGATTTTTCTTCTGAGGGTGCTGCTTCCGAGGGTGCTGCTTCCGAAGGTGTTGCTTCCGAAGGTGTTGCTTCCGAAGGCGCTGCTTCCGAAGGCGCTGCTTCCGAAGGCGCTGCTTCCGAAGGTGTTGCTTCCGAAGGCGCTGCTTCCTCTGTGGGTTCATTATTTTCGGCGGCGCCGGCCCCTTTGCGGATAATCTCAACCACCGGTCCGTCGGTGCCGTTGGAAATCACTTTTCGCTCACCGGGTTTAAGTTCTGCCGCGGCGGTCTCCAATTCGGTTTCTTCTTCATCCTTGTCTACTTCAGCCTGCTGGCGCTCGTTGTAGCGGTCTCTGCCTTCGATGCAGGCATCGGCCATTTTCGAACTGATCAACCGGATCGCGCGGATGGCGTCATCATTTCCGGGAATGACAAGATCGATTTCCCCGGGATCGCAATTGGTGTCGACGATGGCCACGATGGGGATACCCAGCCGGCGCCCCTCACGAACGGCAATGGCTTCATTTTTCGGATCGATGATGAAAATAACGCCGGGCAATTTGGTCATGCTGCGGATGCCGCCCAGGGTGTTGTCCAGTTTCGTGCGTTCCTTGCCCAGTTTCAAACGCTCTTTTTTTGGAAACAGGCTGATGGATCCGTCGTTTTCAATGGTGTTGAGATAGTTCAGGCGGTCGATACTTTTCTTGATGGTCTGAAAGTTGGTCAGCATGCCGCCCAGCCAACGGTTGTGAACATAGTACATTTCGGCACGGTTGGCCTCTTCATAAATGGATTCCCGGGCCTGCTTCTTGGTCCCCACAAACAGCACCGATTTTCCGGCCGCCACCGTGTCGACGATAAAGTCATAGGCATCTCGGAACATCCTGACGGTCTTCTGCAGATCGATAATGTAGATGCCGTTTCTGGCCCCAAAGATGTATGGTTTCATTTTTGGGTTCCAGCGCTTGGTCTGATGGCCAAAATGGACACCGGCCTCAAGCATCTCTTTCATTGTCACGTAAGCCATTGTTTTCTCCTTACTTGCTTGGTTTATCCTTCGCCCGCTTCATTCCTGAATCCGACTTTCCACCGAAAGCACCGGGATCGGGTCCACGGACGTGTGGTTTAAAAACGAGTGTATTTAACAAAATTAGTCTTCTGCCGCAAGCCTAAAATGACTAATTTTCGATTCATCAGGAGAATGACCTGAAGGCTGAAGCCTTTTGGAGCGAAAGGGATTCAGTCTTTTTTTATTCCAACCGTTCGCCGACGGATCTATCCGAAACCGATTTTCCGGAATAACCAATCAAACCATTTTCGTCATCAGCGCGATACGATCGTGGCCGCTGTAGTCCTTGACAATTCGCAGGGAAGTGTATCGGCCGACCGCCGCGGCGATGGACTGAATCTCTGTTTTCTGGTCATAGCCCATTTCCAGGGCGACATGGCCGCCCGGACGCAGATAATGGTGGGCCGATTCAATGATGCGTCGAAGGCACGCGAGGCCGTCAGCGCTTCCATCCAAAGCGATCCTGGGTTCATGATTGCGAATTTCCGGCTGCAGTTCGTTTATATCGCTGCTGCGGATATAAGGCGGGTTGGAAACGATCAGATCGAACGTCTCGTTGCCCGGCAACAGGGCCGCATCCCAATTCCCGCAAAACCAGCCGATTCGTTCCTCCACGCGGTGTTTTCGGGCATTTTGCCGGGCCGTCTGCAAGGCCGCAACCGATCGGTCCATGGCCAGGTATCGATGCTCGGGATGGTCGTGCGCCAGGGCAATGACAATGGCCCCTGATCCGGTGCCCATCTCCAGCACCCGCTTCGGCGATTTGGCGCAATCATCGAGAAGGGGTAGTACCGCCTCCACCAGGCACTCGGTTTCCGGGCGGGGAATCAGCACCGACGGATTGACCGTCAATGTCAGGGACCAGAATTCGCGGACCCCGGTAATATAGGCCACCGGTTCACCCGCCAACCGTCTTTTGATGGTTGACTTGAAGCGTGCCAGTTCATCTTCACACAAAGGCTGGTCGTGGTTCAGATAAAGGTCGATGCGACGGGTGCCCAAGGTATGGGCCAGCAAGATTTCCGCCTCGCTGCGGGCATTTTCAACCCGATGATCCTTAAAATAACCGGCCGTCCAACGCACAAGGTCCAGCGAGGTCCAGGTCGAACGCCTAGACATCGAGGCGTTCGGCATGCTGGAGTGCCTGACTCTGGGAGTGGGTAATCAGCGGATCAATCACCTCGTCCACGGCACCTTGCAAAATTGTCTCCAGTCTATACAGGGTCAACCCGATGCGGTGGTCGGTGACCCGACCCTGGGGGAAATTGTAGGTTCGAATCCGCTCACTGCGATCGCCGCTGCCCACCTGGTTTCTGCGGTTTTGGGAGCGCTGCTCGTTCTGTTCCCTGACCATCTGGTCAAACAGACGGGAACGCAGCACCTTCATCGCCTTGGCCTTGTTCTTGTGCTGGGATTTTTCATCCTGGCAGGTCACCACCAAACCGGAGGGCAGGTGCGTGAGACGTACCGCCGAATCGGTGGTATTGACGCTCTGGCCGCCGGGACCGGAGGATCTAAAAACATCCACCTTCAGTTCATTGGGGTCGATATTGAGTTCGATCTCCTCGGCCTCGGGCAGCACCGCCACGGTTACGGCAGAGGTATGAATCCGTCCCTGGGTCTCGGTGGCAGGCACCCGCTGAACCCGGTGGGTACCACTTTCGAATTTCAGGCGGCTGTAGGCCCCCTTGCCGTTAACGTTGGCAATGATCTCCTTGATCCCTCCCACCCCGGTCGTATGATGGTCCATCACCTCCACCTTCCAGCCGCGACCATCGGCATATCGTTGGTACATTTTGAACAGGTCGCCGGCAAAGAGTCCGGCTTCATCGCCGCCGGTACCGGCACGGATTTCCAGGATCACATTCTTGTCGTCCAGCGGGTCCTTGGGAACCAAAAGGATTTTCAACGCCTCCGTGAGCCGTTCCTTCTCCTTTTCCAGTCGGTCGACCTCCTCGCCGGCCATTTTCTTCATCTCGGGATCATCATCGGCAAGCAGTTCGAGGCTGTCATCCAGTTCGCGATCCACCCGTTTGAACTCCCTGAATGCAGCAACGATGGGTGAAATCCCCGCGTGTTCACGAATAAATTTTTGATAGGCGTCTCTGTCCTGAACCACCTTCGGGTCTGACAATAGCCGCTCCAACTCCTGGAAACGATCTTCAACACCTTTTAATTTATCAAACATGTGTACCACCAATTCATAACGGGAAATCACCGTAACCGTTCAACGGCAGATCCGTTCGATATGGGAGATAGAGGCCGGGTACTGGGAATTTCAGGGCGGGTGCGTCCCGGAACCGGTGTTAACCGGGCACCGGACGCAGCCTTAAGGAAGACAGAGCAGAAACGCTACCGGTTCTGGAATTTTTCGTATTTTTTTCTGAATCGTTCGATACGGCCGGCGGTATCCACCAGCTTCTGCTTGCCGGTAAAAAACGGGTGGCATTTGGAGCAGATTTCGACGCGTATGTCCTTTTTCGTCGAACCCACCTCAATGACACTACCGCAGGCACACTGGACAGTTGTTTCGGAATAATCCGGGTGAATGTCAGTTTTCATTGTAATTCCAACTCCCTATATTCATTTTAAGCACTCATTGAATCCAAGAAATCCGCATTATGCTTCGTTCCGTTCATTTTTTCAAGTAAAAATTCGAGGCTGTCCGCCGGGTTTAAGGAGGAAAACAGTTTTCTGAGGATCCAAACCCGGTTCAAGGTGATGGCGTCGAGGAGCAGTTCCTCCTTGCGGGTGCCCGATTTCTTAATGTCGATGGCCGGGAAGATACGCCTGTCGGCCAGTCGACGATCCAGCTGAATTTCCATGTTGCCGGTGCCCTTGAACTCCTCGAAAATGACTTCATCCATGCGTGAGCCGGTATCCACCAGGGCGGTGGCGATGATGGTCAGGCTCCCCCCCTCCTCGATATTCCGGGCGGCACCGAAAAAACGCTTGGGCCGCTGCAAGGCGTTGGAGTCCACACCACCGGAGAGAATCTTGCCGCTGGGGGGCATCACCGAGTTGTAGGCACGGGCCAGCCGGGTAATGCTATCCAACAAGATCACCACGTTCTTTTTGTGCTCCACCAACCGCTTGGCTTTTTCAATGACCATCTCGGCCACCTGTACATGGCGTTCGGCCGGTTCGTCGAAGGTGGAGCTGATCACTTCGCCTTTCACCGATCGCTGCATATCCGTGACCTCTTCCGGACGCTCATCGATGAGCAGGACGAAAAGCACGATATCCTTGTGATTTTTTACGATGCAATTGGCAATGCATTGAAGCAACATGGTTTTACCGGAACGAGGCGGCGAGACAATCAGTCCGCGCTGGCCGAAACCAATGGGTGTCAACAGGTCCATGATCCGGGCGGAATAGTTTTCCGCACCAGTCTCCAGGTTCACTTTGTTTTCCGGATAGAGGGGCGTCAGATTGTCGAAAAGGATTTTATCCCGAGCCACTTCCGGATCTTCGTAGTTGACGGCCTCCACCTTCAGCAGCGCAAAATAGCGCTCGGACTCCTTGGGCTGGCGGATCTGTCCGGAAACGGTATCTCCGGTTCTCAGGCTGAACCGCCTGATCTGCGACGGTGATACATAGATATCGTCAGGGCCGGGCAGATAATTGTAGTTGGGGGCACGCAAAAAACCGAATCCGTCGGGCAGGATTTCCAGGGTCCCCTCCCCGAAAATCAGTCCGTTTTGTTCAATCTGGGCCTGGAGCAAAGAGAATATCAGTTCCTGCTTGCGCATCCCCGCAGCCCCTTCGATATTCAGATCCTTGGCCATTTTGGTCAGTTCACTGATCTTCTTGTTTTTCAGTTCTACGATGTTCATCCACACACCCCGTTTTAGGATTGATTTTCACCCGCCAGCTGCAAGTATTTCCCAGTAAAAGCGCTCTATATGAAAAACAACAGCGATCCCGATTTCCGGTTTTTCAAGATGAGGAAAAAGACCTGCACCCTAACCCAGCATTTCGGATTCCACTCTGCAACGATGCCTTCCGGGTGAATTGGGTTGGACTGTCGGTTTTTTGGAGGAAAATACGTGTTTTTATGATAGAAGTTATTTGAATTTACTCACCATGCGAGCCTGTACGTGAGACCGTGAAACTGTTATACCATGAACCCGCCGGTGTCAAGGGATTTTGAACCGTTTGACGGTCGCCTTGTCATCAGCGGCAGGCCAACCGGCCGTATCGGCACGTGGCAAAGACGAAAATATGTGCGAAATGAATGCGTTAAACGACATCAACCTCGATTTTCTGCCTGACTGCATTGATGGTGTCTATCTGGTTGGCGGAACGATACGGGATCTGCTGGCGGGTCATACCCCGGCAGACATCGACCTGGTGGTGGACGGGGACATTACGCGTACCGCCGCAAAAATCGCCGCAAAAATCGGCGGCAGGGTCATCGATCTGGGGAAAAAGGGCTTTGCCGTCCTGCGGGTCGCATCACCGGATGCAACCATCGACATCACGCCCCTTGCCCATCCATCCATCGAAGCCGATTTGCTGCAACGTGATTTCACAATCAATGCCATGGCCTACGACGTCAAGGCCAAGCGGCTGGTGGACTGCACCGGCGGGCGGGCGGATATGCAGCGGAAAATAATTCGCATGGTTTCACCGGCGGCCTTTGAACGAGACCCGGCCAGGCTGGTACGGGCCTACCGGATGGCGGCGGTGTTTCAATTTTCCATATCCGCCGAGACCCAGGAGACCATCGGCAACAATCGCCACCTTGTCAGCAGCGTTTCCGGCGAACGGGTCCGGGCAGAACTATTCAAGATATTCAACGCCGTCGATTCCGCTCCTGTCATGATGCACATGGCCGCCAGCGGACTGCTCACATCTATTTTCCCGGAACTTCACCCGGCTATCGGGTGCACACAAAACCGCCACCATCAATTCGACGTATTTGATCACAGTCTCCGGGCCTATGAAGAACTGGAGACCCTGCTGTCCGGGTTTGGCGCCCGTTTTCCGAATCTTGCGCGGCTCACCGACCCGGCAGATCTGTCCGACCACACGGCCATACTAAAATATGCCGCCCTGCTTCACGATGTGGGCAAGCCGGCCACCCGGCGGGTCGACGAGCACGGACGGGTCCACTTTTTCGGCCACGCGGCGAAGAGTGCCGACATCGCCACCGGGATCAGCCACCGCTTAAGGCTGTCCAAAAAACAGCGCGAGGTTTCCGATTCCGTTATCCGAAACCATATCCGGCCGCTCTTCCTGTTCCTGGCATCCGAAAAAGGCACCCTGAGCCGGCGTGGCATGGTCCGTTTTTTTAGACGGTGCGACGGTTTGACCCTGCCGATCATCGTGCACACCATGGCGGACATCGTGGCCAAGGCCGATACCCTGGGAGGCGGTGACGGTAGATTCATCACCTTTTGCGATCATCTGTTCGACACATATATCGACACCATCAACCGACAGGCTGCCGTGCCGCCGCTGATCAACGGGCACGATCTCATCACCGTTTTCGGCCTCTCCCCGTCCCCCCGTTTTAAGCACATATTGAACCTGGTAAATGAACGGCGCCTCTGCGGAGAACTGAACAACCGGGATCAGGCCCTTGAATGGGTCGGCACCCACCTCCTAATAAAAGCCCGAAGACGGCCGGCAGCGGACAGAAGTCGGAAACCAGCTCCCAGGACGCAGGACCCGAAACCACAAATCAGAGACCGGAAACCAAAATGAATAGTTTAACCCATCAGGGCAATCGCATGTAGAAATCACGCGGCAAGGACTTTTAACATGTAGTCGTGATCCCATGCCGCTTTGAGGCGTTTGGTCTGGATGCCGCCTT
>JGI24023J19991_10000221_pt1 | contig 42689 bp, 33 predicted proteins | sample Cruoilmetagenom1_FD_19991 | JGI IMG/M metagenome (IMG submission 19991)
TGGTGGTTGTCCGCAGGGCATCAACCAGATCACCTTGAACTACGACGCGGATGACGCCTGGTCGTTCATGGTGGGTTCGGAGTACAAGGTCAACGAGACCTGGACGCTGCTGACGGGCTACCAGTATGACGAAGCCTTCATGCCCAACAGCGCTCTTGACCTGAACTCCTACGACACCGACAAGCACTACATCACCGGTGGCGTCGAGTACACCATGCCGACGGCGCTGGGCGAGATGAAGCTCAATCTGGGCGGTCAGTTCGTCTGGTACGAAGAGAACACCATTCAGGCCAACCAGAGCGTCAATGCCGGCGGTCTCGGGCCCAACGCCTCACTTGGCGGCCCGCTGCACTTGCTTCCCGGTCAGCCCAATCCAGGCTCAAACGCCATTACCGCGCCGAACTCGATCGGCTTCGGCGTCAACGAGGAAGATATCACAATTGGCGATGGCTACATCTGGACGGTTGGCATGGGCGCAACGCTCCGCTTCGGAGCTGGCGGCTAAGCCGAACCAAACAACCCAACGAAACAAGGCGGGCGCCCACGGGGCGCCCGCTTTTTTTGTGCGCTCTGTAATGTTGCTGAGTGGCGCGGGTATGCCTCAATGGTCCAAGCGCGAGGTCCACTAGGGCAGAGTGATTCGCCACAAGGTCATCGGCGGCAGGACGAGGGGCGCCTGCATGTTCCAATTTGTCTTATGCCGCGATGTTTCGGTCATGTATTCCACCGTGGCCTGACCTGGCTCGATGCCGGCGAGGCGCAAAGCATGCCTGTCCATGCTGAAATTGCCGCCATAGAGATAGAGCTTTCCGTCCGGCCCCCGCACCGCATTGCCGCGCACCGCCTTTTCGCCGCGCATTTTGCTCTTCACCAGTGCCCCACGGTGATGGCGGCTCAGAAAGGCCTGGGCCTGGGCGTGTTTGGCGAGCGACCCGTCGGCAAGAATCGCGCCATGGGGCCATTCCTTCGGCAGGTCCTCGGGAAACCAGGTCCAGCCGAGAAATGTCATGGCGCTGCTCGCCAAGGCCTCACGCACCAAATCTGCATGGGCAATGACCGCGGGCCAGGGCCAGGGCTGCGAACTGTGGGTGCTGTGATCGCCGATCTTTCCGTGGATCGCATTTTCCAGCAGCACCGAGGGCATGCCGGGCCGGTTGTCATTGCGGTCCCAGTGGCTGGGGCGGACGGTAAAGTAATCGCGTTGCGTCACGCCGGTTCTGGCGAGCGCCGCGACATTCTCCAGGGTCGCGGCGGTGGAACCATCGGGCGCTGCGGTGGTCCCGGCCATGCCGCGGTAACGGTGCAGATCCAGCGCCACACCGCCGACGCCATAGAGCGCCTCATAAAGCGGCCTGTTCCAGTTATTGCCCTTTGCGGGTTTGAAGTCCGTGCTGTCGGAGGCCGAGGCGACAATGATCACCTTCTTGTCTGGGATTTTTTGACGGATTCGCTTGATCAGCTTGGCGTAGGTTCGCACCGCAGACGGTTGTCCGTAGTGCCGCCATTCGCAGCCGGCCTCCAAATAGACGCGCTGCAGCTTTTTCCATTCGGGCCGCGACTTCATAAAGGCGATCAGAGCCACCGCATGGTCGCTGATTTTTTCGATCGTGCGCTCGTTGATCGCATGGGTGACAAAATGGGGTCCCCAGCGGACTCGGGTGCCGTCCAGCACGGCGAGCGGCACCGCAACGGTAACGGCCTTCAACTGCCAGCGATCGGCCAGATACATCAGGTCGCCAACGCCGACGACGGACTTTTCGCACCATCCCGACCCCTTGTTGATCAGGGCGATGCGCGCGCAGTCTTTGGGGCGCTGCGACCAGGGCCTCGCGCTGTTTTCCCAATTCACGCCCCAGGTGGAAATGGAGACGCCCCAGGGCCAGCTGATGTTGCGGAGATCGGCTTGTTCGGCGAGCTTTGAGCCGGTGCGCGCCAAGCGTTCCATATAGGCCTTGTGATCGGCATCGCTGACGAGCTTGCCAGGGGCCGGATAGATCATATTCTGCTTCCACATCGCGCCCCAGCCCACGGCGCCCGGATCGATTTGCTTGACGGTTTGAACGGGTTCGATGGTCATGGTGACCTCGGCCGCGCGGCTTGGCCCGGTGCAAACGACCCAGGACAGGATGACAAGGATCGGCACAAGATTTTTCATGAAATCCTTCCTGCCGGTGCGTGGGCACTGCCGCATTGATCTCGGCGCTCGCGTGGCTGTTGTGCCCGGGCCGGCATGATGCCGGGTCAGCAGCGAAGCAAAGTTTGCTCGGAATTGGGGCCTATTTTGGCCTCCCCGCCATACGATTGCGCAAGCTTGGCCGTCTGCCGAGACAGCCAAACGATTCAATCGACGGAAATCAGTGATGAGGGTTGGGGCCTGCTCTCAAGCTTCAAACCGCCTTGTGGCGGCGCAATCGGACACTCCCAGCCGCGCCATGCAGGGCCGGAAGCGTAACAATCGCAGGTGTTCAAATGCTCAGCGGAGCAGTCAATCGTCAGAAAGAGAAACGCAGCGCTCCTTTGCGCCGTTTGATCCCGGCCGCCTCTGTCGAGCGGATTGGGATGAAGCGCTGCGGTCCTTTCGTCCAGTTTAAGCGGGCGACTTCGCTTTGGCCTTGGCAATTCGGGGGCTTGGGCCCCTTGAGATCGCCAAGCTCGAAAGTGACGTCCGCTCTAGTTGCCTCTCTGCGTTCAGCTCAATTCGATGACGACAGGCACGGCGGCATTGAGCGTGTGGCCCACCGGCGACGTGCTGGTCACCTTGTCATGCAGCTTCTGGATCTCGGCCGCCGGTGCATCGCTGTCGAGGTCCACTTTGACAACAATGTTGTGGAAGCCCGCATGTTGCTCCTTGAGGCCGAGGAAAGACTGCAGATCGAGATCGCCCTCAACGTTGATCACCAGTTTATTCAAGGGGATGCCCATGGCGGTTGCGTTAGCCGCATAGCCGACCGCGAGACAATTGCCCAAGGCGCCCAGAATTTGTTCCACCGGGTTTGGGCCGGTGTCGGTTCCGCCAAGCGCTGCTGGTTCGTCGGACCTTGCCTCATCGAATTCACGGATTTTGGCATCGGACCGGAAGCCGCCCTTCCATTCGACCTGAGCGGCCCACTTGGTTGCCGCTACATCCGGCTCTTCTTGGATTTTTTGAGCGAGACTTGCGACGCTCCCAATGTCAACGTCGTTGAGGACTGTGGTAGCTGATTCAGCCATTACTCAACTCCTCCCTAATTGCGCAGCCAACGGCGCTGGCTGCTTTCCTGAGGGCTGCAAGCGTACTCCTTGATCGAGATCTTTCATAGACGGCAATTGGTCGCCGGAATAAATTCGGTGTGACAAGGGACTAAACGGGTGAGGCCGGATCCCAGGCCTATTGCCCGGCCGCTTGAGCCAGCAGCCATCCGGCGGTCGCATAGACCGCCGCCGTCAGGATGAAAATGCATAGGACATTCATGATGAGGCCCGCACCTGCCATCTGCGGGGTCGGCACCCATCCGCTCGAATAGATGATCGCGTTTGGGGGCGTCGCCACGGGCAGCATGAAAGCGCAGCTGGCGGCCAGTGCGACCGGCACCGCGAGCAGCATTGGATCACCGGAGATTCCAGCTCCAAGCGTTGCGGCAATCGGAATGAAGAGCGACGCAGTCGCCGTATTGCTGGTGATCTCGGTCAGGAATACCACCAGCGCGATCACCAGAACGATCAGGGCGATCAGCGGCAACGCTCCATAGGCCGTTAGGCCGTTGCCGATCCAGGCCGAAAGCCCGCTATCCTGCATGGCCGACGCCAGGCTCAGACCCCCGCCGAACAACACCAGCACGCCCCAGGGAATGGTGCTTGCGGATTGCCAATCCAGCAGAAAGCGACCCTTTCGCAGGTTCACGGGGATCAAGAACAGCGCAAGCCCGCCCGCCATCGCGATTATGGTGTCGGTAAGCTGAACTCCGGGGAACAAACCGTTCAGAACCGGACGCATCACCCACAGCACGGCAACGGCCAAGAATAGGGCCGCAACCCGGCGCTCGGCGCGGGACATTGCGCCGAGCTCCGTCAGGCTTTCGAAGATCATCTCGGTTACGCCGCTGACCGGTTTGTGATCGACGCGAAAGGCGACCCGGGTGAGCAGAAGCCAGCTCAGCACGAGGAGGAGTGCCGCAAGCGGCACGCCCAGCGCCATCCACTGTGCGAAGCCGATCTGGATGCCGTATTCCTGCACCATGAATCCCGCGAGCAAGGCGTTGGGCGGCGTGCCGATCAAGGTGCCGAGCCCGCCAATGCTGGCCGCATAGGCGATCCCGAGAAGCAGTGCGATCGCGAATTTGTCCGCACCCGGGCTGCTCGGCCGATGGCCAAGAAGCTCGATCACCGAGATGGCAATCGGCAACATCATGATTGTGGTTGCCGTATTCGACAGCCACATGCTCAAGAAGGCGGTGGCGACCATGAACCCGGCCATCACCCGATCGGGAGCCGGTCCCACCACTCGCAATATGTTCAGCGCAATTCGCCGGTGCAGGTCCCAGCGCTCCACCGCCTTGGCGATCAGCATGCCGCCCAGAAACAGAAAGATCACGGGATGCGCATAGGGGGCGGTGGCCTGGCCAACGGTTGTGACACCCAGCAGCGGCAGGGCGACGATCGGCACCAGCGCGGTGGCGGGCACGGGAAGTGCCTCGGTGATCCACCAGACCACCATCAGGGCAGCCATCGCCGCCACGGACCACGCTGCAGGCGACAGCCCCTCGGGCGGTGGCGACAAAAGGAGGGCCGCGAATACCAGCGGGCCCGCGAATAGGCCTAGGACGGGCCTGAGGCTGCGTTGCTCGACAGCCTTAGACATGTCGCTCGTGATGCCCCGCGCGGAGGGATGTGCAATCGGCGGCGTGATCCAACTGTCAATCTCCGTGAGAAGACCCGTGATACTCTCGCGGCGAGGTCAAGCGAACCACATGTTGGGTAAGCCGGCTCGGCAATCCAACCGGAGGAGGGAAGACATGGCCACCTTGTTTGTACGCCATTCCGTCTCCGACTATGAGGCCTGGCGCAAGGTCTATGACGAATTTTTCGAGGCCCGCAAGGGCGCGGGCGTCACCGGCGAGGCGGTATATCGATCCGTTGACGACCCGAACGAGGTTACGCTGGTGCTCGATTTCCAGACAATCGAGGCAGCGCACGCATTTCCCAACGACCAAAAGCTCGAGGCGGCCTATCGGCAGGCGGGAAGCCTTGGCGCACCGGCCATTTGGGTTGGAATAAAGACCTAAGCGTAATCTTTCGCCCTTACAGCATTACAAGAATTGACTGCGCAGCCGCATTTTTTCATCTTAGACCGCTCGACTTGCTGTCCATGCGCGGGAATTCGGGGAATAACCGGGCGCGCGCAAAAAACAGTTTCCCGTCAGATCAAAAAGAGCGTGCTGATTATGAAACCAAATCATTCCAGGTACTTGCTTTCGGTTGTCCGATTCTTCGTAATTCTCATTGGCACCATTGCCCTGCTGGGCTGCGATTCGCCGGATGAAGCCGCCACGGGCGACGCCCCCGGTGACGCAAATGCCAAGAGCGTTGTGCTCTTTCAATATGCCGGCAGCCCGCTCTACGACCATGGCGTCAGCGGTGTAGTTGAGGGCCTCAAGGAGAAGGGTTATGTCGAGGGGAAAAACCTCAAGCTCACGCGCCAAAACGCCGATGCGAGCCCCGAAAGCGCCGTCAAGATTGCCCGGGAAATCGGTGATGGTGACTTCGATTTGGTGGTGGCTACCGGTACGCAGGCCCTGCAGGCGGTGGCCAAGGCCGATCCAGCGGGCGAGACGCCTATCGTATTCGGCATGGTGGCCAATCCGTTCCGGGCGGGTGTCGGTTTGCACCCGGCGTTCCCAAAAAGTGGTCCCGGCCACATAACGGGCGTGGGTTCGTTCCCGCCGGTGGTTCCGGCCATACGCCTTGCCAAGCAGCTAAATCCAGAACTCAAGGTCATAGGCATCGTCTTCAATCCCACCGAGGCCCAGGCCCAGGAGAGCGTGGAGCAGGCCCGCTCCGTTACCGAGGAGTTGGGTATCGAGTTGTTGGGCGTGCCCGCGGGCAACGGTGGTGAAGTCGGTGCGGCCGCGAAGGCGTTGGTCGGAAGCGGCGCGCAAATTCTTTTGATCGGCGCCGACAATACCGTCCATAACGCTGCCGCCGCGCTGATCGCGGCGGGCCGCGAAGGCGGCGTGCCCGTCATGAGCAGCCTGCCTGGAGACGCCAAGCGCGGCGCGCTGTTCGATCTCAGCCACGATTGGCAGCAGGTCGGGAAGGACGTGGGCGAAATTGGCGGCGACATTCTCTCCGGGACCGATCCGAGCACGATCGCCGTCGTGGTCTCGCCGGATCGCCTGAAGCTGGTTCTCAACGAGGCCGCTCTTCAGGGATTGAATGGGCCTTGGAGCTTCCCTGAAGCGGTCGTCGCGCAGGCTGACGAGGTCGTCACTGTCGGCAACTAAGGCCGTGCCTGGCGGAGAACGCCATTCATTTGGGCAAGCGATACCAGAGGCACCGTTAACGCTTTCGGGGCTGGCGCTTCGCCGGTGCTGTCGTGGCCGGGCGCTCCTTGGCTCCGCGCTGCGAACCCGCATATTTAGCGCCCGCGGCGTGGATCACGTCGAAATCCTTGATGTGAATGTCGCGTTGCGGGAACGGCATCGAGATGCCCGCATCCTTGAGCGCGAACCAGATCGCGAAGCGCAATTCGCTGCTGACCGTTAGCCGTCTGCCGATATTGCGCAGAAACGCGCGCAGCTCGAAGTCCAGCGAGCTTTCGCCATAGCCCGCGAAATAGACGAACGGCGCGGGCGTCTTGAGCACGGCGCTGTGGCCAGCCGCCACGTCCAGCAGGGTTTGGCGGAGCAGCTCGACATCGGTGTCATATGACACGCCCACCGGCAGATCGACCCGGCAGGTCTTGTCGTTGTGCATCGAGTTGGTGACGGTGTCCGTAATCAGATTTGCGTTGGGCACGATCACCGAATCGCGGTGGACCGTCTCGATTTCGGTGGCTCGCACGCTGATCCGCTTAACGGTCCCTTGATAGGCTCCGACTTCGATCCAGTCGCCGACCTTGATCGGCCGTTCCACCAGCAGGATCAGGCCCGATACGAAATTGTTGAAGATGCTCTGGAGGCCGAACCCGATGCCGACCGAAAGGGCACCCGCTACAATTGCGAGATTGGTGAAGCCGATGCCCAAATAGGAGATGGCGGCAATGGCCGCCAGGATGAAGCCCACATAGCCGACGCCGGTCTTGAGGGATTCGCGCAGGCCGATATCGCCATCGCGGCCGAGCAGAGTGCGCCGAATTAGCCAGCGCTGGATTATCCGGGTCAGAACGAGACCGCCCGCAAATATGCCGAGCGCGATCAGGATCGCTTGCAGGGATATCGTCAGCCCGCCGATTTGAAAGCCAGTAAAGGCGGTCGAAATCCAACCCTCGACTTCCACCCAGTCGAAGCGCCACTGCAACAGCAATATCGTGACGCCGACGATCAGGATGACCACATCCATCAGCAGTGCGCTCAAAACCCGAAGCGCACCCAGCAGCGAAGGACCGCCCGCATGCTCATCGTCTTCGGCGAGGTCGGATTCCGCCTTTAGCACTGCGTTCCTGGTGGAAATGTGCTCGGCTGTGAGATGCAGCAGATACATCACCGCCAGCACACCGGCTGTGACGACCGTCTGCGTGGCGACGAACAGCGCTAGCGCGACATAGCCAAAGATCGCGGCAAGAACGGTAAAGGCGGCCGCCAGCGAGATGGTCAGGAACAGCCAGCCGGGCCAGCCCCGGTAGGAGATGCTGCCCTCGGCGTGCTGCTTTCCGATCGGCACGAATAGGATCGCCACCAGCAAGGCGGCGATCAATGCCGCGACCACCACGGAGCGCAGCACGATCGACGGGTAGGAGGTGAACAGAATCGGATCGGCCAGGGTCAGCAACTGGTCTACGAGCCAGATCATGATCAAGGCCGAGAGCATAAGGCCGATCCAGCGGGCGGAACCCTTGTCCGTCACCACCAGACGCCAGGTCGACTGAGCAGGGGAAAGGCAGCGCCAAGCCAGCGCGACCAGGAAGACAGCCGCCGCCGCCGATGCGGAGGCCTGCGCCAGAAAACTATCGCCCCCCGGCGCGATCAGACCGGCGGCCAATGCCATAAGATAGAATGTTGCAAGGGCGCCCAGATAGGGCGCGGCATCCTTGGCGCCGCCCAGAACCGCGGCCGCACCACGCCGCGCCAGCGCCGGTATTTCGGCTCCAGGGACCCCGGGAATTGCCCGGTAGATCGAGAAATCCTTCGCGCCGTACCAGAGCAGCGCCGCGACCGCCAAAGGTGCGAGCAGCAATAATGCAATCCGCCAAATGCCATCGCCGGCCGCGAGGTTCAGCCAGCCGGATATTTCTCTGGCGGCCAGGTCGAATTGATATGGGATATTGGTGAAGGCGCGGCGCCAGAAATACTGCGAGTGCAGATTGGGAACCGGCTTCAGCAGCGCTTCTGCGAACCTTTCGCGGCGCGCCGCATTGGCGCCATCGATCAGCTGGCCCACTCTCACCAGCAGCACGCCCGCCTGCTTGATCAGACCGTCAAAGGCGGCGACCTCGGCGCCTAGCCGCTTGCGCTGTTCGGCGATCTCGGCCGCCTCCTCCGGCGCGCCCTCTTCCGCCGCTGGTCCCAGCGTCTTGAGCCTGGCTTGGGCTTCCTCCAGGCGCGGCGTCAATTCGTCGTTGAACTCGCGGATCTCGCTGCTCAGTCCATCGAGAATGCCGGGAAGTTCCCGTAGCTGCTCATCGGTCGCCTCGTCGTCCTTCACGACCTGATCCAAGGCCGACACCTGCACCGACCAGATATCGATGGTCGATGAGTAGTCCTTTATGAGGTCCTCAACGGGCGCGGCCAATGCGGCGTCCGCCGCCGCTTCGGGCTCGGCCGGCGCGGCCTCGGTCTGCCCTGCTTCAGTTTGCGTGGCCTGGCCGCCAGCCTGCGCAAACGCCGGCGATGGCCCCAACACACCATTCGAAATGATCAGTGAAACAGCCAGAAATCCGAGGCAAAGCAGCAAGCGGCAGGCAATGCGAGGCATGTCAGAGCTTTCTCAATGCGGCGCCTTGCACCGATCCTCAGCGTTACCCAACCGGGCCAACTATCATGCGCCGCGCCGCCGGTTCGCTGGTGATTTGGCTGCCGCGGCGCTTCATGTGGGCGTGCAGGAGTTGCCCTTCAAGCGCTGGTGGAACAGCTAATACAGGAAAACTAGACAGAATCGATGAAAGAAAATTATGAAGCCCGCTCGGGGACGGCCCGAGAGCGCTGCAGCCCATCGCCCGTCATGGACCGGTGACGGCCAAGCGCTGCAGTTATTGGGGCCCCCGGATCGATATGAGGAGGCCGCCTGCCGCTATCGGTGGACTATTCGATTTCGAGGATCTTCTTCGCCGCGGCGAGCCTAGTGACGCAGGTCTTCTCATTGCCGGCCACATGGTCGGCTTGAGCCTGCTCGACGAAGAGGCTTACCGCCTTGCGCACCACATCCATGCTCATATCCGCCTGTATGGTCTTGATGCCTTCGGGCGCCGACAGCGCCTCTTTGACTTTGCTGATATCGCGGGTGCAGTCGTCTGCCGCGGCGGGACAGGCCAGCGCCAACAGCAGCCCAACGGTCATCAAAGCTCTCTGAAGCATGGGATTTCCCTCTAAATCTTGGCCGCGGTTCCGTTTATCGCAGACAACCCCGTGCCCTGGGGTTGCTCGAATTGGCGCCAAGCTAGCCAGCCAGCATGTCCATTGCGGGGCGAAATTATGACTTCAAGCGGCAAGGATCGAACCAATCGGAGAAGGCAGAGGCGGCGATCGCCTGGTCCGGCTACTCATTCGAATTGCCGGGTCCCTGCCAGCGCCATTGCTTGGCGAGCCCAATCGCGGCCATCACGGGCTCGCGCCATAGCTGGTCCACGCCGACTTGCCCCTTGTCGGCTGGAAACATCGCATAGAGCACCAGGTCGCTTGAGCGTTGCCAGATGTGCCCGGAGCATGTCGGCTCCGGCGCCATTTGGATTCCCTGCAAGGTCCAGCAGGTCATCTTCACCGCCAGATCCCCGTCGTCGTCGTAGATGAAGTAATCCCTGGAACCGGAGATGGGGCCGTCCAGGGAGTGCTCATATGTAATCCCGCCCTGCCCAAAAAGCCGGTCGCCCTCGCCCAAACGCTCCTGGGCCGCGCGAAAAACCCGTGTCGCGCCCGCACTTTCGCTGCCCGGCAGAAACGGCCAAGTTATTTGGAACTCAACCACATAGTCGCGGTCCGTTGGTCTGGGGCGGCCTGCCTCGCAGGGCCTAAGGCCCGTGACATTGTACCTGTTGCGCTCGACATAGCGTTTGCTCGGCATCCAGAATGCGAAGATCCCGTCGATGCCGGTTCGTTTTTGAAGATCTGGATTGTATCTGCCGGTCTTTGGATCGAACCCCTTGTTCGGCATCTTGGCGAGCGCCTGCTTGTAGTCCTCGATTCTGGTGAGAGCCGGAGTGGACTCCTTCGCCGGCCACGGGTTTCGATAGCCAAGGGGCAACTTGAACCAGGTTCCCATCTTCCAGAAATATGACGGCGTATCGAATGTGGGACCGCTGGCAGCAGCCGCCTCACCCTCAATGCGGCCCTGATGCGCACTCTTCAGAATAGGTTGGTTCGGGCCAACCGAACCGGGGCATCCAGGCTCCGCCAAAGCGTCGGAGCCACCTGCGACCCAAATTGCCGCGATCAGACACGATCCGATTATCGCCGCGCGAAATCCGGTCAAAATCTGATCGCGGCAGTTGAGCATCAAGCTGTTCCCCGTGCTCGCCGTTCTTGCCAAGGTCCTTGCCCCGCGTGCGGATCAGTCTTCGAGCGGCCCCGCACTAAAGCGGCTCCATAAACTCGTCGATGAGCCGGTCGTGCCAGGTCTCGGTATGGCCCAGGCCATGGAAGCCGACATGCCCGCCACCCTCTGTTAGCACGATCCGGATATTGGCCGGGGCGCGGCGCATCAGCGCGTCATAGGGTGCGGGCGGGATCCAGGGATCGTCGCGGGCGTGGACCATCAGCGTCGGGACGGTGATGTCGCCCGCCATCCGCGCGCCCGCCGTGCGCGCGTAGTAATCATCAGCGCCGTCGAAGCCGTTGCGGGGCGCGACGAAGCCATCGTCGAACTCGTAAATCGTGCGCGCGTGGCGAATCGCGGCGCGCTCGGCCTCGCTCAACAGGGCGCCGGGGGCGCCGCTTTCCCGCTTCATTTGGCGCAGCAACCAGTAATGATAGAGCGCATTGCGCGGCTCCATGAAGCGTTGGGCGGCTTGCGCCGGCTCGATTGGCGCCGAGACCGTGGCCGCGCCGCGTATCGGCAAGTCATGGGAGGCCAACAGGTTGAGCAGCGCGTTGCCCCCGAGGGAATAGCCGATCACGAAGAAGCCGGACGCCGCAAGATCACCTGGCAGTGCGGCGAGCGCGTGATGCAGGTCCGTCCCGCAGCCCGCATGGTAATGACCGATGCAGGTCGCCCGCGATGGTCCGGCGCCGCGAAGGTTGAGCCGGAGGACCTTGCGTCCGCGCTTGAGATGGAAGCCCGCGCTGGCGCGCAGATAGGCGCTTGTCTCGCTGCCCGCCAGCCCGTGGATCAGTACGATCAGCGGCCCGTCCGCCGGCTCTGCCGGGGAATCGAGCATGGCCGCGACCCGGTCGCCGCTGCCATCGCCCAGCGCGAGATAGATTCGCTTCGAGGTTCCGGGCAGCTTTCCGATGCCAGGCGCCAGGATGTTGCGCAGGGTCTGCAGGTCGCCGCCCCACCAGGGCGCGCGGGCGCGGAAGGCGGTCGAATTTGACGGCGTCGCCATGTCTAACGGCTCCACATGATTGCGGCCGCGACAATATCGCCAACCAGCCCATACGGCCACGGCGCGATCCAGCGCATTTCAGCCGACACCAATTGGTGTTACCCAGTTCGAAACCAATGATCCGCAGACAGCAATCGGCGAACCACAGCTTGCCGCCAGCCGGCAAGCGCGCCCGAGGCCGGCAGGAATTCTGAATGGCGCTTGAGGCTCTCAACATACGGGAAGTCATGGTGTTCCTGGTCGCGGCTGGCGTCGTCATACCGCTGTTTCGCCGCCTCAGAGTGAGCCCGGTGCTTGGTTTTCTAATTGTCGGTCTTGTGATTGGGCCGTTTGGACTTGGCCGCTTCGCCGACAGCCTTCCTTGGCTCGGCTATTTGGTGATCTCGGACCTGGAAGGCGTGCGCGCCTTCGCCGAGCTCGGCGTCATGTTCCTACTCTTCATGATCGGCCTCGAGCTCTCGATCGACCGGCTTTGGGCGATGCGCCGGCTGGTGTTCGGTCTGGGCGGCGCCCAGGTCGTGGTGACCGGCGTGGTGATCGCGCTTATCGCATCTGCGTTCGACAATTCCCCCGCGGTCGCGGTGATATTGGGCGCCGGGCTCGCGCTCTCCTCCACCGCGATCGTGATGCAGCTCTTGGCCGAGAACCGTCGCCTGGGCACCGCGGCGGGGCGCACCAGTTTTTCCATTCTGCTGTTTCAGGATCTGGCGGTCCTGCCGATCCTGTTCCTGGTTGGCGCCTTTGGCGACCAGGGCGAGGGGTCGGTCGTGCTCGCCTTCACCTGGGCGATTGGGGAAGCGATTATTGCGGTTGCTATCATTCTGGCGCTCGGCCGGCTGGTGATCCGGCCGCTGTTCCGTTTCATCGGGAGCGATGCCAGCCGCGAAACATTCCTCGCCTTTGTGCTGCTGGTCATCTTCGGCACCGCGCTCGCCACCAGCCAGGCGGGCCTGTCGATGGCGCTCGGCGCATTTCTAGCGGGCCTGCTATTGGCGGAAACCGAATACCGTTACGAGATCGAGGTCGACATCGACCCCTTTAAGGGATTGCTGCTGGGACTGTTCTTCGCCTCAGTTGGCATGGGCATCGACGTCAGCCGGATCGGCCAGGAGCCCTTCTGGCTGATCGCCTCGGCAGTCGGCCTGTTCCTGGTGAAGAGTCCAATCATCTATCTGCTGACCCGGCTGTTCGGACAGCCCCGATCGGTAGCGCTGGAATCCGCTCTGCTGTTGGGTCAGGGCGGCGAGTTCGGCTTCCTGGTAGTCGGCATGGCCCTGACTTTGGGCCTGATGCCGGGCGACACGGCCCAGTTCATGCTGATCGTCACAGGCCTCACCATGATCGTGACACCGTTGGTGGCCCAGGGCGCGCGCTGGCTGGCGCGGCTGGTGGAGGGGTTGGAGACGGAGCGCGGCGTGGCCGGTGCCGACATCACGGACGGTCTTTCCGGCCACGTGATCGTCGCCGGCTATGGCCGAGTCGGTCAGATGATCGGATCGATCTTGGAGGACCAGGAGTTGCCCCATGTGGGCTTGGACACCGATGCCCAACTGGTCGGAGGATTTCGAACCAAAGGCGCTTGCGTGTTCTATGGCGACGCCAGCCGGCCGGAGATGTTGCGGAAGTTTGGGGCCGATCGGGCGGCCGCGCTGGTGGTGACCATGGACAGTCCGCGCGCCGCCGAGCAGGTGACGACAGCCGCGCGGCGCCATTGGCCTGAGCTCTCGATTTATGCCCGCGCTCGGGATCGCGACCACGCGAGCCGGTTGATTGCCAAGGGCGCCAATCACGTAATTCCGGAAACCATGGAGGCGAGCCTAGAACTCGGCGAAATGGTTCTGACCGGCGTGGGCGTTCCGGAACCAACAGCGCGCCGCATAATCGAGGTGCGCCGCAGCAGCGAGCAGGCGGACGTGGATGATGGCCGGGCCTAGGCGCCAGCGCCCTTCGCGCCCCACGTTGCAAGTTGTAGACTCGCGTAACTCGAAGACCCAATCGTATTGAGCTCAAGGAGACGGGAGATGCCGGGACCCTTGGACGGTGTCAGGATCATTGAATTGTCGACCATGGTAGCGGGACCATTCGCGACCATGCTGCTGGGCGATCAGGGGGCCGACGTCATCAAGATCGAAAGGGTCGGACGAGGCGATCAGACGCGGCACTATGGGGAAAGCTCGGGCGGGTTCTCCGCGCCCTTCATGAATAATAACCGCAACAAGCGCTCGGTCGCGGTCGACCTGAAGAGCCCGGAAGGGGTCGAGGTCGTGAAGCGGCTTGCGGCGGGCGCCGATGTGGTGGTCCAGAATTTTCGCCCCGGCGTCGTCGAAAGGCTGGGTCTCGACGAGCCTGCCCTGCGCCAAGTGCGCAATGACCTGATCTATGTTTCGGTGTCGGGCTTCGGCGAGACCGGACCGCTTGCCAAAAAGCCAGCCTACGATCCCATCATTCAATCAGTTTCGGGGCTTGCCTCTCTGCAGGGCGTGTCGGACGAGGCGCGGCCCCGCATGATCCGCGCCCTGGTGCCTGACAAGATTACGGCCTTGACCGTGGCCCAGGGAGTAGCGGCGGCTCTCTATGCGAGGTCGGTCACGGGTGAGGGTCAGCATATGCGCATCTCCATGCTTGAGGTGGTCATGAGCTTTCTATGGTCGCACGAGATGGACAACCACACCTTCGTCGATCGTCAGAAGGATGAACCGGAGAGCTTTTCGCCATTCGACATGATCTATGAGACCGCCGACGGTTATATTTGCGTTGCGACCGTAACGGACGATCAGTTCCGAAGGTTTTCCGGGGCCGTGGACCGGGCCGAATGGCTGCGGGATCCCCGCTTCAGCACGTCCACAGAACGTGAGCGCTACCGCGATGAGCGGCTGGAGCTGGTGCAGCAGGTTCTGAAGACGGGATCGACCGACCAATGGATCGAGAAACTCGAAGCCGCCGACGTGCCTTGCGGCCCGGTGCTAACCCGGCGCGAGGTCGTGGCCCATCCGCATCTGCGCGAGAACGGGTCATTCATCGAATATGACCACGCCCATGCAGGACGCATCCGCCAGGCTCGGCATCCGATCAAATTTGACCGCACGCCCGCGGATGCGGCGCTAACTCCGCCCATGCTCGGCGAGCATACATTTGAAGTGCTGGCCGAGGCTGGCTTCAGCGAAGATGAACTCGCGAGGCTCAGAGACAAAGGCGCGATCGGCTGAGTCGAACTATGACTGACCGTAGCGGTCATGATGACGAACCCAGCCCATTGGAAAGGGCAGGCCATCCTCGTCGCGTCCCTTAGGCACGATGTCCAGCAGATGGTAGACGCCGAGAAACATGTCGAGGCCTCGCGCGTAGGACGAATAGGTGTGGTAGACGGCGCCGTCTTCACCGATCGCGAAAACGCTGATGCCGGGTGCCTCGGTCATGGGAAAGCTGCCCATTTGGTAGTTGTAATAGACATCCTGCGACTGCTGTTCTTCCGGCGTGAACGAGACGTGATAGTCGCGGTTGAAATCATTACCGAGGGATGACAGCCAGTTGATGTCCCAACCCATTCGCGTCCGAAAGGTCTCGATTTTCTCCAGCGGTGCATTCGAGATCGTGACCATGGAGACATCGCGCTGACCCAGGTGGACAGTCGCGGGCGCGTAGTGGTCGGCAAGCAGCGAGCAGCTCGGGCAGCCTTCGGGCCAATCGGGTCCGAACATGAAGTGGTAGACAATCAGCTGGCCGCGGCCATCGAATAGATCGGCGAGCGACGCCTTGCCGCCGGGACCCTCGAAGACATAGTCCTTCTCGACCCTCTCCCAGGGAAGCTCGCGGCGCGCCGCGCTGAGCTCGTCCCGCATCCGGTTGAATTCCTTCTCGCGTACCAGAAAGTCCTTCCGGGCCTCAACCCATTCCTCATGCGAGACGATATTGTGAGGGGTCATTGCTGTTCTCCTTCCGGCGAGCTGTCTTCTGCACTTTGGCGGTCGCGGTCATCGAGATATGCGGCCAGCCGATCCAAGCGGTCATCCCAGAACTGGCGGTATGCCTCCACCCATTCGGCCGCTTCCTGCAGCGCCGCAGCTTTGAGCCGGCAGCGGCGGACGCGGCCCTCCCGGTCGCAACGCAAGAGGCCGGCGCGCTCGAGCACGCGCAGATGCTTGGAGACTGCTGGCGGCGAAATATCGAAGGGTTGGGCGAGCTCGCTCACCGTCATATCGCGCGCTGCCAGGCGGGCGACCATTGCGCGGCGGGTAGGGTCCGAGAGCGCGAAGAAGGTTTCGTCGAGGAGGGCCGTTCTTGAATTAACCATATGGTTAACTATTACGACGGACCCCGAAATGTCAAGGACTAGGCGTCAGCGAAAAGCCCCGCGCCCGAATTCGGCGGGCGCGGGGCCAGGTTTCGCAAGGTTGGTCCGCCACCGTTGCGGCGGCTGAATTCGGTAATCGGCTTAGAAGCGACCGGCGGTCAAACTACCACCAGCAGCGCAGGCCCCACCGTGGGTGGTACCAGCATCCGCCGCGGGGAACCCAACCGGGGCCTCCGCGCCAGCGGACGCAGCGCCGCCACGTGCAATAGGGGCCGACATGGCGATGCCAGACGCCTCGTGGCCCTCTTCGGCAGACCCGGTGGCAGCCATGCACCTTCTGCACCAGCGATTTGCCTGAATCGATGGTGGTCTCGAGCTGACCCATCTGGTTTGGCCCAACGGTCGCTCCGGCATGGGCCACGCTAGACAATCCAATCGCTAGAGCCAGCGCAATTAATGCAGTCGCAATGCGTTTCATGGTTTTCTCCCGTGTTGACAGAGTCTTCAACCTGGCTCCCGGCCCCCGGGAAAGCCCTGCCGCTCCGACATGTGCCAAACAGAGACACTGTTGCGGCCAACTAACGGGTCGCCATGGGCCAACATAGCGCGATCCTGCGCCAATTGGGTAGTGGCATGGCTCTTGCTGTTGGGCCTAGCAGCGGTGTCCGGACGAACCCTCCAGTAGTCGTGCACCGCCGGGGCGGACCAGCTCCATTCGGTCTGCCGGAGTTGGCCGCCCCACTTTTTTCCCAGAAATCGGCGACCCATGAACGCCCGGGCACGTCGCTTGGCGCAATGACGCGCAGTTGAATAAGCTCCAATTGGGATACCGGCATCCCGGTTTGAGACGGTCAACGCCGAATGCTCGACTCTGCGCCGCTGCCCCTATTTAATCGCGGGCGCACCAGGCCTCTACCGGCTTGAGGGAGGGGCTGGCGGCGAGGCCCGCAATCCTTGGAGTATCCGACCGATGGCTGAACTGCCTGATCCGACCGACACGCTGGATGCTGCCGACAAGGCCGTCTTCAATGAGATGGCGGCGGTGCGCGCCCATGCCGAGGGCCGCGCCTATCTCGGCCAAGTCTATGTCCGGATGTTCAACAATGCGGGCGTGGCGATGCGGGTCGGCGCGTTGGGCGAACACCTCCGATTCCACGGCGTGCTTCCCGACAAGATACGCGAGCTGGTGATCCTGCGCTTCGGGGTACGCCAGCAGTTCGGTTATGTCTGGTCGCACCACCAGCGGGCGGCGAAATTGGCGGGCATCAGCCAACAGGAGATCGACCAATTGACCGCTGGCGATCTCCCCAGCGATCTCTCCGATTCATCGCGGGCCGTGCTCGAAGCGGTTGACGCGGTGGTGGCCAAGCGTTCGATCCCAGCCGATGTGCAGGCGCGCGTCGTCAGGGCGCATGGCAACGCGGGCGCGGTCGAAATCGTCGGGCTTTGCGGCCTTTACACCATCATGGGCGACATGGTGCGGGCCTTCGACATTCCCCTCGAACCCGGTCTGCCCAAGGCGCCGTTCTAGACACCCGGATGGTCCGCGGCTCGTCCGGCGCGCTATAGGGGATGAATTGGCTATGAGCATTCCAGAGCACACGCGGGATCTGAATTTCTTAGAAATCGACCATGACCTCCACCGCGCGCTCGAGGGCTTGCAAAAGACTGAGTTTGCCCGCTGGCGGGGCACGCTTTCGGAGTTCGGCGAGTGGGCCGGCGGTCCGCTGGATGAGGAAGCCGCCTATACCGACCGCCATGGCCGGCCACAGCTAGTGCCCTATGACGGCGAGGGCCGGCTGGTCAATCACATCCAATACAATCCGCTCTGGGAGCGCGCCGAGAGCGAGATCTACGCAAGGGGCATTGTCGGCCTGAACTACACCGAGGCCCCCGCCTCCTATCTCATCACCTTTGCGATGGGCTATCTGACCTCGCAATCCGACGTCTCGCTGCTCTGTCCCGCCACCATGACCGGTGCGGTGGCGCATGTGCTGAACCGCTTCGCGCCCAAAGACGTTCGGAATGCCTATTTGCCCCAGCTGACCCGCATGGACGGGAAAGCGCTGAGCGCCGGTACCTGGGCGACCGAACGCCATGGGGGCAGCGACATCGGCGCCACCACGACCGTTGCCCACGCCAACGGCGATCACTGGGAGCTTACCGGCCTCAAATGGTTCACCAGCAATGTCGATGGCGGGATCGCGGTGGCCACGGCGCGGCCTGAAAACGCGCGCCAGGGCACCAAAGGTTTAGGGCTCTATCTGGTGCCCAGCCTGCTGCCGTCGGGTGAGCCCAACCCGATGCGGATCCGCCGGCTGAAGGACAAGCTCGGCACCTGCGGTGTCGCCACTGGCGAAGTCGATCTCACGGAAACCTATGCCGTTGAAATCGCGCCGCCGCCGGAAGGCTTCAAACTGATGATGGAGGCGCTGGAATTCAGCCGGATTCAAAACGCCATGGGTGCGGTGGGCTTGCAGCGCCGCGCGTTTCTGGAAAGCCTTTGCTTCGCCGCCAATCGACAAGCCTTCGGCGATGTCATCATGTCCTATCCCATGGTGCAGCATGAGCTGATCCAGATGCGGGTCGAGCTGGAAGCCGATCTTGCGCTCGCCCTGCAGGCCGCACACGCCTTCGATCAAGCCTGGGCCACGCCCCTGTATGAGGGCCCGGTGGCTGAGCGCACCTGGCTGCGGCTCGTGACCGCGCTCGCGAAATACCAGACCGCCGAGACCGCCAACCGGAGCTGCCGGGCGGCCATCGAGCTGATCGGCGGCAACGGCTACACCTATGATTTCGTGACGCCCCGGCTATTGCGGGACGCTCAGGTGCTCTCGGTCTGGGAGGGACCGGCCAACGTTCAGGCGCTGGAGGTGCTGCGGCTGCTCGCCGATCGCTATGGCGGGTTTGGCTTGTTCAGCGCAAAGATTGCCGCGATCGCGGACGCCGCCGGGGATCTATCGGAATTGGCGGATGCACTCAGAATTGCCCTTGCCGAATGCGGCGAAGCGGCGAAATTCGTGGGCTCCAGCCCGGACGAATCCGCCCGCCACGCCCGCCGGCTAATGGCGTTCATGGCGCAGCTGTTGGCGGCGGCGCTGTTGGTGGAACAGGCAACTGCTGAGCTTGCAGCGGGTGGCGACCGCAAGGCACTCGTGGCCCGGGCTTACATAGAGCGGCACCTGGCGCCGCGGCCCAGGCGCGGCATCGTCGAGGCGTCGAATTGGATTTACGAATCCTTCGACCAGCTCATGGCACCGGATCGGGAAGCGCTGGCCTGAGCTAAAGCTCGATCAACCGCCCGCTCCGCAGTCGAGACAGCGCGCCGGTCCGGCAGGTCCAAGCTCGAGGGCGTAATTGAGATTGCGCAGCGCGGTTCGCACACCTTCTTCGATACAGGGGTGATAGAAGGGCCGGCTAAGCATCTCCGCGACGCTCAAATTCGATTGATAGGACCAGGCGAGAAGGTGCGCGAGGTGTTCCGCCCTTGGTCCGACCATCTCCGCGCCCAGAAACTTGCCCGTATTGCGCTCGCCATAGACGTGCAGCAACCCTTCGTTCACGGCCATCACCCGGGCGCGGCCCTGATCGGACCAGTCCACGCTTCCGACGGCGAAATCCGCGTTCCGCTCGGCCAACTGGCGATGGGTCTCGCCCACCATCATGATTTGGGGATCGGTGAACATCACCGATATCGGCGCGCTCTTGGTGAAGCGGCGCACGTCTGGGAAGCGGCCCGCATTGTAGCCCACCATGAATCCCTCATCCGCCGCCTCGTGCAGAAGCGGCAGCCGGTTGTTCGAATCGCCGGCGATGAAAATGTGAGAGTCGCCGCAACGCCCGTTGTAGTCGTCGTATAGCGGCACGCCCCGCTCATCGAGCTCCAACGAGGTGTTCTCCAGGCCCAAATGATCGACATTGGGCCGGCGCCCGGTGGCGATCAGTGCGTAGTCGAACTGCGCGGTCTTGGTCGCGCCGTCCGCCACATAGTCGATTTCGACACCCTTGTCGGTCCGCGCGTAGCGGGTCACTTCGCCATGGGGATGGAACTCGAACTCGCCCGAGAAAATACGGCAAGCGGAAGAAATGATTTCAGGGTCGGTTAGTGGGCCCACCAGATTGTCGCGGCCGAAAAGGGCTGTGCGGACGCCTAGCCGATGCAGGGCTTGGCCCAATTCCAGGCCGATGATGCCCGCGCCGAACACTACCACCGACTGGGGCAGGTCTTCCCAGTAGAACACGTCGTCATTGGTGATCATCCGATCGCCGAAATCCTGGAACATCGGAAAAATCGTGGGCCGCGAGCCGGTGGCGATGACGATCCGGTCGGCAGTCACGGTGCCCTCGTCGCCGAGGTCCAGTTCGTGATCGGACTTGAAGCGCGCGGTGGCCATCGCCCGCTGCTCCGCCGGCCAGCCTTCGACTGCCTCGACCACGAAGCTGACGAACCGGTCGCGTTCCTCGCGCACCCGGCGCATTACCGCCACCCCATCGATCTCGGCCGGGGCGAAATGCACACCGAACTGCGAGGCGTGTGGGCCGGAATAGGCGGCATCCGCGGCAGCGATCAGCAGTTTGGAGGGCATGCAACCGACCCGCGCGCAGGTGGTGCCGTATTGGTCGGCCTCGATCAGGAGGACCGAGTCGGTCACCTTGGTCGCCTCGCGATAGGCTCGCATCCCCGCCGTACCGGCGCCGATGATCGCAACGTCGACTTGTTTCCCTTGCATGCGTTTCCTCCCTGGCTAGGTGTTGGCCCGAGCTCTGTGCACCTGCAACTTAGCATTCGAACGCAAGCCGCCGGGCACGAACACGTGGGGCCGATCGAGCGCTCCTACGGCAGCAATGATGCCGGGACGGGTGCTCCGGGTTACGGCGAATTCTTGCATGTGGCGTTTGCGGGCTTTAGGCAGCTTCAGGCGCGACGGATGCCGCATCGGCGAGGACAGAAAAGCGAATGGTCGCTCACAAGCACTCCAATCTGATCGCCGTCATCGGCCCGGGCTTGTTGGTGGCTGCCACCGGCGTGGGCGCGGGCGATCTCGCCACGGCAAGCTTCGCGGGCAGCCTGCTCGGCGCCAGCCTTGTCTGGGCCGTGGTGTTGGGCGCCTTCCTGAAATTCGTGGTCACCGAAGGATTGGCCCGCTGGCAATTGGCGACGGGGGAAACCCTGCTCGAGGGCGCCGTGCACCGGCTGAGCCCGATAATAGGCTGGCTGTTTCTGCCCTATCTGCTGCTGTGGTCCTTCTTTGTCGGCTCCGCGCTGATGAGCGCCTGCGGCGTGACGCTGTATGCCATGGCGCCGATTTTCGAGGATCCGGCCGACGGCAAGGTCGTATTCGGCATGGCTGCGAGCGTCGCTGGCTTGGTGCTGGTGCTCAATGGTGGGTACCGGCTCTTCGAGGGCGTGATGCGGGTCTGCATCGGGATCATGTTCATCACCGCGATTGTGACCGCTGCGCTGGTCTGGCCCGGGCTGATGGACGGCGAGCAAAGCCTGTTGGTCCCGCGTATGCCTGTATTTCGCGGCGAAGGGCTCGCCTGGACCGTCGCGCTATTGGGCGGGGTCGGCGGCACCTTGACGGTGCTTTGCTACGGATACTGGATCCGCGAGGAAGGACGCTCGGGCGCGGAATATCTCCGGATCTGCCGGATCGATCTCGGCGTAGGCTACCTGGTCACGGCCATTTTCGGCATTGCCATGGTGATCATCGGCAGCACGGTGGAGATCGAGGGCAAGGGCGCGACGCTGCTGGTCACGCTATCGGACCGTCTCGCCCAATCACTGGGACCGGCCGGACGATGGATGTTTCTGATCGGTGCTGCTGGGGCAGTATTCAGCAGCCTGCTGGGGGTCTGGCAGGCGGTGCCATATCTTTTTGCCGATTGGTGGGCGCTGATGCGGCGCCGCGCGGGGAGGCAAGGCGAGATTCCGCCGGCCGAAACTATCGATACGGCATCGCTGCCCTATCGCGGCTACCTCGTCGCCCTCGCCGTGTTGCCGATGTTGGGGCTGTTCTGGAGCTTTCAGGACATCCAAAAGCTCTACGCCATCATCGGCGCGACCTTCATTCCGCTGCTCGCGCTGGCACTGCTCTTTCTAAACGGCCGCCGAGCCTGGGTAGGCGAGGGCTTTAGAAACCAGCCGCTGACCGTCATCGTCCTGGTGGCGGCGCTGGCGTTCTTCGCCTGGATTGCGGCGAGGACGGCAATGGGCTAGCGGAGTTCTTCTCGCGCTTCACAACATATTGAGACAGTGGATAAGCGAACAGTCTGGCGGCAACCGTGGCCGGCAACGATCAGCGTCGTAACGGTGGTGTGGACGGGGCGGTCCAATGCATCGGTCGCGGGGCAGCTAAGGAATTGCTGTTCAAGTCCCGCGTAGCTGCATCACGTGACGCCTTTTGCCGGTCTTGCCGACATTGACGAAGCCCGCGCGCTCGAAGCGGCTCTTCAATCCCATGAAGTGATAGCTGGGCGATGATTTGTCGACCGGATAGGCTTCGAGGACGTCGGCCCCGTTTTGCCTGGCATAGGCGACGGCCGCCTCGATCAAGCGTGGGGTAAGGCCCTGGCCGCGGAATTTTCTGTGAATGAAGAAGCAGACGATGCTCCAGACGTTTTCAGCCGGAGCAGAGTTGTCGTTTTCAGGAAGCCGGCGAAACGAGGCTCGGGGTCCAACGGAACACCAGGCGACAGGCTCGCCGGACACATATCCGATGATACCGACGGGCGTTCCATCTTCGACGCGTCCTTTCAACTCCGCCTTCTTCGCCGCCTTGTCGCCGCGCAACTTCGAGGGCATTTCGCGCCAAGCCATGCACCAGCAATAATGCGGCCCGCCGCGGCCCTCGAAGAGCTGCTGCAGGTCGTCCCACCGGGCGTCGTCGACCACCGCAACCGTCAATTGTGCATCGCCCGGCGCGGATCTGCCTGAGTCTTGTGCCATCATCTTCCTCAAGAGTCGGCGAATGGCCCCGAGTCAGAGTCTGCCCGCATAGGCGCGGAGCCCAATGCGGTTTAGTCAAAGGATTGTGCGAAGGACATGGCGGACGGTCAGGCGGATGCGATCTCCTGCAGGCCTGCCGAATCCAAAATCCGCACCACGTGAGCGTTGGGCGCGGCGATGACACCACGATTGCGCAAGTCGGTCAGGGTGCGGCTCACGGTTTCGATGGTCAGTCCAAGATAGTCGGCGATGTCGACCCGCATCATGGGCAACTCGATGTCGTCATGGGTGCCGTAGCGATTCTCGCGCTCGTTGAGCATCAGCAGGAATGATGCGACCCGCTCGGTGGCGTTCTTGCGCCCAAGGATCAGGACGTGCTTCTGAGCTTCGGCAAGCTCATTGGAAACTTCCTGAAAGCAATGCCCTTCGAAGTCACCGAAGCTCGACATGAGCTGCATGAAGGGTGTGCGGGGGAATCGGCAGTATTCGCCTTCGGTTACTGCCTCGGCGGTATAGGTGTAACGATTTCTGGTGGCCATCCCGATATAATCTCCGGGAAACAGGAAGGCGATGATTTGGCGGCGGCCGTCCGCCAGGTAGTGGGCGCATGCGACAACGCCGGCGACCAGTGCAAAAATGTAATCGGCCGAATCCTCTTGCGTGAATAGCGTCTGTCCCCGCTCGAAGCGATTCCGCGTCACCATCGTTTGCAGCTCGGTGCCCAACTCAAGATCAACGGCGCCACAATAGTTGAGCTTGTTCGCGATGCATTGGGGACAATGCTGGGGCTCGCCATCTGGCACGCTAATGCCGCGGAAGTGGCACTTGGGTATGCGCGAGAAAGAGCGGGAGCTCATCAGCTGGCCTCTACCAATACAATGTGGCCTCAAAAGCGCATCGCGGAACACCCGACAGATGCGACTTCATGGAAATTCTACCTGAGATGCCGCCGCCGGAGCATAGGTAAGCGCTGCTATAACGTAAACCATTAGAATAAGTCTTTTCCGGATGTATTCTTGAGCTTGGCCGCCACTTAAGATTGAATGCGCGGTCGGAACGCTCTATTGGGGCCGAGGTTGTGGGTGGGATTGGCGCCTCACATTGTGGGCGCATGATCGAATTGACCCTGATCAACGCTAGCGGGTTTGGCCCGTGCCAGGCTCGGCTACGCTTCGAAACATCCGATCGTGCCGCCTTCCCGCGACCGCACTCCTGCAAACCGCTGGCTGGCATAGGCCGCGGTACCATGTGGGCCGATCCGGGCATGTTTCGACAATCCGAACCCGCAAGGAATGGAGGCCGTCATGAAGGTCAAGGAAGCCATGCATAAGGGCGTCGAATGGCGGGCGCCGACTGCGCCCGTTTCGGAAATCGCCAAGGTCATGAAAGACAGCGATGTCGGCGCCGTGCCAATCTGCGATAAAGATAGGCTAGTGGGTATAGTCACCGACCGGGACATCGCGTGCCGCGCCGTGGCCAATGGAACCGATCTCGCCAAATTGACGGCGAGCGACATCATGACCAAGAGCATCGTCTATTGCATGGAGAACGAGGACATCGAGGACGCTGTCCATCTGATGGAGAACAACCAGATCCGCCGTTTGCCTGTTGTCGATAACGAAAAACGCATGGTCGGCATGCTGAGCCTGGGTGACTTGAGCCACTCGGTTTCTCATGAGCTGGTTGGCGAGCTCGCGGAAGCTGTCGCCGAGCATCACTGAGACGCAATGTCCAAGGGAGGGGGCTAAAGAAAAACCGCCCCAAAAAGGGGCGGTTCAAGGGATCGAGGTCGGTTGAAAAGGTCAGAACGACAATTTGCCGCCCGCCAGCACGGAATAAAAGTGCTCCAAGGGTACGTCCTGGCCGGCCGGCGCCGTCTCGGGCACTGCAACCCGAATGTCGGCGTCCCAACTGCGGAAACCCGCATAAAGCTTCAGCGCGGCCGGATCGACGTCCTGGACGATGCCGAAGCCCCAGATGGCTGCCGAGCTGGCGGTGATCTCGCCGCCGGTCAGATCGACGCCCAGATTGTTCGAGCTCCGCCGCACGCCCCAGTCGTTATATTCGGTGTATTCGCCATACAGCGTGGTCGCGCCGAGGCTGGGCGCCAGCAGGCGGCGTTTGATGCCAGCCTGCAGATACCACATGGTCGCGTCCGGGACCTGGCGGCCTGTTACGGGCGCCGGGAACGGGTTCACCCGTTCGTCGTTAAAGTCAAACGTCGCCCAGCCGCCCGCGCCATATACATAGAGCCCGGTCGGCACATGCATCGCTGATGCCGACCCCAACAGGCGCTCGAAATCGACCCGCTGGTCGACGCAGGTGGCCTGGCCCAATCCAGGCGGCGGGCAGTCGATGATTTTGGTCGAGCGATCCTCGGTCTCATCCGTGACCCACAGATAGCCGATGCCGGCGACCATTCGAACCGAATTCCATTCATTCTTGTAGCGAATCGCGATGTCGGCGATGTCGTCCTCACCCCAGGCGGCGGAGAAGACAAATCCGAGGAGCGACGGCGAGTCGTAGCGCACCAGGTCCGCCCGGTTGGTGTCCAGATTTACGTAGATGGTGTCGAAGTCCAGGGTCGTCCGGCAAGTCGCGCCGTTGCAGCCCTGGGTGCCGTGCGGGCGCACGAAATGGAAATCGCGGCCCACGTCGATATCGGCGTCGGCGACCGGGTTTTTGGCGATGTTCAGCAGGATGATGTCGTCGGTTGCCAGCGATTCCCGGCCCACCGTAATCTTGCCGAGACGTGCGTGATTCAGGTTCCAAGCGACTTTGCGTGCGGTGAGCGGGCCATCGACATTCTCGTTGGGCAGGCCATCGATGCGCTGATTCACCCGGGAGCCCGAGGCGCTGATAACTTCTAACTCGATATAGAAGCCGGCGGAAAGATCGGGTGTGATCGCGGCGTCCCCTGTGAGCCTGAACCGGGTCTCGGACTCGGTGTTCTCGACCACATAGGCATCGCTGTTGATGCCGTCGTCCCAGAAAAACACCGCGGTGTTGACGTGGCCGGAGAGTTTTAGGGAAACCTTGCGGTTGCCCTTGCGCACCGTGGTCGCCTCCAACTCGGCAACACGCTCTTCGAGGTCGGCGCAGCAATCGCCGCCGAGATCCGCGGCGTTGGCGGGTGCCACAGTGAGCCAGCCCAACAGCAGCCCGGCGGCAGCCGTCAAGCTGTAACCCGCCGCGATGCTGGTCCTGGTTCCTCTGGTCGGCCCTGTACTCGAGCCGGATAGTTTCTGAAGTGTTGTTTGGTCGTGCATTGTTTTTTCCCCCATGGTTTTGTGACTGAAACAGGTGATTGCGCCGCCATCAACAGATATCGTGCAATTTGCGAACGATTCTTAGTTAGGCGTTGCATAATTGCCATAATTCGATTTCGCTCAGCGATATCATTTCGCGTTACTTTGATTCATCACCATTGCTGCACGTCATTCATCAGTTTGTCATACGGACGAATCCGCATGGCCCCGTGATACGAGTGCGCCTCGAAGCTGACGATTTCGCTGGAATAATCGGCCGCGCGGACCAGCAGGAGCCCGCGCGGCCAAAACCCTTCTCGGCGAGGTGGTCGGGGTGACCACCCCGGCTTAATAGGGAGGGCGAGAAGGGCGAAAACCCAATTTCCAAACAAACCGCATCGGTAGTTTCGAAACCCCCGTCAACTGCGGAACCGTTAGCGGCACCGCTTCCAATCTGTCAGCTAACACGAAGATATTCATGAGAGAAATGAATTGTTGCCAATGCTATAATTGCAAGCGATGCATTTAAAAGAACTCGACGCAAACCTGCTGGTGGTGCTCGATGCGCTGCTGACCGATGCCAGCGTAACCAAGGCCGCCGAGCGTCTGGGACGGTCGCCCTCGGCGGTGAGTCACGCGCTCGCAAATCTGCGCGAGCTGTTCCACGATGAGCTCTTTGTGCGCGCCGGTCAGCGCCTAGTGCCGACCGCCAAGGCGACGGAGCTGGCGCCCACAATCCATGTCATCGTTACCGGCATGGAGGGCTTGCTCAGGCCGGGCACACCCTTCGAGCCGCAGTCCCAGCAGCGAAATCTGGTACTGGCCTGCCGCGAGCCCTACGAACTCACGCTGCTCCATGAACTTCGACGCGCCATTAGGGACACTGCCCCCGGCGTCACGCTGAGTTGGAAAGCATTGAACGGCGAGGCAAGCTTCGAAGACCTCCGGCTAGGCCGCATCCAATATCTCATTCAGGAGGGCTCACCGGCCGAAGATGCCGCGGACTTCGTCTGGCATCATCTGTTCGATGAGACCTATGTGACATTGGGGGCCCGTGGCCACCCACTGCAAGACCGGGATGTCTCCAAGGGCGACTTTGCGGACTACGAGCACATTCTAGTGGCGTCCGGCGAAGGCGTGGCGGACCCAGTGCACGAGCACTTCACGCATCATGGCATTGCGGCATCCGATGCGACCCGCGCCTCGTCCCTCTTTGTCGGGCTGTTCTTGGCCCACGATTCGGAAGCGCTCGTCACCGTGCCGCATTCTGTCGCCAATGCGGTTGGCGAGGGTCTCGCACTCCGCCAGATACAACAGCCATTTGCGCCACTAATCGTTCAGAACCATCTGTGTTGGCACCGCAGTCAGGACCGCGACGAATGCCATCAATGGCTGCGCGATCGATTGATTGCCTTGGCGCAGCCGCAGCTTCCGGTCGCGTAGGCACGGGCCGGCCGAACTGCTCGGGCTCGTCTACCGGCGTTTTCGAGAGGGAAAAGGATCTCGCGGCCGCTGCTTCTTCGCGCGAGATCTTGCGATTGCCGCGAAAACCCCCGCGATGATCACGCCGGTAAAGGCCGCGAACAGCAACAGGTCGGTATGGTCGATCAGGCTGAAATCCAACATTGAGCGGTCCGGATCGAATCCGGTCTCCAAGTCATTGCGCGCTCTGATCCGGGCGAGTCTCTAGCTCAGTGAGCAGGGTCTTCAGATACGTCGTGGTTTCGTCGGCCAACATGTCGCGATGTAGCCGGTTTTCGTTGCTGAAGAAGGCGCTCGAGGCTTCGGTATCAAGCATCGTGGTCCCAAGCCGGTCGTAAGCTTCGCCCATGTCGCCGCTTTCGAAATAAACTAGCCGGCGGTCGCCCTGCTGCGGCGTGTGCAGGATTTCCGAGAAGTACTGCAGGAAGATATCACCTTGCCTGGCCATATAGGCCCCGAGAATCAACACACGCAAGTCCTTCCATTCCTGATCGCTGAGCACGTCGTGCTTGATATGCATGACCCGCTCGTGACAGGCGTCCAACTGCGCGCGTACCGCACCCCCCATCGCCACTCCGATGTCCGGTGCTTGGGCGCCTGCAAAGCCGTTCAGATCAGCTTCGGAAACCTTTTGCTGCGCCAGCACCTGGTCTAGAAACGCAATTGCGCGGGCGGGAATCTCGACCCTCTTGGCCGCCTGGCCGCGCTCCACTTCGTTCCGCAGATCGAGTTCGTCGGAAAGCCCCTTCAACTCAACCAAGTAGCTGGCTGCCTTGGCGGTAACGCTCTCGGGCAACCGGTCTGCTCCCGCATGTGCCCGAAGCAGGCAGAAAATTGCGAGCGGAATGTGGGCGATCGTTTTCGTCTTGGTGTAGAGAGCCGGGCGCAGTCCGGGAAACTCGAGGACCGGCAGATCGCGGTGATAGAGCTGCATCATGTCGTCCTGCACGACGATCAAGGCCTTGCGCTTCTGGGCTTCGACCACAGCGCTCCTCGCCGCCTCGTAGAATTCAACGAATTGGCTATCCAACTGNTNAAGACCGTTGCCATCCATTGAACCATCCTCCCGCTCTAGCGGCGCTAGAATTCAACCCGCCGGGCAAGCAATGTTGGAACTGCCTAGCGAATTTGATAGATCAGAGCTACCAGGGAATTGATGTCGCTCAGGCATCAAGTGAGAGCCATGGATGGCATACAGGTAAAAGAAGACCAAATCCGGGAATACCGCGAAAACGGGGTCGCTATCATCCCGCGCGCGGTGTCGCCGGAATGGGTGGCGTTCATGCGCCAGGCGCTGGACGAGCTGATGGATAAGCCCACCGAAATGGGCCTCGAATACGCCTATCACGAGGACTCCACGCGGTTTTTCGGCGATCAGTATATGTGGCTGACCCGGCCGAAATTCCGCAAAATCGCCTTTGAAAGCGGCATCGCCGAAATCGCCGGCGCCCTGATGGGTTCCAACAAGGTGAATCTGTTTTTCGACCAGGTGCTGGTGAAGGAGCCGGGCGCCGTCGAGCCGACCCCATGGCATCACGATCTGCCCTATTGGATGGTCGATGGCGAGCAGATCTGCACGATCTGGATCGCGCTCGATCCGGTCAGCGTCGAGAATGGCGGCATGCGGTACGTCAAGGGCTCACATCTCTCGGGCGAGCTCTATTCACCGACCTTTTTCGGCAACTCGGCCAAAGACGATACCTTTGACCAGACGCGCTACAAGCCGATGCCTGACGTAGAATCGACCTATGGCGATGACGAGTTTCTGAGCTACGACCTGGAGCCGGGCGATGCAGCCGTGCATCACGCCAGGACCATTCATGGCGCGCCCGGTAATGCCTCCTCCGGGACCCGGCGCCGCGGCTATATGCTCAGGGTCTTCGGCGACAATGTCGGCTATGCGCCGGAACCGGGCCAGGCGAAGGTCGCGGTGAGGCCGGACCTGCCGCCCGGAGCGCCGATGGGGGGAGAATATTTCCCCGAGATTTGGCGCCGCGCGGGGGCCAGTCAGGCGGCGGAATAGGGGTTGCCAGCTATCGCGTCTGTGATTTGCCGATATTTGCCAGTAGTGATTTATTCGACCTTCGTCAAAGGGCCCATTGCAAATGGGCTGACCGGCATTAATTCGTTCGGTGTCGAGGCTGACCTGCTCGCCAATGAATCACTTCCGAGTTTGCCATGAACCAATTGAACTATACCAAGACCACCGCAGGCCTTTGCGTGATTGCGCTGATAACGGCAATGATGATGATCTGGCACGCCAACTCGTTCTGGACCTGGATTTTCGCGATTGCTTGCTCGCTCGCTGCCATGGCGGCCCTGTTGCTCTCATACAGCATGGATGAGTCCCAGGACGGCAAGTCCTAGCAGCCACGGGCCAGCGCAAAGCCATATTGCCTACCAACCCCAGCCGCGCCAAACTGTATCGGGTTCCATGGTGAAACGGCCTCGCCGCGCGCGCGATCTGGCGCGATTTGGCGGGGTCCGCTGTAAGGGAGAGCAAATATGCCGCGCGTTTATCAGTCGCTTGTAATAGATGCCCCGGTAGAGGAGGTCTGGGAGCGGATCAGGAACTTCCACGATTTCTCATGGGCCCCCAGCGTGGTTGAGTCCTGCGTCGCCGAGGGCAAGGGCGAGGGCACGTCGGTGGGATCCGGCCGCCGCATCAACGACGTCTTCGTCGACACCATGATCACCCATAGCGACGCCGACAGGCGCTATCAGTACCGGATCGACGAGGGGCCGTCTCCGGTCGCGCCGAAGGAGACCCGGAACTATGTCGGTGACATCCACCTGCTGCCGATTACGGACCAGAATAGGACCTTCGCCGAGTACAGCGCCCATTGGGAAAGCGACAACGCAGACGCGGAAAAGTTCATCGACGGCGTCTACGCCGCGCTGCTGAAGGACCTGGCGGCCCAATTCAAGTGAAGCCCTGATCCGCGCGATCGATTGCGGGCATCGGCCGCCGAGCGTTCCACCGCGGGCGGCGCGTTAATTCCCGCTTTACCCTAGTCACTGATGCAGCGCCCCCGCACGGGCAGCTGGTAACGATTCGTAAGGGGTTGCCGTTAGGCTCGCCTGAGCGATTTTCGTTTTCGCCGGCCGGTATCGATGGCGTGGCGAGCGGCAGCATCTCCAGTAAGGAGTATCAGTGATGCGTAATCGAACCCGTCGACTCTTGAGCGTGGCCGTGGCTTGTGCGGGCCTGGCGGCGGCCCAGGGAACGGCACTCGCCGCCGGCTTGGATCCCTACACTCCCTATAAAACCTATGATCCCATAGCGCCGGGTCCGGAAATTTTGCCCTGGTCCGGCTGGCAGGTGGGCGCCTTGCTCGGCTATGGCTACGCCGATACCAGTTTCGCGGTCGGCGGAGCTGAGCTGATCGGCGATGGGGACGAGCTCACGGCCGGCGGCTTTAGTTATGGGGCCGACGGCATTCTGGGCGGCGTCATGACGGGCTGGAACTGGCAGTATGGCGACTTCGTTTTCGGCGCCGAGGGCGATTGGGTTGGCAGCAACTTGACCGCCTCGCAACGCTTTGGCGACAATACGGTGGACGCCAGCGTCGATTGGATGGCCGGCGTTCGCGGACGCGCCGGTGTTCTGGTCGCGCCGGATCTGTTGCTATTCGGCACGGTCGGCTACGGCTGGGCCGGTATCGATTTGCCGGTTTCAGGTCCTAATGGCGGCTCGGGTTCGGATACCTTCAGCGGCTGGCAGTTCGGCGGCGGAGCGGAGTACATGTTCACCGAGAACTGGAGTACCCGGCTCGACTATCTCTACACCGACCTCGACGCCCAGACCGTCGACTATGGCGATACGTCCGTGACCTATGACCCCGATATCCATACGGTCCGGGCCGGTTTGGTGTTCAAGTTCTAGGATTGGGAACAGCCGCTATTTGGTCTGCAGGGTGACGACGCCGTCCCAATCGGCCGGAGCGCTTTCCTGGAAGGCCGCGATACGGGTGCGGTAAAGGTCGTAAAGGGCCTCCAGGCGAAATTCGCCATTGGCCTTGCGGCAGGCCGTCACGCCCTTCATTGCGCCCACCCAATCGCCCTCGCGGTAGGCCTGCAGCATGTCGCGCATTTGCTGGTGGAGCGCCTGGTAACGGGTCAAGTCCACCTCGTCCCGGCGTCCGAGCAAGGTATGGATGATCTCCGGTTCGGTCTTGCCCTTCACCCGTATGAAATCGAGCTCCAGCGTGGCGAATTCATCGCTGATCCGTGCGGCCGTACTGGAGCCCAGTATGATGGGCAGGCCATAGGCCTTTGATTGACCTTCAAGCCGGGAGGCCAAATTGACGGCGTCACCCAGCACCGAATAGTCGAAGCGGATATCCGACCCCATATTGCCGACCACGCATTCGCCGGTATTGATGCCGATACCGATATCCAGCGGCATGAAGCGCTGGCCGGCTTCCTTGGCCTCCGCCTCGCGCTCCTTATTGACCTGGTCTAATCGCTTCAGCATGTCGAGGGCGGCATCGCAGGCCCGCGCCGCATGGCCGTCGTCGTCGAGGGGCGCGTTCCAAAACGCCATGACCGCATCGCCCATATATTTGTCGATGGTGCCATTGTGGTCGATGATCGCGTTGGAGAGCGGTGTCAGGAACCGGTTCATCAGGGATGTGAGCCCCTGGGGATCGTTCTTGTAAGTCTCTGAAATGGTCGTGAAGCCGCGGACGTCGCTGAATAGCACCGTCATGTCACGGGTCTCGCCGCCGAGCACCAGCCGGTCGGGATCATCCGCCAATTGTTCGACCAAGGTGGGCGAGAGGTATTGGCCGAAGGCGCTGCGGATCTGGCGCCGCTGGGCCTCCTCGCGGAAGTAATTGGTGAAGACCAGCACAAGGAACACGCCGAAGCTGGAAATCGCCGGATAGGAGATGTCGACCAACATGCCGTAGCGCGTATAGAGCCACCAGCTGAAGCCGATCATGAGGGCCATCAAGGCGGCGCCTAAGGCGAACACGGTGAATGCGCCCAGGATCGGCACCAGCAATATGATGGCGATGCCGAGCGCCAGGGCGAGGCAGATCTCGGCCCCCACCGCATAGGAGGGGCGTTTCAGCGCCGACTGGGTCAGGATGTTTTCGAGCAGCTGAGCGTGAACCTCGACGCCCGGCATCACCGGCTCTGTCGGTGTGGTCTTGACGTCGAACAGACCGATCGCAGAGGTGCCGATCAGAACCAGCTTGCCCTTGAGGCGGGTGGGATCGACGGTGCCCTCGATTATGTCCTTGGCCGAAATGTAACGCTCCGGCTGATGGCGCGAGAAATAGACCCAGACATGGCCACTGCTGTCGGTCGGTATCTCGGCGCCCGCCACCACGATACTCTTCATGCCGCCCTCGTCACTCTTGATCAACAAGGTGGTTTGGCCGGTGGCGACCCTCAGCAATTCCACGCCCAATGAGGGCACGATGTTGCCCTTAGCACTCAGCATCACAGGCACCCGGCGGATCACGCCGTCTGAGTCTGGGCGAATGGTGACCAGGCCCCGCCCGGTCGCCGCGTCCTCAAGGGGCTGGATATTGGTCAGAATCTCAGGGTAGCTGGGCAAATACGCCTTGGGATCGCCGCCGATGGTGGCGATGGAAGCTTTTGGCGACTGCGCCGGGGTGACGGGTCCGCGCCGATGGCTATAGGCGGACTGGGCAACCACCACGCGGGAGTTCTTCATCGATTGGGCGAATATCTCGTCGTGGCTGCGGGCAGATTCGATTTCGCCGCGAGCCTGTGGGCTCAGGCCGGGGAGCGACTTGGCCAGTAGGTCGGGGGAGGTACGGTCCGGCTCCGCGAACACGATGTCCATGGCGATCGCCACCGCGCCGTCCTTTGTGATCTTATCGACGAGCTCGGCCATCAGGTCGCGCGGCCAGGGCCATTGCCCGAGCTTGTCGAGGCTCGCCTCGTCGACGTCGACGATCACGACCGGAAAACTCTCGACCTCCCGCGGTTCGGTATTCTGGTAGAGATCGAAGATCTTGTGGCGCAGCAATTCGAGGGGCAACGGGTCCCAGGCACGGAAGAACACGAGCGCGACAAGCAGAGCAGCACTGAGCGCGCGGCCCCAGCCGATGCGCCGCGGCAATGCCATAAGCCATTTGAGGAGTGCGTTGACCATGATGCCGCTCGAAACAGGCGCCGGGCGCCGCAGTTTAGCGCGCCCTCTCAGACATCAGTAATCGCACATATCGTCAGGCAATGACCACTTCGTTGGTCGCGCCTTGGCTGTCGTCCACCTGAACGGTAACGGTGTCCGGCGTGTTCTGCAGCTGCGCAACCAGGGTGAAATCAGCCGGGTCGCCCGTTCCATCGACATTTATGAATAGATCACCCGCCGAGCCCCCCAATTCGGCTTGATCGGAGTCGTTGTCGTTGGGCGAGATGTATCTGACATATTGTTCGAGTGCCGCCTCGGTGATCTGGCCCGCCACGATGCTGAAGCCAAAGCTGCCCACATCGATGGCGTCGTCTTGTCCGAAGTCGGTGATCAGATCGTGGATCGCCAAATCGGTCAGGACGAAGAGATTGCTCCCCCCATTGCCCGTCAACGTGTCCTGGGCTGCAAAGCCGACCAGAATCTCGTTGCCCTGGCTGCCCGTCAAAACGTTTTCCGCGTCGGTTCCCGCGATCACCGGCAATTCGGAACTGGTCGAAAGATCGTTGACGTATTCGTACGTGCTGCTGTCGAATTGCCAGACCACGCCCTGGTCGGTGCTGGCGGTCACCAGAAAATCGCTCGTGTCTACGGCGACAAATCCGCCGAGATCGCCATCCACGAACTCGACATGCTGCACGCCGGTCAAATCGTTCTGCGTGGCGCCGTCGGGAATGATGAAGAAGCCGAGCAGCACGGCGGAAGGATCGAGGTTGCTTGTGTCGATGGTGAATTCCGCAGTGTTGGTGGCCGGTTCGTTGGCGTCGGGGACCAGAATATAGCCCTCGAGGGGAACGCCGTTTTCGTCGGCCACATAGAAGCCAACCGTGGTATCGAACCCGGCATTGGACAGCAGATTGTCGATCTCGACAGTGACCAGCGAATCGGTGGGGAGCTTGTAGACCAAGTCGCCCTCGATGACGTTGAAATCGGTGGTGGGATCCAACACGCCATCACCGGGCGTCGAGACCTCAACATTGAACTGTACGTCATTGAAGTCCAGATCGCCGCCGCCCAGCGTGTCCTCCCATTCGGAGTCGCGGTCGGCGCCGTTTTCTACAGTCCCGCCACGGTCGTAATCGAAGTCGTTCGGATTTGCGCGGCTGTCGCTGAAAAAGGCGAGCCGGATTTGATCGCCCTCGCCGTCCAAGCCGACAAGCTCCTCGCCGCCCTGGGGCTGGATGTCGAGGGTCAAGGTCAGGTCGAAATTGGCGGTGTTGTCCGATACATCGGGCTCGTTGCCACTTGCCGCCACGGTACCTTCGGGCGTGTTGGCCTCTTGGGTCTGGATCGAGAAGGTCGCGGTGATTTCGCCATCGATGAAGCCGTCGGCGGGCGTGACCGCAAAGGAGTCGACCAGCGTGTTCCAATCGGACTGGGTTGTTCCGGTGAAGGTCCATTCGCCCTCGACGCTGGTGTCCACCTGGATGCCGAGCGCTTGGACGTCGGTGAACATCAGAATGCCGCCGGCCGAGATAGCCACGGTCATGGCAACCTGCTCCGACCTGTCGCCGTCCGTGCCGCCTTCCAGCGAACCCTGGAAGCCCGCATTCTTGAGCATGGCCGTGAGGCCGAGCGGAATGCTGTCTAGTTCCACGCCGTCCGGCGCGCTGCCATATTCGCCCTGATAGCCGTATTCGCCATATTCGCCGCCAAACAGCAGTTCGTAGAAATTCGGCGGCTCCACGGCCAGTTCCAGAGTCTCGTCGAGTACCGCATCGACAACGATCGGGACCGTCACGCCCGCAGAAGCCGTCGCGCCCGGCAAGTCCGTGTCCTGGGTCGTGGCAGTGACCGTCAGGCTCGAAAGGTCGACGTCGCTGTCGCCGAATGGAATGACCTCGATAGTGACCGTCTCGTCGGCGCCGAAACCACCCTCTGGGACCGGAAGCGTGAACGTTGTGTCCTCGGAACTGAACTCGTGCCCATTGATGACGTAGCTGGCGTTGGGATCGAGACCGGTGATCTTGATCTCTGAAATCACGTCATCGCTACCGGCGGCCGCTGCAATATTCACAATGATGGTGCCGCTGCCATCTTCCTTGACCGTCAGCGTGCCGTTGGGATCCACATCGCCGGCCAATGTCAGCGTGGGACTCTCCGCCACTTCGACGTTGAGGGTGATTGTGACTTCGGAATCGGCGGTATTGTCCGCGACATCTGGCTCGCCGCCGCTGGCCGGGACCTCACCTTCCGGCGTGTTGGCTTCCTGGGTCTGGGTCGAGAACGTCGCCGTGATCTGGCCCTCGCCGAATTCGACGTCCGGGTCGATCGCGAAGGACTGCGCGAGCGTCTCCCATTCGGATTGGGTGGTGCCGGTGAAGGTCCATTGACCGGGTACGCTGGTGTCGACCTGGATCCCGAGCTCCGCCAAGTTGGCGAAGACCAGGACGCCACCCTGGGAAACCGTCACCGTCATCGTCACCAGTTCGGAGCCGTCGCCATCGGTCCCGCCCTGACCTGAACCCAAGAACTCCGGGTCTTCGAGAATAGCCGTGAGATTGAGCGGGACCGGCTCTCCCTCATTTTCCGTGCCATTGACGGTGACGTTCTGGAAGCCCGGCACAGTTCCGGTAAGTTCCAAGAACTCGTCGAGCACGGCGTCGACAATGATCGGGACCGTAACGCTGGCATCGGCGGTCAAGTTCGGTGAGTTGCCGTCCTGGGCCGTTGCGGTGACGGTCAAGTTCGACACATCGACATCGCTGTCCTCGCCGGGCAGAACGTCGATTGTGACCACTGTTGCGGCGCCGAAGCCGCCTTCCGGAACGGTCAGCGTGAATTCTGTGACGCCAGGCTCCAGCTCAATGCCGTTGACCATGTATGCGACGTTGGGATCAAGACCCGAGATCACGATCTGAGAAATCACATCGTTGCTGCCCTCGGCCGCTGCCACGTTTACGATGATGGTGGCCTCGCCATCCTCCTTGACGGTCGCCGTGCCGTCGGGATCGACGTCTCCGGCGAGCACCAGAGTCGGCGGCTCGACCACATCGGGCTCGGGCTGGGGCGGTACCACTTGGACCGACACCACCACGAAGGCGTCCTGCTGGGTGTCGCTGCCTGGGAAAGTGATCGGCTCGGGCAGCGGTATGGTGCCGAATGGCGTCGAGCCACCGAGGCCGGAGCCCTCCGGCCCAAGACCGTCGAAACCCTCAAATTGCTCGAAGAACGGCGAGCCGGTAATCTTTTTCAGCAGATCTTCTGGGCTCTCCTCTTGCCCACTCTGCGATTGCTCGATGGTCTCGAGAAGCTGTTGGGTGAGGTTTTGGAGAAAAACCAGATTTTCGCCCGTGACCTCAAAGACCTGCGGCGTGCTACCGGCACCGGTTAGCGTGATGCCCTTGGAAGGATCGTTGACCACCACCAGCACATTGCCGTCGAAGTCTTCCAGATTGTAGGAGCCGGGCGGCTTTCCGGGCAGCACGCCCAGATAAAAATTGATGGTGCCCTGGTTGAGGTTGATATCCGCCACCGGCGCGGTGCCTCGGATCGCCATCACCGCGACCGGCGTTTGAACTTTCATGTCGCCGCTGGGCGCGACCTGGCCGGAGACGAAGCTGAAGGTGCCCTCGACGAAGTTGAACAGCATCTTGTTGGAAGAGCCGCCGGCGTCGTAGACGAAATCGTTCAACACCATCCGAGCATTGGCCGACATGTTGAAGACGCTCTTGTCGGCGAATGAAAGGCCGACGGCGGAGTCCGCGCCAGTCTGGATCACGTCGCCCTGGAAGACCGGATCGCCCGACTTTAGCTCGACATCGATGCCACTGGCGCGCTTGGCGCTGGCTGTCCCGCTGAGCGAGACCACGGTGCCGATCGGCTGGGCGCCTTCGGGCCCGCCCGCCTGCGCATATTGGCCCGGGAACATCGGTCCAGCGAGAGCTTCGACGATGTCGCCCGTCAGAATCGAACCCGATGGCGACACCAGCGTGGCTGGGGTCTCGGAGGCGAAATAGCCGCCCACCACCAGCGAGGCGCCGTCGTCGCCGGTCAGAACGAGATTTTCGCCCGACCGCGAATAGTCGCCGGTAAACATCAGCTTGGCATCGGGCACATTGACCGAATCGCCGGCTGCACTGATGAAGCTGGTTGGATTTCCGGATGGCGCGTCGGGGGTATCGACCACGGCTGTGTCCTTCACAGAATTCGTGAGAAAAACAGTGGAATTGGGCAGTCCGAATGCTCCGCGTTGCCTCAGAATTTCGGACGGTCAATTGGCCTTAACGGCTTGCGCGGCCAAAGTCGACCGTAAATGGGGCATTTTTGGGGGCGAGCTGCGATCTACTATTGCGGCGAATCGTTAAGAGATTCACCCCTATAGCGGCGTGACCCGGTAGCCGACGCGAGGGAAATGGACGCACACCGTTCCCACCCGGTCGTCGTCACGCGTAATGGCGATGGTTTGCGCGTCCGCCGCCCGGACCCGCCCTTCGACGCTGGGATCACTGCTCGCTCCATCGGGCCGCACGGCCGACCCTCATTCCGGGCTCCAGCTCCTGGGGTTCGCCGGGAGCAACGCCCTCAGGCGTTTCGGGGTCGCTGGCCCGTGCTATTTCCAGTGCCTCGCCCGGCTCCATATCGGAATGATCGCCATGGCCGATAGCGGCAACCCGCGCCTCCCAGGCTTCAAGCGCCGGAAATTGGGAAAACAGGGCGGGTCCCTGGTCCCAGCGCGCCCGCGTTACCCAGACCATGGGATAGATGAAGAGATCCGGCAGCCCGGGATTGTCGCCCAGCACAAAGTTCTGCTCCGTGAGCTGTTGATCGACCCAAGCCATCTGGCCCCGCAGCTGGGCGGCGATATGGGGAATATCCTTTGCGGCAGCCGCCAAATCGTAGCTCGGCTCGAAATAAAGTCCGCTGCGGTCTTTGACCCATTCGGCGGGCATCGTGTCCCGGCCCGTGATTGCCACGAGACGGATCGCCAGATCGAACAGGAAGCCATCGGTCCAACGCCCAAGCCCCCATGGCGCGCCGTTGACGCCGGTGGCAAAGAAAGTGGGATCGGGAAAGCGGCGTTCCAGCTCGCGCAAGATGCAATTGCTGTCGCAATAGATGTCGGCGCCAATCTGCATCACCGGCGTGCGCCGATAACCGCCGGTCAATGGCATCAGATCGGGCTTCGGCGGCAGCCTCGGAATCTCGACCCAACGCCAGGAGAGCCCCTTTATGCCGAGGCCAAGCCGCACCCGCTCGGCGATCGGGGATTGGGGGTAGTTATGCAGGATGATCTCGCTCATATGTGCTCCCTTCTTGGCGCCGTCTTCTTGGGCCAACGCAACCCGCGATTCACGCTCCGAGCGCGTGGTGTGCCGCGATATGCCGGACAGCGAACTGCTTGATCTTAATACCAAAGCTCATTGATAGTGACCCATCTCATGGGAGCAAATCGGATCGTCCGGGCAGGCGCTGCGCGAAGCGCGATGCCGGCGCATCGGGCGAGCGCCGCAACGCCCCCGGGGGGCCGATTTGGCCCACCGCAGGCCGCGGTATTTTGTCCGCCCGCCAGGCGCGGGCGGCTTGTGGTGGATTGGCACCACGGCGCACCCCGCGCCTGGCGGGCGGTCAAAATACCAGCGGTGAGATAGGTCATTATCAGCGAGCCTTGGTATTTACCCGTTTTGGTGATTTGTGCGATTGCGTTGTCGGACTTGGAGCGATCGTAAGGAGGGTGCGACATGGAGATCGGATTTCTTGGCCTCGGTATCATGGGCCGATACATGGCGGGACACCTGATCGAAGGCGGCCATCAGCTCTTCACCGCAATCCATGAGACGCCGGCTGCGCCCGAGTTGGTGGATAAAGGCTTGAGCGTTCTCGAGACAGCCGAAGACGTGGCCCGCAAGGCCCAAACCATCATCACCATGGTGCCTGACACGCCCGAGGTGGAGGAGGTGCTATTTGGCGAGCACGGCGTGGCCGCGGGTCTGTCGCCCGGCAAGACGGTGGTGGACATGAGCTCGATCTCGCCGATCGCGACCAGAGAATTCGCCAAGCAAATCGGCGAACTCGGTTGCGACTATTTGGATGCGCCGGTCTCGGGCGGCGATGTCGGCGCCAAGGCCGGCACCCTGACCATCATGGTCGGGGGCGCCGACGCCGCGTTCCGCAGGGTCAAGCCGTTGTTCGATCTGATGGGCAAGACGGTCACCCATATCGGCCCCAATGGCGACGGCCAGACCGCCAAGCTCGCCAATCAGATCATCGTGGCGCTGACGATCGAGGCGGTTGCCGAGGGACTTCTGTTCGCTTCCAAAGCTGGCGCGGACCCGGTCAAGGTGCGTGAGGCCTTGCTTGGCGGTTTCGCGTCTTCCAGGATTCTCGAAATCCATGGAGAGCGCATGATTAACCGCGTCTTCGAGCCTGGCTTCCGGATCGATCTGCACCGAAAGGACTTAAACAACGCACTCTCCGGCGCCCGAGCACTGGGCCTGGCGCTCCCCAATACGGCGACCGCGCAGGAGCTGTTCAATGCTTGTGCGGCCAGGGGCGGTGGGGGTTGGGATTCGTCCGGCATAATCCGGGCGCTGGAGGCGATGGCCAATCACGAGTTGGGCTAACGCCGCCTGGCGATCACGATCTGCGAGGCGACGCCGCAGGGGGTCACGGTCTCCCGGCTCAGCACCTCCCAATCCCGGTCATCGAGCAGCTCGGCGATATGCACCGGGCGGCAACCGCCAACCCATTGGGGCGCGAGGCGTTGCACACCGGCCCAAATCCATGATCCCAGTCCGGCCAAGCCGCCCCCGCTCTTTGTGAGGCTCGCGACGCAGAAAAGCCCGCCAGGAACCAGCACGCGTTTGGCTTCACCGATCAGGGCGAGCGCCTCGCCGCGGGACAGCAGGTCGAGCAGATAGGCCGCGATACAACGGTCGACGCTGCGATCGGCAAGGGGGAAGCCGGCTGTGGCATCGGCGTGTGCGAGATGGGCTCTATTGGATCGCGCGGCTAGCCGCGTGGCCGCCAGCGCCAGCATGGCCTGGCTGATATCGAGCCCCAGATAGCGCGCATCGGGGGAGAGCTGACGGTCGAGCAGTTGCTGGGCCAGTCGGCCGGTCCCGCAACCCAGCTCCAGCACGGCCTCGGCTTGCCCAAAACTGCCGCCCGCGATCAGCCGTTCAAGGGCGGCGTCTTCGTACCAGCCCTGTTGGTCCTGCTTGTCCGCGAAGCGTTCGTAATAGGTCCGCGCGGCCTGTTTGCTGAGTGTTCTGTCCATGATTGGCAAAGGGCTGCTGCCCGAGGGGCCTGAGGCGGAGACATGGGCACTATAACCGCATTCGCCCATCGCTTGACATCTCAGCCCGAGTGGGCGCTTAACGCCAACGCCCAAAGACAGGTCTCGGGAACCCATGTGTGGCATCGCAGGATTTATCGAGCTGAAGCCAGGCTTGAGCGCCGACGAGCTCCGCGCGGATGTGGGAGCCATGGCGGGGACGCTGGCCCACCGGGGTCCCGACGGCGATGGCGTCTGGGTCGATGCCGAATCTGGCGTAGCACTCGGTCACACCCGGCTCGCCATTATCGATCTCTCGCCCCAGGGCGCGCAGCCCATGGTGTCCGGCTGCGGACGCTTTGTCCTCAGCTACAACGGCGAAATCTATAACGCGCCCGAGCTGAGGCGGGAGCTCGAGAAACTGGGCCGCAGTTTCCGGGGCCATTCGGACACGGAAGTCATCGTCGAGGGCTGCGCCCAATGGGGCGTGGAGCCCACGGTGCGCCGCTTGATCGGTATGTTCGCCTTTGCGGTTTGGGATCGCGAGAGCCGGACAGTCAGCCTGGTCCGCGACCGGCTCGGCATCAAACCGCTCTATTGGGGCCGGCAGAACGGCCGGTTGGTATTTGCCTCCGAGCTCAAGGCAATTGCCGCGCTACCCGGCTGGCGGCCGGAGCTCGACCGGCAAGCGCTCGCCGCCTTTATGCGGTTGAGCTATGTGCCGGCGCCGATGAGTATTTATCAGGATATTCAGAAGCTTACGCCCGGCGCCATTCTAGAATTTAGCGGCGATGGCGAGCCCACGACCAAGGCCTTTTGGACGCTGGACGAGGCGGTCGCTGCGGGGGAACGGGAGCCCTTGGATCTCGGTGACGACGAAGCAGCCTCCGCGTTGGATGATCTGCTATGCGATGCGGTTGGCCGCCGGATGGTGTCCGACGTGCCGCTGGGCGCGTTTCTGTCGGGCGGCATCGATTCGTCGACCGTGGTCGCCCTGATGCAGGCGGCAAGCTCTACGCCGATCAAGAGTTTCTCAATCGGCTTCAACGAGGATGCCTATAACGAAGCGGTTCACGCCAAGGCCGTTGCCGCCCATCTCGGCACCGATCATACGGAGCTCTATGTGAGCGCGGAGCAGGCCCGTGCGGTGATTCCCGAACTGCCCATGATCTATGACGAGCCCTTCGCGGATTCGTCGCAAATTCCGACTTTTCTGGTCTCCCGGATGACCCGCGAGCATGTCACCGTGGCGCTATCGGGCGATGGCGGCGACGAGCTCTTTGCCGGCTACAACCGCTATCTCCAAGGCGCGGCGATCGCCCGGGCGATGGGGCTGGCGCCGCGAGCGGCTAGGCAGGCATTGGCGAGTGCTCTTGTCTCTCTGCCGCCAGCCACCTGGGACCGGTTCTTTGACTTGGTGCCCGCCAGCCGCCGGCCACGGCTC
>JGI24023J19991_10000222_pt1 | contig 42663 bp, 40 predicted proteins | sample Cruoilmetagenom1_FD_19991 | JGI IMG/M metagenome (IMG submission 19991)
TAATTTTAGTGTTTTGACCGGAAATGGTAAACGATAAAATTAAGAGAAAAAATACAATAATTTTTTTTATGGTTTTATTCTTCATATATATAGGGCTGAAATAATCTACCAAAGTTAGACTATTTTTCTTAAAAAAGGTTTAATTCAATAGCTTATTTAAAGGGTGAAAATTCAATTAACAAATATAAATTTTTGAATTGCAAATTTATAAATTTAATTTTTTAGACAGAAAAATATTTAATCCTTGCCGCTGTATAAATAAGGACGAAAAAAGAAATATTTTATAAAATATGAATTTTATGACGTCCAATTTGGGTGTCTTTACTCAAGCAATTTTGAAATAGCTTTATCCAAATCATCTACAGTGTTATAGCCATAACCTTCGGTTTTAAACACAATATAACCTTTTTGATCGATGATCATATTGGTTGGAAATTTTTCTATTTCGTAGTTGATGATTTCAATTTGACTTTCGGGGATCAGTTGGTATTTAAAGTCAAATATTTTTATGAAACGATTGATGTTGTGTTCTATATTATAGGTAAGTCCCAAAAAAACAACATCTTTTCCTTGATATTTATCGACAAGTTTGTTGAGCTCCGGAATTTCTTTTACGCAAGGACCGCAAGCCGTAAACCAATAATTCATCACGATTATTTTACCTTTTAATTTAGATAATTGGTAGGAATTTCCATTAATATCCACTATATTAAAAGGAAATGCTTTGCTTTTTTTTGTTAAAAAAACATTTGTTTCAGGGGCTAAATAATCATTTTCTATTTTGGTAAACACGTAGGCTCTGATTTGATTATCATCGTCTAAATAAATGAGTTTGTCATATAAATCAGGGTTGTTGTAATAGGATAAATTTCTTTTTTTAATAATGTTTCCATCGTTTAAGTAAAATTTAACCCGTTTGGTGTCGAGGTCTTGACCAGAAACACTTTCCATCGCAATATGCAAGTCTTTGAGTTTATGGTCGAGGTTTACTTTTTTTTGTGCTTGTAGGTTTATAAAACTCAAAAACAATATGATAGTTATAAGGTATTTATTCATCTTTCTTTTTTGGAATCATCATTTCTATTATCGATTTAGCTTGGTTATCGTCTATCTTTTTAATGTGTTTTAGGGCTTTTGTAAAATTGTTTACATTGATCCCTTTTCCTTTAAGTAATCCGATGGCAAAATTGTATTCTGAATCTTTTCCCAGCAAGATTACTTCATCAATTTTATCGGGTTCCCCCTGATAGGCAAATGCAAAGTGATATCCTTTATTGTTGATTCTCGTAAGTGATTTGTAAGCTTTGTCTTTGACTGCATTTTGCGCTTTTTCAAATTCGCGTTTTTTTACGGCAGTGTCAAAGTTATTTTTATAAAGCAATACATTCACCTTTTTGATTGAATTGATTTGTCTGATGGTTTCCGGATCTAATTTTTGGGTGTCAAATTCCACAACATTTGCGGGAATATTGACGACAAAAAAATCGGCGCTTTCGGTTGCATTGACAAAGTAATCTTCTAAAGGATCGCTTTTACAAGCTGATGCAAATATAATGAACAAAGATAATGCCAAAAAGATTTTTATTGTTTTTATTGTTTCCATTGTATTTAAATTTTGTAAATACTTATGTATTAATTATTTAATGATAATTATAAAGGAATTATTTCTTAATTATCTTTAGTTTAAATAAGATGTTTCTTATTTTGACTATAATAATTAGTAATTTTTTGTTTTAAGTTACGAAGTGTATTTGGTTTTTTAGCCTTTTTTTTGCTCGTTTTCTTCTACTTCTTTTAAATATTTCACGTCGATCATTTTTACTTTTTTATTGAGTTTTGACAATTTTTTGAGGTCTATATCTCCGGTAACCAACATGACGACAGTTTTGGTTTTGTCATTTTCTTTTTTGGTCAAAAACATGATTAATTCTTTGGCTTTATGTGCTTCGGTACTTTTGATGATGTAAAACTTTATTTTGGCGCCATTGTCGTTTATGCGAAGCAATTCGCTCATGTTTTTTTGTTGAATGTAACTATCGGCATCTTTTTTCATTTCTAAACCAATTTTTTCATTTTCGGTCGAAAAAACTTTAAGTCCGGTCAGTTCGCTAAGGACGCTAATTTCGTCTTTGGCTTCAGCGCTTTCGGGCTGAATTTCTTTTAATAATTTAAACATTTCATCGGTAGCTACAATAGAGCTGACGTCGTCAAAATCTTCATATTTGTCAAAAATACTTTGGGCAGATATATTCATTTGGAAGAAAAGAATGCTTAGGATTAGGGCTAACTTTTTCATAATTTTTTATTTAGATTTTTTATTACTTTTTTGTTTAATGTTAAATACGCGTTGTGTGGCTTGACCAAACATGCTAAGAGCACCTGCTTGTCTGATGCCTTCACCAGCGTTTTTGCTAAATTTTTGCAATGTTTTTATTGCTTCATCTTTTTTGATATTTTTATTTTCTTGTGCTGCTATTAATGTGGTGTTTATGTTTTGATGTTGGTAAATCATTGAGAATAGTCCCAAACCAATAATAAGTGAAGCTGCAATAGCCAAAATATAATTTTTTTTGACTTGTTTGGTTTTCAGTTGTATCGGCTTTGGATTGGTTGTTTTTTGGACTTGGGCAAAATAATTAAACATTGGCTTATAAGCCAAGTGTTTGGCAGCTATTTGTTCGGAGGCAAAATATTTTTTTAGTAGCATTTCGTCTTCTAAATTGGCGTTGCCTTCAAAGTACTTGTTTAATATTTTATCGATGGCTTTGTAATCCATATTCGTATTGTTTTGTTAATGCTAATTTTATTGATTTTCGTGCTCTTGAAAGTGCTGTTCTGATAGCATTTTCATTCATTTTCATAATATCTGCTATTTCGTTAAATTTATATCCTTCAACATCGCGTAGTAGTAGGATTATTTTTTGTTTTTCGGGTAAATGTTCTACCAGTTCTTTAATTATATTTACCGCTTCATGATTTTCCATATCTTTTTCAGATGATGGTCCTTTAACCATAAATTCTATCTTGTCGAGTCTGCTTTCTTTGGCTTGTTTTGATTTAATTCTATCAAGGCAAAAATTACGAACGGCTCTCATAAAATAGGCATCTCTATTTGATATATTGTTGAGTTGCTCTTTTTTGACCCACAATTTTGCAAAAACTTCTTGTACGGCATCGGCTGCTTCATCAGAAGAAATCAACATCATTTTGGCCAATCGAAACATTTTGTCCTCTAAACGACTTATGGTATTGATAAATTCAAGTTGCGTCATGTGATATTAATGCTTTTTCATTCTACTAACGATTTGTCTATAATTATGTTACAAATGCTTAGTCTATTAATTTTCTTTTTAATTTTGTTTTACTCGAATATATGATGATATAATTAATAATGAGTAATAAAATGCCAACAAATATAAGTGCTTTTCCCATTCCAAACCTGTCGATGCTAAATCCCAATAATAAGGATAGCACAGCGGTTAATAGCGTACGGTACAAGGATTGTGCCGAAATGGCAGAAGCCAATATTTTATTGGGCACTTCATCGGCTAATAAACCAGTTAATAAAGGTTTCCTGACGTTTTCTATCAAGTAGATAAAGCTAAAAAATACCAAAGCTACATACCAGTATTTATATTCGTAGGCGAGCCCACTTATGGTACCAATCAACAATCCTAAAAATAAGGTGTAGATGGCATATTTACGTTGTTTATTTAAACCAATTTTTCCAGAAAATTTTGAAGCATTTGCTGTTAATAAATACAAGATAAAATACATTATTCCGATGAGTAAACCAATTCTTTTTTTGGATTCAAAACCTACTAAAACGGGTAAAATAAGGGCTACTTTTTGCATTAATGGTTGAATATAGTCTTTAAGAGATTTTTGATAAGCTGTAAAAATGGCAGCAGAATGAATAATGCTCAAAACCTGAGGTTGTTTAAGCATTTGCCAAGTATTTTTTAAAGTATCAATAAAGGAAAGTCTTTCTTTTTTTGGTGGCAGATTGAGTTCTTTTGGATAGGATAAAATCAGAAAAAGATTGATGATATATGGAATGCTTGATATAAGAAAAATTGTGTTATAATTGCCGTTGATAAATACAATAATTCCTGCTACAAGAGCAGATAGGGCAGCACCTCTTTGCGAGCAGGCGCGCGTGTGTCCGTAGTAATCTACTTTGTGAGTATGCCAATGATTGAGTTTTAGGTATTTCATAATCATAGCTTTGTGTGTGCCACTTCTAAAGGCATCGGCTATTCCGTAAAAAATAAATGCACTTAAAAATACCCAATAATCTTGTCCAGCATAAAAAAGTAGAAAAGATATAATGTATAAAATAAATGATGATGCCAAAGCATTTTTACGTCCAAAAGTATCTGCCAGAATGCCTGTTGGTATTTCTGATAAATTAATAGTGATTTCGCGTATGGCGTACAAACTACCAATAGCTGTGTAGCTTAAGTCTTTTTCTAATAGAAACAATATAAAAAAAGCATCAAAAAAGCGTAGATTCTTTAAAAAACCATAGAAACAAAATTTGTAATATTGTTGGTCTTTGACAATGGACATATTAATTAAGATTGATAATAAATTTGTAAGAAATATACGATGGCAATACCGATGAGTAGTAAAGCATATATTTTTTTGAAATTGCCCAACGAAGCACGTGAGCCGCGTTTAGCACCCAAATAATTGGCTATAAAATAACTAATAAATAAAATAATTACCAAATTCCAATCGATGGCATTTTCTTCAAAATATTTGTAAAATGCCCCTAAACTTACTGGAGGCAGCAAAATAGCTAAACTAAGTGCACGTGCATGATTTTTGTGCATATTAAAAATCATCAAGAAACTTGGCACCATTAGTACGCCGGCGCCAATGCCAAAAAGTCCACCGATAATACCAGTTGCTATACCGATAACCAACATCCATATTGCTGGTATTTGTGTGGTTTTTTTGATGTGATCAGGTTTTGAAAATTGCGGAAATAATTGCATTAAACCTATGATGATAAGCAGCAATGCAAAATATTTTTTGATAGATAATTCACCCAATTCAAAAGCCCATTTGGCACCAAAATAAGAGAAGAAAGCGTAAGAAATGACGCCAATTGCAATACTTCTCCATTGGGTTTTTACTTCATCTTTCATCGTCATAATACCCAATAAGCTCATAGGTCCCAACATCATGGTAAGCACGGTTCCTTGTGCTGTAAATTGATTAACACCCATTGCCAATACCAGAAACGCAATCATAAATGGTGCGCCACCAATGCCAGCGTAACCACCGATGTATCCAATGAATAAACCCAGTAAAATGTATATTATAATAGGAGTCATAATTGTTATTTGACGTAATAGCGGGCAAGTTAGCAAATAATTATGATTTTGGTTTTGAATTCAAATTAAAAAAACAATCTAAAATCATAATTTTAGGCTTTGAAATCTGATTTTTGTTTTAAATTATGATTTTTTTTATGCTATAAGATATGTAAATATGCAAATAGGTAATTTTTATATAAAAAGATTGTAAATAATTCTGAGTTTTGTACCTTTGGTTTATAAAAAAATATAACTTATGGCAAATTTAAATACTAAATTTGCGGGTTTAAGTTTAAAAAACCCGTTGATAATAGGAAGTAGCAGTTTAACTGCTAAAATTGAAAATTTAAAAAAAATGGAAGAACACGGCGCTGCTGCTGTTGTTTTAAAATCTATTTTTGAAGAAGAAATTACCAATGAATTTGATAAATTATTGGATGAAGTAGATCCTGATAGAAATATCGATGAGAATTTGGATTACTACGATTTAAAAATTAAACAAGATAATATATCAGATTATTTAAAACTGATTAAAGATGCTAAAGCAGCTTTAAACATTCCGGTTATTGCCAGTATCAACTGTGTGTCACCTCATGAATGGGTTTATTTTTTAAAGGTAATAGAAGCTGCTGGTGCAGATGCTATTGAATTAAACGTATATTATTTTCCTGCAGATTTTAAACACTCAAGTGTTGAAATGGAAAAAAAATATCTCGATATTATTGCTAAGGTAAAAGCGGAAGCAAAAGTGCCTATCATTGTAAAAATGAGTTCTTACTTTACCAATTTGGGACAAATGATTAAAGATGTCGCTGATACGGGTGTAGATGGCGTAACGCTTTTCAATCGTTTTTATAAGCCGGATATTAATTTAGATACAAACGAATTGGTGCCTGCTTCTGTTTTTAGTAGTGAACAAGATTATCTTATTCCGCTTCAATGGACTGCTTTGATGAGTGGTAAAGTAGAAACACCTTTGGCCGCTTCTACCGGTATTCACGATGGAGCTGCATTTGTAAAGTTGTTATTGGCGGGTGCAAATGTTAATTATGTTGTTTCTGCTTTGTATGAGANAGGTTTTTCAGTTATCGAAGAAATATTGAATTATTTAGAAAATTATATGAAAAAACATGGTTATGAAACGGTTCAAGAAATGATTGGTAAATTAAACGAATCAAATATTTCCAATCCTAAATATTATAAAAGAGCACAGTTTATGAAATACTTTTCGGGTAGATCAGATGTTGTATAGGCAAGCTGTTATTATTTAAAATATAACATTATTTTTATTTAGTAGAGGCGCGATTAATCGCGCCTCTACTTTGTTTATTATATTTCCGTAAATAATATTATTGTTTCTTTTGGAAATCTTTGTATTTAATATATGATACAAAGGCAAAAAGAATAAACAAGGCAACGGATATAGGTATCCAAATAGGTATGGGAACTGGGTCACCTTTGGCATAAGAATGCATGCCAGCTAAATAGTAATTAACGCCAAAAAATGTCATAATAAGTGTGGAAATGGAGAAAAGACTTGCTAAATTAAAGGCAAATTTTCCTTTTAGTCCAGGAATTAATCTCATATGGAGAATAAAAATGTAAACCATCATAGAAATTAAAGACCAAACTTCTTTTGGATCCCAACTCCAGTAGCGTCCCCAACTTTCATTTGCCCAAACACCTCCAAGAAAAGTTCCCAGTGAAAGCATAAATAAGCCAACTATCATAGACATTTCGTTAATGGCTGTTAATTCGTTAATTGTATCTTTTAATTTAGAAGCGTTTTTATTGTTTCTTAATATGAATAGGAGTAGAACGATAAATCCAAGGAGTGCACTCAAGCCTAAAAAACCGTAGCTAGAAGTAATGACGGCAACATGAATCATCAACCAATAAGATTTTAGTACCGGTACCAAGTTGGTAATTTCCGGATTCATAGTGCTACCATGGGCGATTCCTAGTAAAAATGAGCTAAAGACGACGGTGGCAGCCAGGGTAAATTTACTTTTCTTTATAGAAAAAATCAAGCCGGCTAAAATTGTTACAAAGGCGACAAATACGACTGCTTCATAACCATTGCTCCAAGGTTCATGTCCCGAAATATACCAACGCACGCCCATGCCAAATACATGAAAAGCCATGCCTATAATGGTTAATATTGTAAATAAACCAAGTGATTTTTGTACAATTTTGTTTTGTGGGTTGAATAAGTTTGCAAAAGCCAATCCCAAAAAGACAAAACCGACTAACATATAATAGAATAGGAGCCATTTAAATATATTCCATTTGTTGTAGAGAATTTCTAAATCAATTTTCTTTTGATTGGGAATTACGTCTGCACCAATATTTTTTTGATAGTCTGAAATATAATTTAAATACTCATCAGCTGTTTTGTAATCACCGGTTTCTATAGCTTTATTGAGTTCTGTGATATATAATTGGTGCATTTTTAAAATCATTGTATCTTGCCCTGAAAAAGTTTGGTTGTCAAAACCATTATACCATTTATTATTAGGATCATCTTTTTTGGGGTAGATATTCATTAAGCCACCGTTGAGGACGGACAACCAGATATTGAATTTTTCATCCAATTTAATAATTTCATTATCGCTGCCATCTCTAGCAGATTTCTTTTTACGGTATGAAATTTCTACAAGGTTTGCCAATTTATAATGCTTGTCTTTATCAAAGAAATCTACAAGATTGACGAGTTTGTCATCTCCAATATTTAATTCTTTAGCAATTCTGCTTCCCAATGCATATTTGTTGGAAGTAATTATTTTTTGATGTGCCCAAAAACTAGGTTTTACTTGTGCTGATAAAATAACTTGTTCGGCTGTAAATTCTTTAAAATAATCCTTTTTATAAATTTTTCTCAGTACATCTAAAGCGTATGAATTGATGGGTTTGACACGTCCTTGGTGGTCTAGAATCAAGAGTTTTCCAAATTTGTCAGCGTGCTCTTTGTTAACGACATTTTTGCTGATATCCATCGATGTTTTTTGAGCAGAAACACCTTGACTTAAGACAAGTGCTAAAATAAAAATACCAAATTTATTTTTGGAGATTTTCTTTACTTTATCAGATAATTTTTGGAAACGTGTACCTTTCCAAAATAAAGTGAAAAACATGCCGAGTGTCATTAAAAAATAACCTAAATAGGTGATAAAAGTGCCCCAGTGATCATGATTTACCGATAAAATAGTGCCTTTTTCATCTTCGTCATAAGAGGATTGGTAAAAACGGTAACCTTTATAGTCTAAAACATGGTTCATATAAATACGAAAATCAAATGTGTGGTCTTTGTCCAATACTGTAACTTCACTGGCAAATGATGAAGGGGAATTGGAACCCGGGTAGCGTTCCATTTCAAAATCTCTTAATGCTAAATCAAATGGCATTTTTATTTGTGTTGAACCATAATTTAAGTTAAAATTTAATCCGCCTATACTTAAGCGTTCGGGTTTTAGAATACCACCTGAAACGCCTTTAACATCAATTGTTTTGCTTTCGTTATTTGATGTAATTTTTAGTTTTAAAGCATCATAAGGGTAGCTTGCTTGTTCATTTTTGTTTGCTGTTTCTTTTACGATTTTTCCTTTTGCGATATTCTTAATGACGAAATTAGTTTGGTTGTCAAAACTGTAAAGTTGGTTGAAATATAGCGGTTGTATGCTGTCTTTGACAACCGGACTTGTTTGTTGTGTTTGCATCACCATAGTGGTGCCACTAGAAGCTGGTTTCAATTGATTTTTGCCATCTTTGCTAATAAAATTCATAGCACCATCAATAGGATTGTTTAGCGTGTAAAGAATGTTTTGAATGCTTTTAATATCACCTGATTTTATAAATATATTATTGCGTATTCCGGTACCTGAAGTTACCAAGTGCATATACAAATCTCCTTTTTCATCCGGCGTTAAACTTTCTTTGGCGTTTGGTGTAAATGAAAGAAGTTCTACCCTAAATTTTTGTGTATTTTTTTGACCAAAAACATCAGTTTTGTTAAATTTATTTAGACCAAAAACATTGTGATAAAAGCTTTTATTGCCTATTTCATTAAAAAGTACTGGCCAAGTATAGGTTTTCATGACACTATCATTGTCAACACGAGCGCTAATATATGTTTTGTCGGAATACATAAAATTTGATTTGGCACCTTCTCTGATAGGCATAATGCCTTCATAACTGTAATAACGCGTGATAAAAGATCCTAAAAGAATGATTATAAAAGCTACGTGAAAAAGGAATACAGGCCATTTTTCTTTTTTGAATAATCTAAATTTAAAAATATTTCCAATAAAATTTACCACGAGTAATAACATGATTAACTCAAACCATTTTGTGTTGTAAATCAATGCTTTAGCCGATGGTGTACCGTAGTTATTTTCTATAAAAGTGGCAATAGCCATTGCAACAAAAAAAACAACCACTGCAATACCCATTGTTTTGGTGCTATAAATATAATTATATATTTTTTTTAACATTTTTATTTTGTTTTTGGATGACAAATTTAAAAATTATTATAACGATAATACAATAAACCTGTATATTATTTTTATTGATTTTGATATTATAATAAGTTTATTTTATATGAGCGGTCAAGTAGTAAGCAATTTGTTAATAAAAAAATGTGAAGGGTGCCTATTTTTTGTAAAAATCAGTTTGATAAGTCGTGGTATTTTCTAGCAAGTCTTTGACTACAATCTTTAATTTGTGTTTGTATCCTTTAAGTTTTCGGTCGGAAAAATCATAGGTAATCATGGATTTTTTTTGATTGTATTCAAGCAAAATCCATTGCCCATCGATATAGCCGTTGTATGATTTAATACCGGTATTTTTATCCCAAATTTTTAGTTTAAGCCATCTGTAATTGTTTAAATGGTCTTTCGCAACAAAATTTAAAGGTTTAATAATGGGAGGGATACTGTCAAATCCAATTTTATAAGTGCCGGATATTTTGGTGTAAGCTATTAGGCTGTCTTTTGATTTTCGGCTATAAGTATAGCGCAATTTACCTTTTTTATTTAGTTTGCCTATAAAAGCATAAGTACGCAGTTTTGCAGGTATGTTTTTTAAGGCGTATTTTATTTGAATTGATTTGTGGATTGGTACACCTTTTAGATTTATGAAAATACCATCTGAAAGTGTTTTAGCCTTTAGATACAAATCTTTATATAAGCTGTATTTACCAAAGCTTAATTTGAATTTATCAAAAACGAGCGATTGGTTTTTGCCTGCGCTAATTAAATGAGACGTTTTTTGTATTTTTTTGGGGACTAAAACCTTGAGTTTTTTTCCTAAAATAGGAATAATAACTTGGGTGGTGTTTCCTGCATAATCACTCAATTGAAGATTGATGTAATAATTTTTATAGGCATCGATTTTTATTTTACCATCATTGACCAATTGGGTATATATTTCTAGCAAATTATAAGGTTCAACCCATAGTTTTATCACTCTTTTGTGTGTTGAGCTGTAGTAAGGATAGTCGATCATGGTATTGATAAAATGTGATTTTGCAAAAGAAAACTCTTGCATGATATGTTCATAAACTGGTAGGCCGTTTATAGTCATTCTTACTTTATACAATCCGTTTTTGTTCCAAGAGAAATCTTGTCTGTCAAATGCTTGTAAACCAATACCTATTTCGCCAAAAGCCGTGATGCTGTCAGAAACATATAGGCTGTCATTTTTTTTGGAAAGGCTTAATTTTACTTGTTTTTCCGATTGATTAACTTGGGTATTTTTTCCTAATGGATAGGCAAATATATTTTGAATTATAGGATGCTTGTGATCTGCAATATCAATACCGTATGCCATGGGATTTAAAGGATGTTCTTGCATATTGCGCAATTCAAAATGCAAATGCGGTCCAAAAGAACCTCCTGTATTGCCACTATAAGCGATGACTTCTCCTTTTTTTACCGGAAGTTCTATTTTATAAGGAAACATTTCTATTTCAAACGATTTTTTTTCGTATTGTTTTTGTTTGATATATGCTTCAATTTCATCGTTAAAGTATTTCAGATGTCCATAAACTGACAAGAGTCCGTTGGGATGTTTTATGTATAAGGCTTTGCCGTATCCACCTCTGGTAATTTTGATGCGATACACAAAACCATCCTCTATAGCATAAACTTTTAAACCTTCTTTGCCCCCGGTTTTGATGTCTATGCCGGCGTGAAAATGATTGGAGCGCAATTCGCCAAAATTACCGGATAAATATATGGGTATATCAACAGGATTTGTAAAGTCGTAGGTTTTTTGTCCGAATATTTGTAACGAAAAGAAACCGATAAAAATAAAGATTAAATATTTAGGCATTATTATTGATTAAGGTAGTGTGAAAGTAAAAAATTCAAAATTAACAAATTAATAATTCATTTGATGATTTATTTGTGTTATTTTTGAATGAAATTATTGTGCCACTAATTCATCTATGAATAAATTTAGTAAAAAATATATAATTATTATTGTTTTTATAGCCTTTTCTTTACAAATAAAAGGGCAGCAAGACAGTATCATTAATAATTCGGAGATTATATTTTATAAAAGTTCCGATTCAATACCTTTATTGGCATTGGATTCCGTTCATATTTTGCCCAAAATGCATTTTCAAAATTATAAAGACCTCAAACATTATAGGTGGTTGCGTAGAAGGGTTTATAAAGTGTATCCTTTTGCCAAAATGTCAGGTGATAATTTGGTTAAGTTAGATGAAAGATTGGCAAGAATGGATGGTAAACGCAAGCAAAAAAGATATATTAAAATTATTCAAAAATGGATTAAAAAAGAATTTGAACCAAAATTGAAGAATTTTTCGCAATCTGAAGGAAGGATTTTATCTAAATTAATACACCGGCAAACAAGCCATACCGTTTATTATTCTTTGAAAAAATATAAAAATGGCTGGACGGCTTTTTGGTATCAAAATTTGGCAAAATTGTACAATGTCGATTTAAAAGTAAAATTTGATCCGTTTAATACTAAAGAAGATTATTGGATAGAATATATTTTGCAACGTGCTTTTCAACAAGAAATATTAGATACGCAAGAGAATAGATTGGGTTATAAATTTGATGATTTAAATGACAAATGGAAACCAAAGGCTATTCCAAAAAAACGCATTAAAAATATTAAAAAGAACGCACATATCAATAAAACCAATTTGATAAAAAGTAACCAATAAACACCAAACTCAATGAGCTTAAACTTGACCAAACCCCTTTGTATATTTGATTTAGAAACGACCGGAACCAATACGGTAAAAGATAGAATTGTAGAAATAGCCATTATTCGTGTAGAACCTAATGGCAATGAAATTGTTAAAACCTGGCGTGTGAATCCCGAAATGCATATTCCTGAACAAGTATCAAAGATACATGGAATTTATGATGAGGATATCAAAGACGCCCCTACTTTTAAGGAAATTTCGCAAGCGGTTTTAGAGATGATAAAAGATGCTGATTTGGTTGGATTTAACTCCAATAGGTTTGATATACCACTCTTGGCAGAAGAAATGTTGCGAGTTGCGGTTGATTTTGATTTAAAAACAAATCGACATATCGATGTGCAAAATATTTTTCATAAAATGGAACCGCGTAATTTGACGGCCGCTTATAGATTTTATTGCAATGGCGATTTGACCAATGCCCATTCTGCTGAAGCTGACACTAGGGCTACTTATGAAGTTTTTAAAGCGCAAGTGGAACGTTATGAAGATATGCCAAAGGATATGAAAGCTTTAAGTAAATTTTCTTCATATTTTAGTGTGGCAGATTTTCAAGGTAGAATCGTTTATAACGACAAAAAAGAAGAGGTCATAAACTTTGGTAAATATAAAGGCAAAAAACTGGTAGATGTATTGCAAAAAGACCACGGTTATTACGCTTGGATGATGGGTGCAGATTTTCCCCTTTATACCAAAAATATTGTTAAAAATGTGTACGATAGAATTAAATTGCAAGTAGAACAAGAAAAATTGGCGGCTTTGCAAAAAAAGTTTAATGGTTAAAAAAACAAGTTATGTTTAAGTATATCTGGAAAAAATATAAAAAAGAAGTCATTTTTGTACTGGTGCTTTTAGTGGGAATTTTTGCTTTATTAAGTCGATTGAATCAGTTTGGTGTTAGCTTGATTGTAGGTGCAGCATTGATGTATTTATATACAAAATATAAGCAAGAAAAACCTAACGAGTTAAAAGAAATGAAGCAAATCCTTGTCAATCAGGCACAAGAAATTGAATCTCTTAAAAATAGAAAACTAAATGTAATTGGACTTAAAAATATTTTGGAAGTAGGTTTGATGGAAATCGATACCAATTTTACGCGTACATGGAATGAAGAGTTTGAAGAAGACGGACAAGATTTGCATTTTATAGGCGCTTTACAGTTGCATTTGGTAGCTAAATATGGGGTTAATTTGAAGGATTTAAAAGTGCAGATAGATCATCAGAATAAAGAGATTTTTATCGGTAATCTTCAACCAAAATTTTTATCTTTCTCCGAAGTAAATCACGAATGGAAAATTGCAGAGATGATGGAGCATAAAAAAATGCCTTGGCTTATTTCTAATTATTGGAAGAAATCGGAGCGTTTTCAAGAGTTGCTCAATAATAAAATGGAGGAGAAGCGTAAGTCTTTGTATGCCGAAATCAAGCAGGGGCCGGAAGAAATACAATGGTTGGTTAAACCGCTTTATCATCAGGTAGAAAATACGATGCGTATCCTGCTAAATCGTGGTGATTATGATATAACATTTGTCAAAGAAGTTTCTGCTGATTTTATGCCGATTGACACGTATTTTGAGGATAAAAAGATTCATAAAATGCTTAAAAAATAAAGATTAATAAAAATTTATTTATTTAGTCAGAAAATGGTATATTTATTGAATAAGCATTTATAATAAATAATAAAATAAAAAGATATAAACCCTTACGATTAATCGTTATATATTTGAGATAATGATTGTCAAGGTTATGTATGTTACTAACAAAAAATTTGAATAAACGTATGAAAAAATTGCTATTTTTTAGCTTATTATTGTTGATGTCAAATGTCCAATCACAAAAATTGGGTATTGGTATTCAAGAGAGTAAAGTGTTTAAGATGACCACACCACGTGTCCAAAATGATTATTTACTAGCAGATGGTTCCGGAGGTTTTATTACAATTAGTAGTAAGCGGAGTGGTTTTTTGGCAAATCCATTGGTTTTTGAGTCTTACGCAACAAGATATAATAATCAAATGGAGCAAGTACAAACAAAAACTTTTAAACTCAATAAGGGTTCCATAAAAGGAAGCATAAAAGGTGTTTTTGTAAAGGATGATTTTTTGCACATGATTAATATGGAAACAAATAATAGGAAGCGATATTTCTCGTTTAAGTATATTGCAGGAGATATTGCTAAAGGTACTGTACAAGAAAAAGAGTTTTTTAGGATTAATCACATATATTCTAAGAATGATGTGAACCTATATGTCAACCTTAATTCATTGTACTATGAGAAACTTAAATATTATAGCGATGTCAATTATTTTAATCCGAAAATTTTTATAAAGTTTTCAAAAAACAATCACTTTTTTACGATTATTCATCGTGATTTTGATGAAAAAGTATCTCGTTATTTTATAGATGTTTTTAATGATCGTTTTGAAAAAGTGTATCATAAGGCAATAGTTGAAACAGTTCCAACTATTCAATATTATATCAATGACATTTCTGTAGATGATCACAATGGAGATGTATATATGGTTGCAAAAACGTATAATTCGGATCCCTTGGTTAGGATACGTTTTGCCAGTAAAAGTAATTTAGATCATTTTACGGTTTATAAGATTAATGATCGCAATATTAAGCGTTTGGTTGTGAATCTTAAGAAAATTGTAGAAGATGTAAATTTAGTGTTGGGTAACAAACAAATATATGCTTTGGGTTTTTATCGCGATAAGTATATTAACTTGAATGATATTGACGGTCTAATGCGTATGAATATCGACGCAACTGATTTTTCTATTGTCCATACAGCTTATAGTAATTTTAATAAAAAATTGGTTTCGGTAAAGTTTAAAACGAAGAAACGAAAATCAAAAAATCATAAAATTATTATTAAAAAATCATTTTTATTGGAGAATAATGATATCATCATAAATGCTGAAGATTTCTATATCCCAAAATTGTCAAAAACAAAAAATAGAGAGGAAAGCATTCGAGAGATTGTTGGCGATGTCTTTAGCATTAGAGTAGGTCGTAGCGGGCAGATTTTGTGGTCAAAAGATATTTATAAGTCACAAGCCGTTAAACCGCGTTTGGCGTTGCATTCTATTTTTTCAGCGATGGTTGATGGGACTAATTATGTTTTATTTACAGATTCTAAAGTCAAAAAACAACCCAAAACACAGTCTTTTTATTTGCACGATAAAGATTTACAGAATTTAATAGGTGTTCGTATTGGTGCGCAAGGCGCTTTGCAAGAGGCAACTGTTAAGGAACACAAACGTACAAAATATAGATTAATGCCCATTGAAGGGACTATGATTGGTAAAAATGAAGCGATTATTCCGGCGAAAGATCATCAATTTATTAAATTTTTTAAATTGACTTTTAATTAGTTAAATTTTATCTTTTACCCAAAGCAAGAGGAAAAGGATTAGGCACTAAATTAATGAAGCAAAGCCTTGAATCTGCTCAAGAATTGGACTGCGCTAAACGATACCTTGAAAGCTTACCAGAATTTAAATATGCTGTAAAAATGTATGGAAAATTAGGTTTTAAAAACATAAAAGAACTTTTAGGATTATTAGGACATACGAGTTGTAATATTTGAATGTATAAAACACTTGATTACAAATAAACAGCATCAATTATCCAATAAATCAACCAAAGTGTCTGCAATAGCCAAACTTGCCGTTGCTGCCGGTGAAGGTGCATTACAAACATTAATCACATTTCCTTTGCGAATAATCAAAAAATCATCCACCAAATTGCCTTTACTGTCAATAGCTTGGGCACGAATACCACTGCCACCTATTTCTAAATCCGAAGCGGTTATTTCAGGCACCAGTCGCTGCAAAGCTTTGGTAAATGCAGCTTTGCTCCACGAGCGATACATTTCGTACAAACCGTCTTGCCAGTATTTTGACACCACTTTTAAAAAACCTTTATAGGTAAGGGTTTCAAATAATTCTGGGAAATCAATTTGTAGTTTTCGGTAACTCTCTCGTCCAAAAGCCAACACTGCATTGGGACCAGCTTCAATGCCACCACTCATTTTTCTGGTGAAATGAACCCCTAGAAAAGGAAACTCAGGATTGGGAACAGGATACACCAAGTGATTAACTAAGTAAGATTTTTCAGGCTTAATTCTATAATATTCGCCTCTAAAAGGCACAATCTTATAATCTATTTCAGTGGTTTTTTTTGCCAACTTATCCGAGTATAAACCGGCACAATTATATACAATATCTGCAAGATGGGTTTGTTTATTCGTAATAATTTCTACTTGATTATTCTGACGAATATCCAAAACTTTTTCACCCAAAAACACTTTGTTGTCAGCTGCTAAAACCAATTCTAAATACTTTTTGGCAACCTCTAAATAATCTACAATTCCTGTTTGTGGCACCCAAATACCTTTAATTCCATTTACATATGGTTCGTGCATCTTGATTTGTTCCGGATCCAACCACTTTAAATTTTGCAAAGCGTTTTCTGCTCCTCTGTCATAAAGCATTTTTAAAGTAGGTAATTCATCCTTACGAGTTGCCACAATCAATTTTCCGCAAATATCATATTTCACGTCATTTTCTTGACAAAATTGCAGTAATTGCTGATACCCCTTTCTGCAATTTTCAGCTTTTAAACTTTTTGGCGTATAATATATTCCAGAATGAATCACACCACTATTTTTACCCGTTTGGTGCTGGGCAATATTTTTCTCTTTTTCAATAATAGAGATTTTTGCTTTCGGATATTGTTTTGACAATTTATAAGCAGTTGCTAAACCAACAATTCCAGCGCCTATTACGCAGATTTTTTTCATCTGATTATTATTTTTAATGTACAAATCATTAATTAAATAATGCTATGCATTACATATATATGTTCTACGACCCAAAGTTAATGTGAAAACAGACAAAAAAAATGTAAAATATTAGTTTTGACAAATATTATTCATATTTTCAGGAAAATATAGCCTATTTTTTGTTTACTTGAAAAAATCAACCAAAAAACAGGCTGTTTTTTGTCTTTTGCATCCCCTTATTTACAATTTTGCAAGAGTCATAGTTTTTTAAGCAAAAAAAAACTGCCCAATAGGACAGTTTTAATTTTTTTTTAAGAAGAGAACTAATCATTTTTAATTCTTCTTTCTTTAATTCTAGCTTTTTTACCACGAAGATCTCTAAAATAGAAAATTCTTGATCTGCGAACTTTACCTCTTTTGTTAACTTCAATTTTTTGAATGGTTGGCATATTAATTGGGAAAATTCTTTCCACTGCAATATCGCTAGAGATTTTACGAATAGTAAAAGTCTCTGTAGCACCATTTCCTCTACGTTGAATAACAACACCTTTAAAAAACTGTGTTCTGGTTTTGCTACCTTCTCTAATTTCGTAATAAACAGTGATGGTATCACCAGCGCCAAATACAGGCAATTCTTTTTTTTCTACAAGTTCGTCTTGTACTAATTTAATTAAACTATCCATTTTGATAAATAATTTTGGGTTACTTCAAAGAAACATTCACGATTTTCGCCAGAGGTTTAGATGAATTTGGTTTGCAAAATTACAAAAAATATTTTATTAGACAAATCATTTTGACAAAAAATAAAAATATTTGAATATCGTCTTATACAACTTTTAATCAAACACTTACAATGCTTGTACGCACAGCGTGTGAATTTGGGTAAATTGTTGCATTATAACATCAAAATCATCCAAGCGAATCGCAAGTACTATTTCGCCTTCAGCAGCTAAGTTTTGTTTGTGTATTTGTAATTTATGCGCTTTAATGATACGCATAACTTTGTTCATATCTTCGTATTTAAAACTTACGGAAAGATATTTCATCCTGATTTTTTCTACAATTTGCGCTTTCTCTAAAACCAATTGTGCCGCTGTTTTATAAGCATTCATCAAACCACCAACACCCAATTTGACACCTCCAAAATAACGCACAACCACAACCAATACATTGGTTAATTTTTTTGCTTTTATTTGTCCTAAAATAGGATTCCCTGCTGAATTAGAAGGCTCTCCATCATCATTGGCACGCTCTTCATATTTTGTAATACCCAAACGATATGCATAACACCAGTGTCTGGCATTGTGATGTTCCTTTTTCAATCCTTCGATAATAGGTTTTAAATCATCTATATTCTGAAAAGGAAAAACATAACTTAAAAATTTACTTTTTCTGTCTTTAAAAATTCCTGGATCTGCCAGAACTTCTATTGTCAAATACGTGTCACTTGGCATTTATTGGTAAATTTTCACTTCTTGTTCATAATCAATATTATACGGAATATTCAATTTCATATTGACAAAATAAATCTTACCATTATATTGTACCGTTAATTTATTCTTTAAGGCAGCATTGAGTGCCCCAAAAATATTGTTCTTTTTCTTAAAAAAATTCATATCAAAATCTACTTCCAAAGGAATCTCAAAATCCTTTTTAGCAGGCACTTTATAATCTTGCGAATTTACATTGGCAAAATATTTATTGTCGATAAAAACTTTTACATCTTTAAGAATAAATGTACCACCTACTAAATTAGGATTGTGATACTTTGCGTGGGTAAGCAAAACCAATTTACCTTGTTTATTCTTTTTAAAATCAATTTTTGAAATACCTACAAATTCAGGCACCTGAGGCATATTACAAGTAGCAAAAAACAACAATAATAACAAAATAGAAATTTTCTTCATTTATGTAATTTTAAAAATCAAATTTACAAAAAAATATTTTGCAATCATTTTATTAAAAATAATAACTAAAAAAACACATTGCTATTGGAAAAAAACAAGTACACAAAAAAAATACATTTTTGTCTTTTAATAAAAAATAAAAACGTAATAAAACAAGTGAAAATCATAAAATTAAGTAATTTTTGTAACATTTTAAAAAAACAATCAATTTAAAAGTTTGAGTATTAATTAGTTGATAAAATTAACAAAATTTTAAAAAATACAGAAAATCATACAAATATTGCAAAATATTTCCTATCTTTACACGAGATAAAAACTAAAATAATAAGTTAGTACTATGAGAAAATCAAATTGGTTGACCCAATCTGTTCTTGTAGCTTTGGTATTCTTAATGGGAATATCGGAGTTAGCAGCTCAAGAAACAGTAGATGCTGTAATGAAAGCGAGGGGTCTGTCTGACAAAGACAAAGTCGCTGCAGTTAAAACTTTCATGCCTCGAGGAGGACGTGATGAGTATTTTGGAATTGTAGGTACCGGTAACTCCGGAACAATGATTGTTTATGGAATTCCTTCCATGCGTATCTACAAATATGTGGGTGTATTCACCCCAGAACCTTGGCAAGGCTTTGGTTTTGACGATGAAAGTTCGCTTTTATTGAAAAAATCCAATCCTGATGATCGTATCCCAACCTATGGAGATATGCGTTTCCCTGCATTTTCTGAAACAAATGGAAAATACGATGGAAAATACGCATTCTTTTCAGATGGTGCCAATGCACGTATTGCCCTATTAGGTTTAGATGACTTTGAAACAAAACAAGTTATCTCCAATACATTATTGAATAGTGTATATCCTGAAACAGCTGTAACCCCTAATACAGAATATGTTGTTCAATCTGGACAATTTCCTATGTCTTGGGATGGAAAAAAAGATTTGGAACACGCCAAAAATGGTGTAACTTTTTGGTCTCTTCACAGAATTGAAAAAGAAGGAGAACACAAAGGTCGTATCTTAAAAGAAAAATCTTTTACTGTTGAATTCCCTACTTACACATTAGATTATAATGACGTAGGTAAAGGAGATTCCGACGGTATGTTATTCGGATTGGCAAACAAAGACGGCAAATCTTATGTATATGCATTGGATTACAAAAAAGTTGCCAAAATGAATAAAAAATCTATGAATGGTGCTAATTATATACCTTACGGCGATGCAAAAGCTGTTATGAGTTTTATTGAGCTACCTGCTACTGCCAATATGGTAAAAGTTTCTCCTGACGGGAAATATGTAGTAGTTGTTGCTGATGAAGTATTAACATTAGATGCTGGCAAAATGAAAGCTGCCGTTGGTAAAGACGGAAAAGCTGCTGATTTCACACACGGATCTATTGCTATTGGTAAAAATGTTATCGATGTAACTTTTGACTATAGAAAAAATGTTGCTTACGCTTCTGCACATGGCGACAAGAAAGTGGTTCGTTTTAATTATGAATCTGGTAAAAAAATGGATGAAGTAACTTTAAGTTATGCTCCATCTTATTTAATGACACCTCAAGGTTTGTCTGCAGCACCACATTCAAATTATCTAATTGCTGTTGACAAAGAAGGTAACCTTCCCAACTTGGCAAAAACAGGTCCAGTTCGTCCTAGTGTACAACACTTAATCGACATCAGTTCTGATAAAATGATTGACACTTACACTATGACCTTGCCTCAAGCCAACGTTTATGGTAATATTGGTATTTTGAGAACGACTATCAAACCGATCATTAGGTATCCTACAGGAACCAACTCTCGTACAGGTGAAGCCTCTCCTTACCGTGCCGTTGCCGGTCAAGAAAAAATAGAAAGAGATCCTAAAACAAATCGTGTTCACGTATTTGGCACTTTAATTCGTTCACATATTACACCTGAAATTGTAACTGTACATGAAGGTGATATTGTTTCTTTCCACTTAACAAACTTAGAAAGAGCTGAAGATGAAACACACGGATTTACCGTAGATACTTACGGCGTACATGGTTCATTTGAACCAGGTAAAACAGCTTCTGTTACATTTGTAGCTGACAGATCTGGTGCATTCCCTTACTACTGTACAGAATTCTGTTCTGCTTTACACTTAGAGATGGAAGGTATATTAATGGTTGTTCCTAAAGGATATAAAGGAGAAGCTGGAGAAATAGATATTAAATTGACACCTGAACAATTGGCTAAGTACAAAAAAGATTACGAAGCTAAATTAATAGTTATTAAACAAACTGGTGATTGTTATTAATAGTGTAGTTGATTACTTAAAGAAAAACAATTATACAGAATATCCTTACGTAAAAGCCTTGGCAGTAGATGCATTAGACCAATTAGGACCTAAAAATGCTGGTGCTGTCAAAGAAAAATACGAACAATTTGCCAAAGATGGAAAATGGAAACAAGCTTTCTTATGGGCTGAACAATATTTCCAATATCAACTTAAAGCAGCTGATGTTGGATTAAGAGCTAAAGAATTATTAGGAATAAATTAGCCGAAGATAAATAGTATAATTTCAAAATACATTAGATGATGAAAAAAATAAATAATATATCTTGGTTACGTGTTGTAACAGTAACCATGTCCTTAATGCTTATTGCCTTGTTTACCGTTAGTTGCGGGGACAAGAAAGATAATGGAAAAGCCGGTGAAGCCGGTAATATAGGTGCTCCACGCGGCACCGAATCATTCCAAGACATTGTAAAACGTCGCGGTTTAAATGAAGATGATGTTTTAGCAGCCGTTAAAACATATACACCTGACAATATCAAAGATGTTGGGGTTGCAGCCAACTCTGGTGGTCAAGAAGGTAATATGCCTATGTACACATTCCCTTCAATGCGTTTGATTAAATACATACCTATTAACACCCGTCAACCTTATGCAGGTTATGGTTATTCTGAAGAAACCATGGAAAACATGAAAAAAGGTTATATCGATGGGCAAGAAATCCTTTGGGGTGATACACACCATCCAGGATTTTCTGAAACCAAAGGTTTATATAATGGCAAATGGATGGTAATGAATGATAAAGCCAATCCTAGAATATATGTTGTAAATTTGAAAAACTGGAATGTTAAACAAACAATTGTAAACCCTATTTTCCGTTCTGACCACGGTGGTGCTTTCTTCACCCCTAATTCAGAATATATTTTAGAAGCCACACAATATCCTGCGCCNTTTGATCAAAAATACTATCCGTTAAATGAAGTAAATTTCAAAAAATATTGGAGAGGAGGTCTTGCCTATTGGGCATTTGACAATGATAAAGGTGAAATCAGTCTTGAAAAATCCTTTACNTTTGAANTTCCTCCNTATACACAAGATTTATCTGATGCTGGTAAAGAAGCATCTAATGGTTGGGGATTTACCAATTCATTTTGTTCCGAATTGTATATTGGTGGTATCATGCAAGGACGTCCACCTTTTGAAGCAGGTTGTTCTTCAAGAGATGTTGATTACCTACATGTAACCAATTGGAAAAAAGCTGAAAAATTGTTTAAAGCCGGAAAGGTTGGTCAAAAAGTGATAAGAGGTATGCATATTATTACAATAGCTGAATCTAACAAATACGGTTTGCTTTACTTGGTTCCTGAACCCAAATCACCTCACGGTGTAGATGTAAACCCTACCGGTGAATACATTGTTGTTGCCGGTAAATTAGATTCTCACGCTTGGGTTTATAAATTTGATAAAATCATGAAAGCCATCAAAGACAAAAACTTTGAAGGTAAAGATGCGTATGGTATTCCAATTATTCCTTTAAAAGCTGCCTTACATGGTAGTTGTGAAGTAGGATTAGGACCTTTACACAATCAATTTGATGACCAAGAAAAACACGATGGTGTTATCTACACTTCTATTTATGTAGATTCACGTGTAACCAAATGGAACTTTAAAACTTTAAAAGTTTTAGATTATGTACCTTCTCATTACAATATCGGTCACTTGGTATCTTATAACGGTGATAGTCAAAAACCTAGAGGTAAATATCTAATCGCTTTAAATAAATTATCTATTGATAGATTTAATCCAGTAGGACCTTTACATCCTCAAAATCACCAATTAATAGATATTTCTTTGGAACATCCCAAATTGATTTATGATTTACCTATCCCAATGGGTGAACCGCATTATACCATAATGATGGGGCTAGATCAATATGAATCAATTGACACATATCCTGTAGGTACAAATAGTATGACCATTAAAAAATCTCCCTATGCAATAGCAGTAGGTGCAGAAAAAGTTACTGAAAATGGAAATAAAGTTGAAATATTCGGTACTATTAATAATGGTAAAGTAACACCTGGGGATATCAATGTAAAACAAGGACAAGAAGTAACCCTTCACCTAACAAACCTTGGCGTTACCACAAATGATCATTATGTTTATGAAATGGTTTCTTATGATAAAATGTATCCTTATGCACCTGGTGAAACAGCTACTATTAAATTTTTAGCTGATAAAGCCGGTAGCTATCCAATCGTTATCGATGCACAAAACAGTCCCACAAAACGTCAATTGGCAGGTCACTTAAATGTTAAATTTGATCAAGCAGCTGAAAGTCAAAGAGCTTTGGCTATTACAAAACGTATCGAATGGGATAACAAAGTACAAGCCTTTAAACCATCAGCAATTGAGTTGAAAAACATGTTGCCTGGTGAAATTGAATTCTTGAACTATGGTTGTAACGCTTGTCATAAATTTGGCGAACCTTTTAATGGTCCCGACCTTAAAGGTGTAACCAGCAGAAGAGATGCAAAATGGTTAAAAGATTGGATACTAAATCCTGAGCATAAATACAAAGATGCAGATATTGAAGGTATGCGTCAATATTACAAATTAGCAATGCCAAATCAAAATGTTGATCCTAAAGACATCGATAAATTGATTAAATATATGGAGCTTAAATCAAAATAAAGCAATACAAAAGATTTTTTCTTTAATTGTTTATAATTCAAATAATTAGGCAGTCAAAGACTGCCTAATTTTTTTTAAAATAAATCTTAAAAAATTTGCTTACTATTTAAAATCATTATAAATTTGTATCAATCTAAAAACTAGAATAATGAACGAAAATACTCAAAAAAACAAAAATTTATATATGGTAACAGGCCTGCTTGGAACCATCTTAATAGTTGCCTCATACTTTCTACCTACTTGGTGGGTTGCCTTAGAAAGTATTCAATACCCAAAAGCAATGTACCCAAAAGGAATTCGGATAGAATTTAAATACGATGGCGTCTATAACGGCTGTGAAGGTGTAAGAGAAAGAGCAGAATTAGCAATGGATGCCGGTGCAGATTGCTTGATAGAAATGAATAAAATTAACCATTTTATCGGTATGTACCCTATTGTTCAAGGGGTAAATGATGTTGACGAATTAGGTAATCATGTTAAATATCCGGTTTATGCTGGTGATAGTATCCCAGATGCCAAAATACCAGGGGCTTTAAAAATATTGATTAAAATTATGAAAAATGCACTTACCGTATTTATTATATTTGGATTACTAGGATTAATCTTTGTATTTATCCCCAAAAAGAAATTAAGTTGGGCAGCTATTATTCCCGCTTTTGCCCCATTTTACTTCCTTATGATTTACGTCTATTATCTCTACTGGTATGGTCACCATTTAGGCTTGCACGGTGGCGGTGCATTCAATGGTATTAAACCATTTATGCCAACCGTGTTTGGAGAAGGTAAAGTTGCACAATTTATAACAATGTCATATCCTCATATTGGTTTTTATGTAGGAATGGTCGGTTTTGTATTATTACTACTAGCTGTATCTTTTAAAGGAAAGTACTTAAAAAATTTAAACAACAAATAATTTTTATCAAAGAAACTTTTCTAAATATTTATTTAGAAAAGTTTCTTTACTATTTTTATAAAATCAAATATATGCGTCATTTTTTTACATTTTTAGTATTTTTTATTTTTTTTACAAATAGTTACGCCCAAATAGATGAAAGTTATCAACCCGGTAATATTCAAAAAATTGAGAGATTTGAATCACGGAAAAACATGCAAAATATTCAGCCCTTACTCGATGCCCTTAATCCCGGAGATACGCTAAAACTTGAAAAAGGATTTTATTATGGTCCCGGTTTTATTAAAACACCTGATGTTACCATTGACGGACAATATTACGCTACCATTTCAGGCAGGCACTTAAAATCTGTTTTATATGTAGAAGCAGATAACGTTACCATCAAGAATTTACACATTATTGAATCAGGAGATTCTCCAAATGAAATAGATTGTGGAATTAAACTCACAAAATCTAATAACTTTTCAATTTCTAACAACAAAATTGAAAATTGCCTATTTGGCATTGATGTATTTTGGAGCACTAATGGACTCATCATCCATAATGATATCACTTCTATCAACAGTAAAACAAAAGGAATGAGAGGAGATGCTATTCGTTTATGGTATTCAAAAAATGTTACAGTTCAAGAAAATTTTTGGCATGAAGTACGCGATATGGTTGTTTGGTACTCATCTGAAAATAAATTTATTGGAAATAAAGGAGACGGAAATAGATATAGTTTGCATTTTATGTATTCCCATAAAAATCAAGTTTCTCATAATTATTTTTCTAATTCTTCTGTAGGAACTTTTTTGATGTACAGCGAAGAAACAATTGTAAACAATAATCTATTTGAAGGTATGCAGGGCGTTACAGGTATGTGCATAGGCATGAAAGAAACTTCTTCCAATGAAATTATTAACAACAAATTGATTTATTCAGCGAGAGGTATATATATAGATGTTTCGCCATTTGTCCCTTGGAAAACAAATACGTATTCTGGAAATGAAATTACATTTTGCAACACCGCTATTGAATTTTTAAAAGATCAAGAAGGAAATACTTTTACCAATAATATGATTCACGACAACCTCACCCAAGTATTTATACAAGGAGGTGGAACCGCTGCAAGAAATAAATGGCATGGAAATTACTGGGGAGACTATGCGGGTTATGATAAAGATGGTGATAATGTAGGAGATTTTCCCTATAAAATTTATGAATACCATGCTAAATTATGGCGTTTTAACCACGATATTAAATTTTTCTATGGAACACCAATATTATCTATATTAGACTACCTAGAAAAATTAGCGCCATTTTCTAAGCCACAATTTGTCTTGAAAGATCCCAAACCTGTTTTTAGTATAGAGAAACTAAGAGAAAAACTAAAATAACTAAAATAAAAATCAGTACAAAAATATAACTGTTAAAATATATTTCATATGGCTGCAACAAATCCAAAAATTAACCGAAGGCAATTTCTAAAAGCGAGTGCCTCTGCTGTAGTATCGTTAGCAGTAGTAGGAAGTGCTGCCTATTATTTTAAAGACAAAAGCGATATTAAAAGCAAAGGTTTTATCCGACCTCCAGGTTCAAGAAATGAAAAAGATTTTTTATCCCTATGTATTAAGTGCGGGTTGTGTGTACAAATTTGTCCGATAAATGCTATTAAATTAGCAGATTGGAATGATGGGTTATCTTATGGCACCCCCTTTATCGATCCTAGACTTCAAGCCTGTGATTTTTCTTGTGATGCCATTCAGTGTGCAGAAACCTGCCCTACTTCGGCAATAAATTTCCAACTATTTAAAAATGCCGGAAACAAAGCTGTAGAACCTTTATATAAAAAATATCCTAAAGGCAATTTTCCTAAAAACATGAACCCTTTTAAAGTACAAATTCATGCAATGAAACGTGCTTCAAAAATTGGTATAGCCAAAATTGCAAATCCTACTCAATGCTTAGCCTATCAAGGACAAGGCTATGAAGGTGTTATCGGTGATGGCCATCATGCTTCTTTGAGAGAACCGGGTGCTACGGAAAGAATTGATATTGGCATAACAGAAGTTAAAAGAGAAATATGCGATTTGTGCGTAATCTATTGTCCACTTCAAAAAGATGCTATTATTATGGAAAAAACAGAAGATGGAAAAATGTTACCCAAAATATTAGATGGATGCGTCGGTTGCGGCGTCTGTCAAATGGTTTGCCCTACTACGCCTGCAGCTATTGTAGTAGAAGCAATTTAATCTATCTTCTATTAAAAAAATAATATTATGTCATTTTTATACGATTTTATTACCAGAGACAAAAAAAGAAATCCGTTACCTGCCAAAAATAGGGAAAACCTACCTTATAAAAAATTAGGTTTTTCTTTTAAAGAATGGCATGATGGACACGAAAACAAACACAAATGGCGCAATAGACGTTGGGCATTTTTGATCTTTATCAATGCGTTATTTATCATTTCTTTTGCTTTTGACTTAAGTCTATTAGAAGGATCTTTAAGTGGTTCAAGGCTAATGGGTATATACCTAATGGATCCATATAATTCAGCACAAGAATTAATTATCGATAACCAATTAGGCTTTTTAGGCATTTTAACCACAAATTTTTGGATCGGCTTTTTTGTAATTCTAACTTTCTATTGGTTGCTTGGCGGTCGCGCTTTTTGCTCATGGGTTTGCCCCTATCATTTACTTGCAGAAATGGGTGAAAAAGCTAGAAATTATTTTATAAAAAAGAAAAAAATTAGAGATAAAGTTTATGACCACACCGTAAAATATGTTTTTTGGGTTGGATTTCTTTTACTTACCTTACTTACCAAAGAATTAGTGTTTGAAAATTTGAATCCGGTCGGCATTTTATCCAGATCTATGATATATGGACCTGGATTAGCTTTTATATGGGTTGTAGCTATATTACTCTTTGAAGTATTTGGCGTTAAACGTTTTTGGTGCCGTTATGTTTGTCCTATTGGAACAACTTACAGCGTCATTGGAGACGTCTCTCCTATTGGTGTAAGATTTGACCTCGACAAATGTGGTTATTGTACAGATTGTCAAGATGTTTGTCTAGTTCCACACGAATTATGGTTCGTTAAAAAAGGTGCCGCCACCAAAGAAGTACATTTTACTGGTGGTGACTGCACAAAATGTGGACTTTGTATAGATGTTTGTTACGGAGATGCCTTATCATTCGGTTTTAAAAAACCTGGCTATATTTTAAACAGTGCAAAAGAAAACGATAAAGATTTACATCCACTAGAAGTGCCTATTGAAAAATAATAAAAATTTAACTATGGAAAACGAAACACTTATAGAAATAAAAAACCTATCAAAAACTTTTAATAAAGTTAAGGTTATTAAAAACTTATCTATCGATTTTAACAAAGGAAATAGAATTGCTTTAATTGGACAAAATGGTGCAGGTAAAACAACCCTTATTAGGAGTATTTTGGGGCTTTATACCTACGAAGGTTTTTTATCCGTTTTGGGTAAAAATGCTAGGACAAATAGAGAAAATATTTTACAAGATGTAGGTTTTGTTCCACAATTACCGCCTCCTTTAAAAATGACCATTGCAGAAATTATGGAATTTTTTGCCATTGTTACCAAAACAGATAAAGAAAAATTTATAACAATTGCCAACGATTTAAAATTAGATGTTAACAGTCATTTACACAAACCATTTTTGAAATTATCAGGTGGTATGAAACAAAAATTATTGGTAGCATTAGCATTGGCAAGAACACCCAAAATATTGCTGATGGATGAACCTTCTGCAAATTTAGATCCGGAAGCAAGAAATGTGCTTTTTGATTATTTAAAAAAATTGCCTGAAGAAACACTAATCGTTTTAAGTAGCCATAGAATTGACGAAATACAAGATTTAGTAAATAGGTTGGTCGAAATGGACTTGGGTGAAGTAGTTGTTGATAAAGCAATTTAACAATCAGTTTTAAGTTAATCATAAATAAAATTTTAACGAAAAATTCTTTAAAACAAAATTAATAATTATCAATAGCATAATTGTTCTAACAAAAATTAAAAAAATAAAATATGAAAAAGTTAGTATTAATTTCCGGAATATTATTTATTATCCTTTCATCTTGTGAACGTAAGATTGATTTTAACCCACGCCCTATTAACTATGATAGAGATGTTTGCTATATCTGTAAAATGGGATTAGATGAACCCAAATATAATGTACAAGCAATCAATCAAAATGGCGAAGTACGTTGGTATGATGATATAGGTTGCCTAGCAGAAGACATGCGCGAAGGCACATGGAAAAATTGGGGTGGTGACAAATCTGTCATCTGGATTGGCGATGCTGATACCGGTAAATGGTTAGATGCCCGCAAAGCTTGGTATCGTTTTGGTGATCGCACCCCCATGGGATATGGTTATGGCGCTAAAAAAGAAAAAAAAGACGAATATTTTGACTTCGAAACAACTATTAAAAGAATAGATGAAGGCAAAACAAAACGTGCCGATTTTCTAAAAAAGAAAAAAATGTCCGTCAGTGGTGGTGATAATGGTGATAATGGTGAAATGAAATGTGGCAATGGAAAATGTGGTGGTGGAAAATAAAATTATTATTTATAATAGAGATGTCCCAACTTTTGTAGAGGCATCTCTACTATAAATTTAATAATACCTTATAAACAAATACAAAAATACAATCGATGAATAATACATTAATTCAAATATTAAAAATAGATATTAAACAGAATCTGCGATCTAAATCATTTTGGGTTTACAGCTTACTTTTTGGTGGTTTTGTTGCCATTATGTTTACCACCGGAATAACAGAATCTCAAGTAGTTGGTTTTGTAGGACTAAGTCGCTTGATGATTACATTTATGCAAGTAAGTATGGTCATTCTACCTATTTATGTGCTAATCTCAACTGTTCGCTCTGTGGTTGGTGACAGAGAAAACGGCGTGCTAGAATACCAACTCTCACTACCCATATCATATTCAAATTATTATTGGGGTAAATTTATAGGCAGATTTTTTGTAATCTATGTTCCAGTATTCATTGCATTTTTAGGTGCTGCTATTTGGGGACTATTTATTAACCTCGATGTGCCTTGGGATTTGTTTATTCTATACAGTGCACTTCTGGCCGTAATGGTTTTCTTTTTTTTAGGCTTGAGTATGTTCCTATCTACCATAACCAAATCACAAGAAATGGCATTGAGTACAGCTTTTATTATCTGGTTGTTCTTAGTAGCTTTTATGGATATTTTGCTAATCGGAATGATGCTCAAAATGCGTTTTAATCCAGAGATAGTGATTGGCAGTAGTATTTTAAATCCGCTACAGGTTTTTAGAACCGGAAGTCTTATTTTATTTGACCCTAAACTAACGGTAATGGGACCTGTTTCATACTTTGTTTTAGATACTGTTAGCAGATCAACTTTTATTATTTACGCATTGGTATATCCATTTATAACAGGCTTATTGTTTACAATTTGGGGCAATCGATACTTTAAAAGTCATGATGTTGTCTAAATTTAATGGATAAATATAACGAGTATAATTCAATAAATCATACACATGAAAACTAGACTATTAATTATTACAATTATAGCCGGATTTAGCATTTTGTCCTGTCAAAATATAACAGGTAACGCAAGTGTTGATAACACAAAAGAATCTGACACAACAAATATTCCGGAACTTATCAATTTTTTAGACCCTAATCAAATAGATTCCATCGTAAATCTGGACAATGGTTTAAAACGCTTGAAAGGTATCAAATCAGTACCTAGAGACAGTGATGATTTCAAAAAAGAAAATTTAGATAAGATGTACTGGGTACATAAAAGTATCATTAATAGTGATTTTAGAGGCGCTTCCTTTCGCTCAGGCAGGTGTAGCAACTTAAAAGCACAAAACAGTGATTTTAGAGCCGCTGATATTCGTTGGACATTATTTGATGGAAGTAATTTAAGCAATTGTAATTTTGACCAATCTCGCTTATTTCATGTACACGTAAATTATGCTGATTTAAGCAACAGCACTTTTAGAGGTGCCAATATGTTTGGTATGGAAGGTAGGTTTGCTATTTTAAGAAACTGTGATATGACAGGCGCTTTAATGAAAGATTCTGAATTTGTAGAAGCAGATTTTACCGGTTCTAAAGCCGTTAAAGCCACACTCATTAGAGCCGTACTAAAAGATTCAAAATTAGATAGCACAGACTTTTCTTATGCCAATTTTACCGGTGGCGGTTTAGAAGGTTCCAGCTTTGTAAATGCAAATCTAAGACACGCCAATTTTCAAGGCGGACACTTGCAAGGCGTTGATTTAAGTGGCGCTGATATAAAAGATTGTTATTTCTTTGGAACCGAATTTGAAGGGACAAATCTAAATAATGCAAAAAATATACCCGAAGAAATCAAAGAATTTATAGACGAAAAAGGCTTTGCAACAGGAATCTGGCAAGATATTAAACAAACTGACAAAAAATAAATATATGAAAAGTTACAGAATAAATACAGGCTTTTATTTATTAATAATACTTTTTATCAGCAATAATATTTGGGCTCAAAAAAACAATTATTCATTTTTTAAAGCAGATACATTACAAAGTACTATTTTGTGGAAATGTGATAAACATGATGGTAAAATAAACTTGTCTAAAGGCGGCTTTGTTACTTCTGAAAAACAAATTGAAGCAGGCTTATTTTATATTGATATGCGCAGTATAAAAGATTTGGATATGGATACCAAAACCTACGGAACAGCTGTGCTAATTTTAGATAACACCTTAAAAAATGATTTTTTTAATATTAAAAAATATCCGTCAGCTAATTTCAAAATTGTCAATATTGAAAAAATAACCACAAATAAATATAAAGTTACCGGAGATTTGAACCTACATGGCGTTACAAATTGCCTTGTATTTGATGCTTCTGTCCTTATAAAAAAGAATGAAATAATTATGTCATCGGACAATATTGTATTAGATAGAACCGATTGGGGCATTTACAGAATGTCTCCACAACGTCCCTATAGCGATGATGAAAACGGCTGGACGGTTCCAGACAAAATCGAAATAAAAATAAAAATTATAGCAAAAAAAGAATCCTAAAATGACAAAAGAAAAAAAACAAGAATGCTTGGTATGCAAAGCAACATCAGATGAAATGCCCATTATTAATTTTGAATTTAAAGGGAAAAGTTATCATATATGTTCCGCACATATCCCGATATTAATCCATAAAGCCCAAGATTTACGGAGCATCTTACCAGACATTAAAGACTCCGAAGAATAATAAACCTTTATTAAAAATGTCGCCTTTGTAAAAGACGACATTTTTTTAATATCTTAAAATATGGATTCATAAAATTAATATGTATCTGTAAAAGTTTTACAAAACGCATCTACTATTTTACCAACATACACATTCTTTTAAGTAAATTTTCGCCTGTTTTTATTTTATAAACAACAATACCAGTAACATGTATAACAATCAAACCTACCAAGGTAAGGACTAAACTCTTATGTAAGATTTTCATGCCTTCATCAAATTTAGCGCCTTCAGGAAAAGGACCGCCTAAATCATATTGTAAAGCACCTGTTTGATATACCATCATAAAACCAGCCAAAGGCGTAATAATCAACAATAAATAAATGAGATTTTGAACACTTTTTACAAAAAACTTATGCCCATTGCTATAATATTCAATCTCCGACGGCAAATTATTTTTGTGCTTTTGCTTAATAAATAACCTAATAAGGGTCAAAATCATAATCAACATACCTAAAAGAGCATGTGCGCGATAGTGGTTAAAATTTTCTGCATTAAATTCGTATTTTTCCATTGAAAGTCCCAACAAAAATACAGTAATAAATAGTATCAAGGTGAGCCAATGCAATAAAATAAGTGATTTTGGATATTTTTTCATTTTCTTAAATTTTATACAAAGATAAAAAAAATATGACATTTGTTGTAAAATAATGAAAAATTAACATACATTTGCATAATAATATTCAATATACTTTGATATAAAATCATATTAATATTAATATAGACTACACAAATAATACATGAAGTATTTCATATTCATACTATTTTTACTTTTAGCAAACGCAACTGTTTTAGGGCAAGAAAACTTAAAACACAAGCCAATATCAGAACAATTTTTAAAACATACAGGTGTAAAACAACTACTTGATTCAATTATACAAACAGCGCAAAATAAAATAACACTAAATGCAAATGATTTTTTTAATCAAAAAAAGATAGACTTTTCAATCAAAGAAGACAAAGTTTACTTTATAAAAAATGTAAAAAATCGGTTTTCATTTATTGAACAAAATATTTATAACGAATTATTGTTCCGGTTAAATAGATACCACACTCAAGATTTATCTATGTTTACAAGCAATCACCAAGTACATAAAACAAATTATATTAAAATAAAAAACAATTTATTGTATTACACACAAGCAAGACTTGGTAAAGAAATAAGCAAGCTATATAAATACTTAATTCCAAAATATCTCCAAAATATAGCAGAAAAACACAAAAAAATAAATTTGAAAATTGTATTAAACAACCAAGTTATATCTACAAAAGATATAGACATCAATCTTGTTTTAAACACAAATTGTCCAGGGCGCGAAAAAATCATTATCCTAGACAAAGAGAATTCCAAAATAAATAAACCACAAGACTGTAATTACGATCAAATTAACAATATTGTAATTAACTATAAAGGATATACTTATACATTTAAAGCAAAACCGACAGATATTGGTTTTCCCTCTCAATTAATGGAAGTAAAAAGTCTATTATCAAAATATAGCTTTGAAGAAATACAAAATTGGTCTATATATATTGATGAAACCCAAGAATCTGTCAGTATAGAAATAGAAAACGTTGTGCAAGCAAAAAAAACAATAAATCTTCCCAAAGATAAAAAATTAAAGAAATCAAATAATCAGGTATTATCAAATTAATAATCCCAATTCAAACTGGTTATTATTTCAATTCCATTTTATTAAAAAAATCCCACATTACAATACCGGCACTTACTGAAATATTAAATGAATGCTTCGTGCCAAATTGTGGAATCTCTATACATACATCAGATAGATCAACCACCTTCTGTTGTACGCCTTTTACTTCATTGCCAAATACGAGCGCATATTCTTGAATCGGATTTGGTTCAAAATCTTGCAACAAAGTAGCAGATGCTACCTGCTCAATACTAATCACTTTGACACCTTCTTTCTTTAATTGAATAACTAATTTCTCAGTATTTTCAACATACGTCCAATCGATAGAATCTGTAGCACCCAAAGCCGTTTTGTGAATATCCTTATGGGGCGGTTGCGCCGTAATACCACAAAGATAAATTTGCTTGATCAAAAAAGCATCTGCCGTTCTAAATACAGAACCAATATTATTCAAACTCCTTACATTATCCAATATAATAATAATCGGTGTTTTTTGCTCACTTTTAAAATCAGCAAGTTTTAACCGATTTAATTCGCTATTTTTTAATTTTTTCATCAATTAACTTTGTTTTGTATCATGTTACACCCATATAAATTTCAAAAGCTATAAAATAAATAAAGAATACTGCAAAAGTAACCAAAATATAATGTAATGATAAAGCCAAATCCAATAAATGAAGATAAGATACGTTTATACGTTAGATAAATTATTATATTTGCAAACTTGTTTATGATTAGTATGAATAAATTAAAATTAAGCTTAGTATTTTTATTCCTATCTATAGGATTTTTGCATGCGCAAAAATATGAATTTGGCATCAGCGCTGGTGGCACAAATTATATTGGTGATGTGGGCAGACAATATTATTTTTATCACAACAAAATTGGAGGTGGATTGGTTTTTAAGAACACTATAAATCCTTGGATGTCTTTAAGAATGGGTGGTAATTTCTTGCCCATTTATGCCGATGATGCACAAGCCGAAAACAAAGGGCGCAATGCAAGAGGTCTAAAAGTTGACGGCAGGTTACTCGAATTTTCCTTTGGTATAGAATACAAATTCTTACCAAAAAATCCTTATATTCGACATTTAAAATCTCAACGAATCACCCCTTATATGTTTACCGGCATGAGTTTTGTAAATTATAGTGGTAACCTATCAAAAAACGAAGGTTTTACACATCAATATAGCGGCGCCAATATTGGCATTCCTATGATTTTGGGTATCAAAATGCAATTCGCCGAACACCTTCTTATCGCATTTGAATCTGGTGCCCGCTACAATTTCACAGACAATCTTGATGGCACTAACGACATATATAATAACAAAGATATTCTCATTAAGGGAGGTGTCATTCCAAGCACCAATACAAATTCAAATGATTGGTACACTTTTACTTCCGTGAGTTTAATTTATACTTTCGGCGATTTATCGTGTTATTTTGGATTTTAATATTTCATAAATATGCCTATTAACTCAAAAGACCTTTCTTCAAAAAAACTTCCCAGGCACATTGCTATTATTATGGATGGCAATGGTCGATGGGCAAAAAAAAGAAATCAAAATAGAGTATTTGGACATCACGAAGGCGTAAAAAGAGTGAGAGAACTCGTAGAGAGCTCTGTCGAATTAAAAATACAATATGTAACGCTTTACACCTTTTCTACCGAAAACTGGAACAGACCAAAAGAAGAAGTAGATGCTTTAATGAACCTATTAGTCGAAACTTTAAACGACCAAGTAGCCGATTTAATGAAGCAAAATATTCGTTTAAATGCTATTGGAGATTTAGAAAAACTACCTACAAACACATACGAAACCCTACAAAAGGTTCTTAATAAGACAATAAACAACAAAGGCATGATGCTAAGTATTGCCTTAAACTACGGTGGTAGGGACGAATTGTTAAAAGCAACCAAAAAAATAGCAAAAAAAGTTAAAAATAATATAATTTTGCCCGATAATATTGATGAAAATAAAATAAATTCGCACCTTTACACCCAAAATCTCCCCGACGTGGATTTAATGATTAGAACGGGAGGTGAAAAACGCATCAGTAACTTCCTACTTTGGAAACTCGCTTATGCAGAATTATATTTTACCGATACGCTTTGGCCTGATTTTAAACAACAAAATTATTACCAAGCAATATTAGATTATCAAAAAAGAGAAAGAAGATTTGGAAAAACTAGCGAACAGATTGATCATGAGAAACACTAAATTAATATTATTCAGTCTTATTTTTATGCTCCTAACACAAGTGCGGGCACAAAAAAAATCTGATGATTATAAAATCTATCAAATACAAGAAATAAAGGTTAATGGACTCAAACAATTCAATGTCGAAACAGTAAAAGCCTTTATTGGTGTTTCAAAAGGAGATGTTATAGAAGTGCCGGGAGAACAAACTGCAGATATTATCAAAAAATTGTGGAAATTGGATTATTTCTCCGATATAGATTTATACATGATTCCTACTGAAGGCTACAAAGCTATACTACAAATTGATTTAAAAGAATTACCAAAAATTTCTCAAGTAAAAATTAAAGGCGTTTCTAAATCCAAAGCACGCGAATTTTCCAAAGATTTAAATCTTAAAAAAAATGCAATCTTAAGTGAAAATTTAAAAGCTAAAACTATTGAAACTATTAAAAATACCTACAAACAAAAAGGATTTTTAAAAACAAAAGTAAATTTAACTAGTACCAAAGATACTGCCGAATTTGTAAAAGTTTTAGTTCTTATAGATAAAGGGCGTCGTATAAAAGTAAATAAAATAAATATTGTTGGCAATAAAAATTTTAAAACCGGCAAATTAAAAAGACAACTAAAAAATACCAAAGAAAAAAGAATATACCGTTTTTGGAAACGCAGTAAATATCTAAAAGACGATTTTAAAGAAGACCTAATAAAATTAGAAAAATTCTACAAAGAAAACGGATACAGAAATGCCCGAATTCTATCGGACACTGCCTATTTTAAAAACGACAAATTACAAGTAGATATTAAATTAGATGAAGGCAAAAAATATTATTTTGGCAATATTGACATCGTAGGTAATAGTGTCTATAAAACAGATCTACTCAAAAGAATCCTAGGTATAAAAAAAGGAGATACTTACAACGGTACACTCTTGCAAAACCGTATTAATGATCCATCAAAACCAGATGGCGAAAACATTACCAATCTATATCAAAACAACGGTTACTTATTCTCTAGAATCAATGCTGTAGAAAAAGGAATTAGAAAAGATACTATCGATTACGAAGTAAGAATTTATGAAGGAAAACCAGCTAAATTCAACAAAATCACGGTCAATGGCAATCAAAAAACCAATGACTACGTTATTTTTAGAGAACTTAGAACACTTCCCGGTGCTACTTATAGCAAACAAAATATTATTTCTACCATTAGAGAATTGGCACAATTAAAGTATTTTGACCCTGAAACCATTAGCCCCGACTTAAAAAATGTAGATCAAAACTCAGGAACCGTAGATGTTGACTGGCATGTTGAAGAGTCTGGAAGTAGCCAAATACAAATGTCTGGTGGCTTTGATGGTCAGTATTTTATCGGTACCTTAGGCTTAATGCTTAACAACTTTTCAATGCAAAATATTTTTAAAGGAAAAGCCTATAAACCATTACCACAAGGCGATGGGCAACATTGGGATTAAATTTACAAATATCTAGACGATACAATACCTACAGTTTGACTTTTACCGAACCATGGTTTGGCGGTAAAAAACCACAAGCATTAACAGTGTCCGGTTATTATTCGACCTATTACGGCGTTGATTATAGCAACCTAGATTACACAAGCTACAATTATGATATCGATAGAAGTCAAAAATTTAATATTATTGGGCTAACACTTGGTTTATCAAAAAAATTACAATGGCCAGATGATTATTTCTTCCTAAGCCAATCTATAAGTTTAAACCATTACAATATTGAAAACTACGGCGCTATCGGCTCATTTGGATTTAACAGCGGACAATCCAATAACTTCTCGTATAATTTTATTTTTGGACGAAATAACACCCGTATCAATCCTATTTATCCTACCGGTGGATCAGAATTTTTATTCACAGCCAAAATCACCCCGCCGTACTCTTTATTTAGCTCGACAGATTATGCTAATTTAGATACCAATCCTGCCTATTTAGATGGCGATGGCAATCCGGATACCGAAAAAATAAACCAAACAAAATTCAAATTTATTGAATATTATAAATTAAAAATGGGCGGTACTTGGTACACTGATTTGTACAATAAACTAGTCTTACGCTCTAAAGCAGAATTTGGTTATTTGGGTGCATATAACAACGATTTGGGTATCCCACCTTTCGAACGTTTTTATGTGGGCGGAAGTGGTTTAACCGGTGGAAACTTAGACTCCAGAGAAATCATTCCACTAAGAGGCTATACAGATTATTCGCTTAACAGCACATTTGGTGGACAAGGTGGCTCTTTGTATAATAAATTCTCGATGGAACTTCGTTTTCCCATCACTTTAAAACCACAAGCTTCCATCTATGTACTAACATTTTTAGAAGGCGCCAACACCTACAACAATATTAAGTATTATAATCCGTTCTCATTAAAAAAATCAGCCGGAGTAGGCGTTAGAATCTTTATGCAAATGTTTGGGTTGTTAGGAATCGACTTTGGATATGGATTTGATAAAGTACCCGGATCATCAGGAGGACTTGAAAAATCAGGATGGCAAACACACTTTATCATGAATCAAAGATTGTAATTTTGACTTTGGCACAATTATTTCTATAAAACTAATAGACTATGAAAAAATATTTATTAATTTTCGCACTAATTGCGCTTTCGACCAGCTCATTTGCGCAAGGTAGAATAAGAATTGCCTACGTCGATATGGAATATGTCTTAGAGAAATTGCCAGAATATCAAACCGCTCTAAGAGAATTGGAAAACAAAGCCGTTAAATGGAAAAGTGAAATTGAGAAAAAAACAAAAGAAATAGCAGACGCCAAACAGGTATTAGAACAAGAAAAAGTACTGTTAACCAAAGAACTCTTGCAGGAAAAACAAGAAGAAATAAATTTTAAAGAAAAAGAACTTTTAAAATATCAATTAGAAAAATTTGGACCCGAAGGAGATTATATTTTACAAAAACAAAGACTGGTAACGCCGGTACAAGATCGTGTTTTCGGAGCCGTAAGCAAACTGATAAAAACAGCAAAGTATGATATTGTATTTGATCAATCTAATGAAAAATTAGGACTTATATACACCGCTCAAAAATTAGATATTTCTGATAAAATATTGAAATTAATCACCAAAGATCGAAAAAAAGAAGATCGAAAAAAATCTTCTAAAGAGCGCAAAGAAAAGAAAGAAAGAGCCCTGACTGAAGCACAAAAATCTAGAAAGGATTTGATGGAAAAAAAGAAAAAGGAACGCGAAGAAAAACGTAAAAAAGCTCTTGAAGATAGAAAAAAGAAAAGAGAGGCAGCACAACAAAAAGTTTTAGAAAAAAATAAAAAAGAAGCTGAAAACAATATTGAAACACCCAAAAAGAAAGTAGTCGATAAAGAAAAAGATGTAAAAGCTCCCGAAAAGAAAAATGATGCAAACAAAAAGGATGCAGACAAAAAAGAAACTTTTGGAAATCAATTAACACCGGAACAACTTAAAAATTTTAAAGAGAAATCTAAAAAATTAACACCGGAAGAATTAGCTGCCAAACGAAAAAAAGAAAGAGAGGAAAGACGTTTAAGAATATTAGAAGAACGTAAAAAAAAGAAAGAAGAAAAAAATAAAAAAGATAACTAATAAAAACAAAAATTACATGAGACACTTAAAATTAGCACTAGCAGTAATGATGCTTTGGATGGGCACAACTGCTGTAAACGCACAAAAAATGGCACATATCAGTGTGCAAAAAATTATGACTGAAATGCCCGAATTTAAGGCAAGCCAAGCAAGTTTGAAAAAACTGTATGCTACCTATGACAAAGAGTATAAGGAAGCTGTAACGGAATACCAAGCAAAAGTAAAAAAATATCAAGCTGAAGCTAAAACAGTTGGAGATCAAGAAAACCAAAAACGCGGTCAAGAATTGATGGATATGGAAAAAAGTATTCAAAAATTACAACAAGATATCCAACAAGAAGCCAGCAAAAAAGAAGCAGACTTAATCAAACCTATTCAAGATAAGCTTTTAAAAGCAATCAATGCAGTTGCAAAAGAAAAAGGTTATGATTATGTTTTTGACAGCTCAGGTCCTTCAAGCTTAATTGTACACAATGGACCGGATTTATACGCCGATGTTAAAACAAAATTAGGTTTCTAAAAATATTAAAATCATATTATTATTTAATCCCGGGTTTAACTCGGGATTTTTTTTTGTTATAAATTAATTGTTGACTAAAATATTTTTTTATATAACCTGATATTTGTTATAAAATTAAAAATATCCTAAAAAACTGATAGTTTTTTGTCGTAATTTTGAATATTATTTAATATTAATCCATATAAACTTCATATTATGAACAGTTTAAAAGAAAAATTATACAAAAAGATTGTGGATCATCGTCCACGCGTAACCCGTTTAGCCAAAGAATATGGCGATGTTATTATTGACCAAGTAAAAGCAGGTCAAGTAATAGGCGGTATGAGGGGAATCAAGAGTTTGCTTACCGATATTTCATACTTAGATCCTTACGAAGGCATCCGTTACAGAGGTTATACCTTGCCCGAAGTATTTGAAAAACTTCCAAAACCAGAAGGCGCTGAAATGCCTTATGTCGAAGGTTTATATCACTTACTTTTAACAGGCGATATTCCCACCCAAGAAGAAGTTGACAGTTTGATTATCGATATGAATAACCGTCGTATCATTCCTAAATATGTTTGGGATGTAGTTGACTCTTTCCCTAGCGAAAGTCATCCAATGGCTATCTTATCAGCAGCTGTAATGAGTTTGGAACGCGAATCTCAATTCAACGTTAAATACCGTCAAGGTGCTAGTAAAATGGATTACTGGGATTCTACTTATGAGGATGCCACCAACTTATTAGCAAAAATGCCACTTATTGGTGCTTATATTTATAATAAATTGTACAACCCTGAAGGCGGACACCGTTATCCGGATCCTACCTTAGATTTGGGTGCAAATTTTGCCTATATGATGGGAAAAGAAGCACCTTATGACGATGTATCTCGTATGTATTTTATCATTCACGCAGATCACGAAAGTGGAAACGTAAGTGCACATACAGGACATTTAATTGCCAGTTCTTTATCAGATGTTTATTATGCTACTTCAGGTATGATTAACGGTTTGGCAGGTCCTTTACACGGTTTAGCTAATCAAGAAGTACTTCGTTGGTTACAAGGTTTAAAAGAACAAATGGGTGATAAAGTACCTAGTGAAGAAGAAATGAAAAAATATGTTTGGGATACGCTTAACAGCGGACAAGTAATTCCGGGATATGGTCATGCCGTATTGCGTAAAACAGACCCAAGATATAGTGTGCAAAGAGAATTTTGCTTAAAACATATGCCAAATGATCCATTATTTAAATATGTTGATGCATTATACAATGTCGTACCAGATATTTTAAGAGAACACGGTAAAGCCAAAAACCCTTGGCCTAACGTTGATGCACAATCAGGTGTTGTTCAATGGTTTTATGGCGTTAAAGAATACGATTTCTATACGGTATTATTCTCTATAGGACGTTCTATTGGAGTACTTTCTAACCTTGTTTGGGATAGGGCTTTAGGTTATCCAATTGAAAGACCTAAATCTGTTACAACAGATATGTTAGAAGAAATGGTAGGTCTTAAAAAATAATTAATTTCACAATATAAAAAAAGAGGCGCAATTAATTGTGCCTCTTTTCTTTTTAAATAATTAGGGTTTATTGAAAAAAATCACTTCACATTTTTTTTTAATTTTTTTAGTAAGTTCTAGTTATTGGCATAATAGACAAAAAAATAGGCTGTTTTTAGATTGATTTTTTGTAAAATTCTTTAAAATCTTTTGATGTATATAAATAAAAAATCAAGTGCAGGTTGCAAAATTTGCTATTATTGATTGCAAAGCCTTTTTGTATTAGTATTTGTTTATTTAATCTAATTCAAATATACTATCATTCACCACAATATTAAATCTGTAATCTAAGACGTTATCTATGACTGTATCTTGTATTATAAATTGTTTTGTACTTAAAAATGTTTTTACGTCCATAATTTCCTGTCTTTCTATAACTTCTAAAAGTGTTCCTTTGTCAGAAATCATTTTATAAAATTCAAATGTGTTTTTATCGATTAGGTAATACATTTTTTCATTATCAAAATCTGGTTTAATTAGTATTTTATAATATATTTTTCCATTCTCTTTAATCTCTCCAATATATTTTATGTCATTATTCTTAGATGTGTAATTGTATTCAGGGAAAATTTTTGCAAGTCCTGAATTTAATTTTATTCCATATTTAGAGCTCACTGAAAAACAATTTAAAATTCTGATTATTAATATATTATGCAAATATTTATACCATTTTTCTTGCACAAAATGCAATATTTTTG
>JGI24023J19991_10000223_pt1 | contig 42648 bp, 46 predicted proteins | sample Cruoilmetagenom1_FD_19991 | JGI IMG/M metagenome (IMG submission 19991)
GCAAACAAGCCGTGATGGTGAACCGGGCGTTCCGCCGTGGCGAGCTCTTCAATCAATTCGGCGACAAGCCGCTGCCCGGCTGGACAAGCAAGTTCGACTGCACCAACTGGGCCCAGTTCTTCTTGAAATTCGTGGTCTCGCACCCGGACGTCACCTGCGTGATCCCGGCCACGGGACGGGTGGATCACATGCGGCAAAACATGGGCGCGAATTACGGGAGGCTGCCTGATGCTGCGATGCGCCAGCGCATGATCGAATATGTCGAAAGTCTCTGAGAAGCCCGGTGTGCAACTGGCGATTCTTAAGTCGCCCTATTCAGCGGGCTATGCCTTGAGCTGAGATTCCGCGCTGAGGCCAGACAGCAAATGGTTGCCGATTTGAACCACCGGGTGCGACCGGCATGCCTGCAGCGCATCATAGGCGCTAAAGCGCGACAGATCATAATGACAGACGACGGTGATGCTGGGCAGTTGATCCAGTAGTTCATTTAGCCGGCTCTCATAGTCATGGATTTCGTCCACGCCCGGGGAATTGGTGAAGAACCAGCTCATCTCGCCAACCAGCAATTGCCTGTCGGTGCCCGCGGTTATGAGCTCCCCGAAAAACCCGCGCATCGTCTCAATCATAGAATCCGCACTGAATTGACCGGTTTTGAGGTGGGTGTCCCGCGACGAATGGAGCCTCAATAGACCGCTCTCAATCGCTTCCTGGCCATTCACGCCCTCATCGCGGAGGCGCGCCAAAACGTCGGCCTTCCTGGAGGAATCACAGATATAGACCGTTGGGTTCCCAGCCTTCAGGTGATCCAAGAGGTAGGGCAGCGAGAGTTGCCATTGCTCTTCGGGATCCCGGTAGAACAAACAAACGTGGCGCTGGACACCAGCTTTAGCGTATTGCCCGAGACGATCCATTGCGGGGGCATCGTCGTCCTGGGCCCCAGGCGCCCCAATGTCGCCCTGCGCCAAGAAATCATCCAGCATATGAATGTCGAAGCGCCGCTCGCGCCGAACGCCGATGCGGTGGCAGGCTAGCCGTCCCTCATTGGTCCAGCGGCGCAGAGAGATCTTGCTGGCCCCCAGATACCTGGCAGCCTCCTCGAGGGTCAGCAGTCCCTTGGTCTTATCCATGGCTCGCTCTACTCATGGTCTCGAACGGTAAGAGGGTCTGGCAGCCAATTCCGAGCGATCTCCTAAGACACCATCGCGGTTTGCACATGTGCCGCGGCCCAACAAATTGAAAGTGCTTGACTCGCACCCATGTCCTCGGTTTAAGGTGATCAACCATGATTAAGTATGATTATTTGAAATGTCAACCATGATCACCTAAGATGTGGTCTATTATCGGAATGGCGATCCTATACGAGATTCGCAATTCGAACCACAGTGGAGCGCGTCTGCCGACCGGGCGAGCTTCGGCAACGGGAGGAAGCAATGAAGATCCGAGGCAAAGACGTCATGATCCCGACCAGCATGGTTGGGAACTACCCCAATCCCCGCTGGTGGGATGCATCCTGGAGCCGCCACTTCACGGGCAATCAGGAGCCGCCGGATTCGATGAACCGCGAAGCGTTGGAAGACGCCACCGTGGCAATCGCCAGAGATCAGGAGATCGCGGGCCTCGACATCATTTCTGATGGCCGGCTGCAAAGCGACAACTACGCCGACGCGGTCGTCTATTATTATCTCGAGCGGCTGGGCTACAACCTGAAGGGTAGCAATCTCGGCTTCCCGATCTACAGCAAGCTGCACGCCGGAACGGTCGAGAAGGAAATCAAGCGCTATGGCTCCATCATGGTGGAGCAGGCCAAGGCCCTGAAACGGGCCACCGACAAGCCCACCAAAATCCAATATACCGGCATCCAGGTGCTGGCCCAGTGCACCAACGATCTTTTCTATTCGAACCCGCGGGACCGCGCCCTTGCAATCGCGTCTGCGATAAATGAAGAACTCCTCGAGATCGACGCGCTCGGCATCGACTTCATCCAAATCGACGAGTTCACCTGGCCCTATTTCTATGAGGATTGGGCGATCGAAGCCTTCAATCGCGCAGTCGAGGGCGTCAAGAACGCCAAGGTCGTCGTCCATGTTTGCTGGGGCAACTGGGGCGGAACGCCTGGCTACTACGCCGACGATGCAGCCGAGCCTGGTGAAGTTGTCGACATCTCCAAGCGCGCTGCCGATGCAAAAGCTCCGACCGCCACTGCGTCGGTCATACCAAAGTCATATGAAGCCAATTTGGACATCCTCAATCTCGAGAGCTGCGGCCGCCGTTCGGACGACCTCTCGGGCCTTGCGGTCATCAAGGACAATCCCCTGCCCGACAATGTCGACTTCTGGGCGGGCGTGATCGACGTCAAGAGCACGATCACGGAGACCGCTGAAGAGGTCGCCAACCGCATCCGCAAACTGATGGAAGTGATTCCGGCAGATCGCCTGGGCGTGACCACCGACTGCGGCCTGATTCTGTTGCAGCGCTATATCTGTCAGGAGAAGCTGCATGCCCTCGTCGAGGGCACCAAGCTTGTCCGCGAAGAGCTGAAGCAGAAGAAGGCGGCCTAGCGGCTGATCACGCTTATGCGTGGGGGGCGGCTCCTCACCGCCCTCCACCATTCCCCTTTGCAGACCGGAGTCGGAGACAAATGCCCGTCTATACGCTCAAGTGCCCCGATTGCACCCATGAGTTCAAAGGCATGGTGCTGGCCTACACAAAACCACCGGATATCTGGGTTTGCTCACAATGCAAGAGCGAGCGTGCTGAACCCTTAGCTGGCCGCGAGCCCGAGCCCCATCCCTGGGATGATGGCGGCCACGGCTCTGGTTGTTTGTGTTGCGCGGGCGCGCAAAAGCCTGCCCAGCGCTAGGCTCATTGTGGGGCGGAAACTCTTTCTCGTGGGACTCCTGATCGCCTATACTCGTGCCGCATCCAGGTTCTGCCCATAGCCCTGCCAGGGCGCCAAATAGGGAGCTGCAGACGTGAGATTGCAAACTCTTTCCAGGGCTGGCTCCAGCCTGTTGCTGCGAACCGGCGGTGCAGCCTCGAATGACGACCCCGCCGGTCCCCGCCGCGTCACCCTTCCCGCCGACCCAATCGAATTCATCAAAGACCTGGGCGAGATCGACGCCATCGTCGTCGGCACCGGTCCGGGCGGCTCCAGCGTCGGCCGCGATTTGGCGCGCGCTGGAAAACGCGTAGTGATGCTGGAATTCGGTAAAGACCACCGGGGCCGCTGGTATTACGGCACACCCTTCGGCCCCCTGGTCTATTCCGAGAAACGCGGCTTTCTGCGCTCAAAGGAAGGCGTCACGATCGTGCGCCCGATGCTCACAGGCGGCGCCACCAACATGTTCGCGGGCAGCGCTTCCGGGCCACCCGACTGGTGGCGGGCCAAGACCGGCATCGACCTTGGGTCCGAGTCGCAGGAGACCATCGATGAGCTTCGGCTGACGCCCGTGCCCCAAGAGTTGCGCGGTTCGGCTTCGCACCGGATTGCCGATGCGGGACGCGCGCTGGGGCAGGATTGGCAGCCGCAGATGAAATTCCTCGATACCGGGCGCTGTCCCGGTAACTTCGATTGCGGCGCCAAATGCATGTATGGCTGCCGCTGCGGCGCCAAGTGGACTGCCAACGAATATATGGATCAGGCGATTGCGGCGGGCGCCACCGTCTTGACCGAATGCAATGTCCGCGAGGTGGTGATCGAGGACGGCGTCGCGACCGGCGTGCGCGGCACGGTCAGGGGCGAACCGTTCGAGCTCAAATCCAAGGTGGTCGTGGTCTCTGCCGGTGGCATCGGCACGCCGCGCATCCTGCAGAATTCGGGCATCGCCGAGGCCGGCGACAAGCTCGCCGTGGATACCACCTTCGTGATCTATGGCATCGCGAACGGCCACGGCAATTGCAACGACACCCCGATGGCGTCGAGCTACTGCGATGACGAGAACGGGTTGTTCTATTCGATCCTGGCCCAGCCCCGGGCGCTCTTCACGCTCACCCAATATTACAAGGGCTGGCGCGAGCTTTTCATCGCGCGGAAATTTCCGCAGATGCTGAGCATCATGGTCAAGATCAAGGAAGACCTGAAAGGCTATGTGGCGCCCGACGGCGAAATCTCCATGCCGATCACCGAGGAAGACCAGAAGCGCGCCCATCGCGGCTTCCTGGAGGCCAAGCGCGTTCTGATCAAGGCGGGGTGCGATCCCGAGACGATCTCCTGGAATCCCCCCCGTGGCACCCATCCCTGCGGCTCCGTGCGGATCGGCGAGCACCTGGACGGAGACCTCAAGACCCAGTTCGACAATCTCTATGTCTGCGACGCCAGCACCTTCCCCGATGCGCTGGTGCGTGGACCGGCGCTCACCATCATCAGCCTCGGCAAACGGCTGGCGAAACACTTGACCGGCACCGTGTTGGGCCGGGCCGAGACCGAGCCGCTGCGGGCCGCGGCTGCCGAATAGGGCGCAAGGCTATCCACTGCCGGGCGGCGATTGCCGCTTGCGGATCTGAAATCCACTCGCGGGCGGGAGCGGGACGTGCCATGATGGGCCTTGCGCGGTCCCGCCGCCAAGACTTGGACAATCGCCAAATCCCTGAGGGTCCGCCGGAGAGGACAATCCAAGATCAATGACTGCTGAAGGCTCATCACCTGCTGCAAAAGCGGGTTCGCCGGGGATCGTGGCTCGCGTTCTCGGCTTCCTTTACGGGATCTCCGCATTCCTGATCTTCTGGCTCGTCGGGCTCTATCTCGTGATTTTTCTGGGGAACTTTCCGCCCCAGGAAACGCCATGGATCGAGCCAACTGTCGATGTCGGGCCGTCATTGGGTCTGGTTCCCGCCGTGATCATAAACAGCGCCCTTTTGCTGCTATTCGGGCTGCAGCATTCGGTGATGGCGCGCGCGCACGTCAAGGCGTGGATCGAGCGCTTCATTCCGACCGAGCTGGAGCGCAGCACCTATGTGCACGCCTCCAACTTCGCGCTTCTGGCGCTGATGGTGTTCTGGCAACCGATTACCATCGAGCTCTGGAACCTCGGCGATACCGTCGCCGAGGACATTGTCTTTGCGGGATTCGGGATCGGATGGGGTCTGTTGCTCTTCAGCTGGTTCACAATCGGCATGGGCGATCTGTTTGGCCTGCGCCAAAGCTGGGCTTGGCTTCGGAACCAGCCCTATGAACCCGTTCCCTTCAAGACGCACTGGATCTACCGCCATGTCCGCCACCCGCTCTATCTGGGTACCCTGATGGTGGTGTGGATCGCGCCCTTCATGACGGTCGGCCACGTGCTCTTTGCGCTTGGATTCACGATCTATATCGCGATCGGAATGCGCTACGAGGAGCGCGATCTGGTGCGGAACCACGGAGAGTCCTACCGGGAATACCAGCAAAATGTGCCGGCGCTGTTTCCCAGATTCGGCCGACGGGCCACTGATCAGGACGCTTGAGCCGCGGCGGCCTTATCCTTCAATTGCCGGGCCGCCAGCGTGAAGCCCCCCTCATCGGCATCGATGAAATGAATGTGGCGGCTATCGGCTAGGTCGAACAACAGACAGGTCATCAAGGCCTGTTGCGAGACGTGCAAGCCGTAGCGGATTGCGCCCTCTGCCTCCAGGTCATCCAGCGCATCCCGAAGCTTCACGACCTCCCGATGCGAACAATCCAACACCAGACGGATCATATCGTCGAAGCGGCGGTAGTCCGTATTGCTTTCCACCTGTTGCTGGTAGGTGGGCCCATCGTAATCGCCGAATTTGAGACCAAACCGGTGCGCGGCCCATTGCAGGACCGATTGGCCCAAAATACCGGCAAGGCGCTTCGGCCGTAGCCGGCCATCCAGTGTGAATGCTTCGAGAAAGGCGCCGTTCGGCGGCCAGTCGAAGTCCAAGCTGAAGTCATTCGCGGGCGCATGGGCGTCCAGTTCACCCATCACGCTTTGGATGGTGGCGAGCGCATCGGCATAGTGGGCCTCGCGCTCGGTGTCGCTGTCGCCCAATGCCTCCACCAACAGCGCCGCCATGGCGCCGCCCCTTGGCGTCAATTTTTCCCAACGGCACGACAGATGCGAGACATCGGGCTCGCCCTTCGAATTCTCCTGTCCGATCAGATAGCGCGGCCCCGATTCCGGTGATTTCACCAGACGGTCCGCCAATGCGAAGCCGCCGCCCGCCAACAGCGCCAGATTATTGCCGGGGCTCAGCTTCAGCTTGCCGACGCGCACGGCCCGATCCTTCTGCAAAATGTCTTTGACCGGCACCACGCCCACCCTGAGCTGCAGCCCGAATGCGCTCGCCGAGCGGCCTTGCAGGGAGGTCAGTGCGTCGCTCACGGGACCGACCGCTGAGGGTGGAATCAGCAAGGTGGCGCCGTCGCCCCCGAAGACATAGGCGATCGCTGTCTCATCATAGGCGTTGGTGGCGGCCGCGATGCAGGCCGCCCCAATCATGTTGATGGTCTTGTATTTGCCGGCAGCAACCGCTTCGGTCGAATCCACAATATCGGCAACCACAATTCTCCAGTCGGACGGTGCCTCGCGAAACGATTGCGCCTGCGTGATCGCGGAAAAATCCGTGATCGGCTGCAGATCGGAATAGAACCGGCTGTTGGCCTCATTCATCGTCGGAAATTCGAATTGAGCTCGATGTTAATTTGCCAATCGCCCCTTGCTTACGCATTCGGGTGTCCCTCGGATCCTCCGCCCCACGAATCCACGGATAGACAATCACGCCTTCTGCGGTGCGCTTTGCCAAGGCCAACGGCCCTTGATTTCAAACTCCAGCACGACGCTGAGCAACACGCGGATCAGCACAATCACTAACAACACCGCCGCGCTGGTCAGGTTCTGGTCGACGGTGACCGTGCGGATGATGTCGCCTGCAACCAGGAACTCCAACCCCAGCAGGATCGACCGGGCGAGGTCTTGGCGGAGCATCTTGTAGGCTTCCAACGGCTCGGCACGGCGGAGACGTCCCAAAAACCAGATCACGGATATGGCGAAACCGGTAATGATGCAGATCACGCCGACCGCCTCGATCGCGTATCCGACCAATCCTAGAAAATCCGACGATGGGGTCATTGGCGCCTCCCGCGATTAGCCGATCCCCTATCATGCCGCTGGTGCGCCGCATCGCAACTTCCCATTGCGCGTTGGGCAGGCGATTTCGGGAAATAAACGGCCCAAGCTACCTGATTGTCCTCTGATCGGCGCAGGCAGGGCGGCCGCCCTCAGCACCGCACTCCGTCGCAGATGAAGAGGGTTTGAGTGTAATCCACCCAAAGCGCGGACGCGGCTTCGAACTGCTCACCAGTCATTGGGCTGTCAGGCGTGATTGGAGATTGCGGCGCTTTCGCCGGATCGGTCCAGATCCAAGCGTGACATCGTCCTGACGAGGCGCACGCCGCTTCGCCCGCCTCGCGCCAGTCGGCCTCGCTAGACCCCGGCGGGCAAAGCACCACCGCGGACATGCCAGGTTTGTCGAGCCACCGGCATCCCGCACCAGCCTCGCCCGTCATTGGCGCGAAAAATGCCGCCGCCATGATCGCGAGCGCTCGCACCTCAAAACTCGTCCGCAAATTCACCATTGCCGTTCCCGAAATAAGCCGTAGCGACCGGTCCGCCAATTATGATAGCAGCATGGCCAATCAGGCCCATTGGGAGGGAAGCCCATGAAGGATTTGAAAGGCAAGGTCGCGGTGGTTACCGGTGCGGCAAGCGGCATCGGCGAGGCGTTGGCGAAGACCTTTGCAGCCGAAGGCATGAAGCTGGTGATCGCGGATATCGAAGCCGACCGTCTCGCGGCGGTAGAGAAGGCGATCGCCGCAACTGGCGCTGAAGTCATCGCCGTTCCCACTGACGTCACTCAGAAGGACCAGATCGAGGCACTTGCCGACATGGCCTATGACACGTTCGGCGCGGTCCACATTCTCTGTAACAATGCCGGCGTCACCAGCCGGTCGGGTCACATTTGGGAAATCGAGGACCAGGACTGGGCATGGGTCACGGCGGTCAATTTCTATGGCGTGCTCTATGGGCTTCAAGTCTTCGTGCCCCGTATGATTGAGGGCGGCGAAGAAGGCGTCATCATGAACACCTGCTCCTTTGTCGGCCTCTCGACCGGCACCTCTTCACCCTATGGCATCACCAAGCACGCGCTGACCCGCATGACCGAGGGGCTGCACTACGATCTCAAGGCCGTCGACTCCAAGCTCCGGGCCGCGCTGCTGCTGCCCGGCGCGGTGGCGAGCGATTTTGGCTTGGCCGAGCGGAATCGCCCGGCAGCCCTGATGCCGGAGCGCGACGACGAAGAGGCAAAGGAAGCCGCCGGACGCCGCGAGCGGATCCACAATTGGCTCCAAGAGAACGGCATGCCCGCGGAAGACGTCGCGGGAATCGCGTTGGACGCCATCAAGGAGGACCGGTTTTACATTCTGACCGAGCCGGAAGACACCAAGGCGCGGCTGCGCAAGCGCATGGAAGGCATCCTGGAAGGCACCGGCCCGTTGGATTGATCGGGCACCGCCCCGTTAGCTGCCGCAGATCCTGGAGCCCGACGTGCAGACATAGGGCACGACCACGCCTGGCCAGCAGATCGTGTAGGCGCGGGCGGTGCGGGTGTGGGGCTTGATGATGATTTCGGGCGGCACCACGGGACGCACGGCTTTCCAGAAAGGGTCTGGCCTGACCCGGCGGGCCGTGACGCTGGTGACCCGGCTCCAGCCATGCTGCTGCTTGAGCTTCTGGGCCTGCTGACCCACTGCGGCTTGCGAGGCGGCCAGCGCTGATGCGTGGGTCGGACCGCTATTGGTCGCGGCAATCACCGTGCAACCCGCCTGCACCGGCTGGGCCAGGCAAAGGGCTAGCCCCGTTGCGCCGAGCCCGAGTGAAAGAGTCTTCCAATTTACAGCCATAGTCCCCTCCCCAATTTCTCAACCCCAAGGGATCTGGCGCGGTGTCGAATAGTGATTAGAGCCCCGCGCCAGCGCGGCAATTTATGGGAGGGACCAGCGCCTGCCAAGCCTTTCATGCCGGGTTTAGTCTCCGGCGTTTGTGGCCTCATCCGGCCCACCCTAAGCCCCCGTGCTTGGCAGCCCGTTGGCCCAGGACTACCATGGGCCAGGCACCTACCTTCGTTCACCGAAAGTCATCGCCGTGAGCCTCCGTTTGCTCCTCCTCGTCTGGGCCGTAGCCGCCGCGATCTACTTCCTCCTCGGCCAGGGCATCTATATCGGCTCGCAATTGGCCGTTAAGCCGACGCCGGATGGCCGACGCTATTATCAGGTGTGCCGTTATCTCTATCCGGGCCGCATCCGCAACGCCATTGTGGGTGAGGGAGCGACCGCGAACGAGGCTCAGCGTAACCACTCTTGCTCGCTATTGGACCGCTAAGGCGCCGATTGCGGTTCCTGTGGCTAGGTGTCACCTTCGATCGCCGCCCGAGCCGGGCGGAATGGATCATCAAGCGGGAGGGTGAGAACTATGTTCGACTTTGCAGGCAAATCCGTTTTCATCGCCGGCGGGACCAGCGGGATCAATCTCGGCATCGCGCATAGCTTCGCCGAGGCGGGTGCCTCCATGTTTGTGATTTCGCGGAACCCCGACAAGGTCGCCGCTGCCGTCGAGGAGCTGCGAGGCCATGGCGGGAAGGCCGAGGGCGCGAGCGCCGACGTCCGCGATTTCGATGCCGTCAAGGCATCGCTGGAAGCCGCCCACGCCGCCTTTGGAGAAATTGACGTGTTGATATCGGGCGCGGCGGGCAACTTCCCGGCGCGCGCGCTCGATATCTCGTCCAACGGCTTTCGCGCGGTGCTCGAGATCGATACCCTGGGCACCCATCACGTCATGACGGCCGCTTGGCCCTATCTGCGCAAGCCGGGTGCGTCGGTGATCAATATTTCCGCGCCCCAGGGCCTGCTTGCCATGACCGGCCAGGTCCACGTCTGCGCCGCCAAGGCGGGTGTCGACATGATTACCCGCACCCTTGCCATGGAATGGGGACCCGAGGGCGTACGCCTCAACTCGGTGGTGCCGGGCCCGATCGAAGAGACCGAGGGCATGAAGCGGCTCGCCCCCAGCAAGGCCGCATCCGACGCCATCGTGGAAGGTGTGCCGCTGCGCCGAATTGGCCAGAAGCGCGACGTCGCCAATCTCTGCATGTATCTGGGATCCGAGTTTGCGTCCTACGTCACCGGCGCGGTGATTCCGGTGGATGGCGGCTGGTCCCTCACCCTTTCCGGCACCAGACTGGATTCGCTGCTGGCGATGACCGACAGGCCAGGCTGACACGGCGCTTCTAGCGGCATCGGGTCCGCGCTATCCTATCCGACCGTCTGCGGAGTGGTTCCCCATCCGCCGAATCTCGGATCAATATCCAAGGAGATCGTTCATGCGCGCATCAGCCATATTTTGCGGCATCCTAGCTACGTTGACGCTCGGCTATTGCCTTGTCAGCCCGTCCCACGCAGGCGGTTTGCCAGACGACCTCGACCAATACATCACATCCGGCATGAAGGCCTGGAAGATCCCCGGGCTCTCGATCGCGGTGGTGAAGGACGGCAAGACGGTTCTCGTCAAGGGATATGGCGTACTCGAAACCGGCAAGCCCAAGAAGGTGGACGGCGATACCATCTTCGCGATCGGCTCGGCCTCAAAAGCCTTCACCTCGGCCGCCATTGGAACTCTGGTCGATGCCGAAAAGATCAAGTGGGGCGACCACGTCGTCGCCCATTGGCCGGAGTTCAAGATGTCGGACCCGTGGGTGACGCAAGAAATCCGGGTCAGCGACCTGATGGCCAACCACAGCGGGCTCAGCGAGATCTCGGAGCAGCTATGGTACGGCACCGAGTATGGCCGCGACGAACTCATCAAGCGGCTGGCGGACGTGCCGATCACCGAAGGCTTTCGCTACCAGTTCCAATATCGAAACCTGATGTTCCTGGCGGCAGGCATGCTGATTCCCCAGGTGACCGGAAGCTCGTGGGACGACTACGTGGCGGAGACATTCTTCAAGCCGTTGCAGATGGATCGCACCACCACGCGGCTGGCCAAAGTCGAGACCGAAACCAATGTCGCCCGGCCCCACGTAATCGATTACCAAGGCGGTCCGCTTCCGATTCCTTACCGCAATATAGAGAATGTCGGACCCGCCGGGTCGATCCTGTCAACCGCGCGCAACATGACCAACTGGGTTCAGATGTTGTTGGCTGAAGGCACCCGTTCCGGCCAGACATATTTGAAGCCCGAAACCCTTGCCTTCATTGAACGCAGCCAGACGCCGGTTGACACTGTAGGTCCCGGAGGACAAGCCCTCTCGCCGCCCGCCGAGCTGCGGTCCTACGCCTTGTCGTGGGTGACGGAGAGCTACCGGGGCACGCGGCTGGTCTGGCACAATGGCGACATCGACGGCATGGCGGCGTGGGTCGGAATGGCGCCGGACCTGAAACTGGGCGTCGTGATTCTCAGCAATCTGGACGGCGGCAGGCTGCGGGACGCCATGTTCTACCGGATCGTGGATTCCTATACGAACAATCCCTTGACCGATCTCAACGCCGAGCTGCTCGAAAAGCGCGCACAAGCCCTCGAGAAACGCGATGGGCAAGAGAAGAAATGGCTGGCGCTCGACGCCGATCCGGCGAAGCCCACGCTCCCCATCGCGGATTATGCCGGCAAGTATTCGAACCAAGCCTTTGGGACGGTTGACATGGTGCTCGCCGACGGCCGGCTCGTGTACAACCGCTCACCGGTCATGACCCTCGATTTGCGCTGTGAAAAGGGAAACACGTTTCTCGGAAAGACGCGCAGCAATGTTGATGATTTGCGCGAAGGCAAGGTGGAGATCGAATTCGAGACCAAGGACGGCAAGGTCACCGGATTTTCCGAGGGCGAGCTGAAGTTCCAGCCCATGCGACCGTGAGCCGAGTCAAGGCAAACTGAATTCGATGCCGTCACCCGCAAATCCGATGACATTTGTTCTGGTCCACGGCATCTGGCATGGCGGCTGGTGCTGGCGGCGGGCGGCGGAGATCTTGCGCGGCCGCGGCCACGCCGTCACCACACCCACCCACACCGGGCTCGGTGAGCGCTCGCATTTCCTCTCGGAGACCATCACCCTCGAGACTTTCATCGAGGATATCGTCAACCATTTGAAATGGTCGGAATTGAGTGACGTCGTGCTGGTCGGCCACAGCTTCGCAGGTGCGGTCATCATCGGGGCAGCCGACCGGGCGCCTGAGCGGATTGCCAAGCTCGTTTTCCTGGACGCCGCGATCATGAAGGACGGCGAGACCTGGTTCGGGCTGCTGCCCAAGGAGATTGTGGAGGATCGCATGGCTAAGGCGTATGCGAGCAGCGGCGGCGTCTCGCTGCCCGTCGCCTCGCCAGAAAGCTTCGGGGTCACCGATCCCGATCAGGCGGCATATCTAGAGAGGATGCTGACGCCGCACCCATTGGCCACCTGCACAACGCCATTGAAGCTGGATGCGCCACCCGGAAACGGCCTGCCGGTGCATTACATCGCCTGCACGAACCCCGCCTATCCGCCCATGGCGACAATGCATGAGCGGGCGCGGCAAATGGGTTGGCCGATGTCAGATCTCGCCACCGGTCACGACGCTATGGTGACGGCGCCACAGGAAACCGCAGACCTGCTCGAAGAGATCGCGAGCCGGCGCTGATGCGCCCCGCGCTACTGATTCAGCAGTTCCAGATAGCTGGTGGCCTCTTGGTGGCCCTGGGCGCTGGCCTTGCCGAGCCAAGCAACAGCTCGTTCACGCTGCGCCTCCGTCGCCACCTTGGGGCCTCGGCCGAATGCGGTCGCATTCATGACGCCAAGCGCGAATTGCGCATCGACATCGCCCTGCTCGGCCGCCTTCTCGAACCAGATCGCCGCCCGTTGCAGGTTACGCCGGACGACATTGCCCCGCTCATAGGCCATGCCAAGCTCGTATTGGGCGCGGGAATCGCCGAGCTCTGCCGCCTTCTTCACATAGGCCAACGCCTTTTTTTGGTTCTCGTCGACGCCCTGGGCCTGCTGGAACAGGTTCGCAAGGTTGATCAGCGCGGTGGTGTTTCCCTTTTCGGCGAGCTTTTCCCAGATCGCTCGTGCCTCGTCATAGTCGCCCATCTTGTAGGCCGCATAGGCTTCGAGATTGGTAACAGCCTCGGCCGCCGTATCGCGATCCTCCGAGGCGGCGGGCTGAACCAGCGCCATGCACAGCGCCGCAAGTACGAAAAAATGGATCCGGCATGTCGCTACTGAATCTGGCCCCCGACGGGGCGTCCATAAATGCGCAATCTTGGCCATACGGCCGGTTCCCTTCGGCTGCGATCAAGCGGTCGTCGAGCGTAGCGCTAAATCGGCTCTTAGGGAACGGACCGTTTGTGGCCCGCGAGCGGGATGTCAGCTGGCTAGCTGCTAAGCCGGTCCTCGATGACCGATTTCAGTAGGACCGCGCTGTTGCGCACCTCGTCCTTCGCCGCAAAAAGCAGTGTCACATCGCCCGCTTGCAGCTGCGCGATCAACCGATCGACCAATTCGCCGCTGCCCGCGAGCTCGGCGCGGTAGCGCTTTTGGAACTCGGGCCAGCGCTCGGGCTGATGGCTATACCAGCGCCGCAGCTCTGGGCTCGGCGCGATCTCCTTGAGCCAATCGTCAAGCCGCGCCGAGTCTTTCGAAACGCCGCGCGGCCAGAGCCGCTCCACCAGCACCCTGTAACCGTCGCTGGCTGAGCGCGGTTCATAGATCCGCTTTAGCCGGAGTTCGCCCATCACACAGAATCCTTGCGGAGAAAATGACGCCGCCTGCGCGCGAAGGAAAGCCTTTGCGCACAGACGGCAGTTGTTAAGGAGGGTAGCTCGAATGTTAGGCCGCGTGACCCTTCACGGTCGTGACCGAATCTTCTTCCGGCACCGCAAGGCCCGCCCCCAGAATGACGGCGGCAAGACCCAGATGCAGCCAGCGGTCCGCCTCATTGATGTGGATCAGGCCGAGCAGCGTATCGCCGGTGGTCAGGAAGCCGAGCACCGAGACGGCGACATAGCCCACACCGATCGCCAGCAGCGTCCAACGCGGCGCACCGAGCCAGACGGCGCCGATCAGGAAGGCCGCACCGGTGATGATATGCACCAGATTGTGCACGGCGTTGACGGCGAACACGCCATCGGGGGAAACAAGTGGATTGGGAACGAAGCCCAGCACGCCGGCACCGATAAAGGCGACGGCAAATGCAATGGCGGCGTTCTTGGCATTGATCAGACTGGACATTGGAATTCTCCGTGGATTGAATGACTGACAATTCAGCACAACCGCCATGTATTGCCGTCTATTCGTCTCTTCCATGACAAATCGTTCGCAAAACTTGATTGACCGTTCAGGATATTGAACTTTCGAGTCTGAGCGCGCATCTTTCCAGTCATGAGCCAGGACCCATTGAGCGACATCCTCCGCGCGCTTCGCATGAAGGGCACAATCTATTTCCGTACGGACTTCAATCCGCCCTGGGGCGTTGCGGTGCCAGAATTCAGCAATGTCGCCCGGTTTCACCTGGCGGCACGGGGATCGTGCTGGGTCCGGGTCGAGGGCGAGGAGCAGCCGGTTCATTTGGCGCAGGGCGATCTGATCGTGATCCCCCATGGCGCGGCCCATGTGCTGGCCGACGAACCCGATCGCGAGCCCACGAGCCTCGACGACGTGCTGGAGACAAGCGGCTTCCAGGGGACGGGCGCCCTGGTCTATGGCGGCGAGGATGGCGGGCGATCGACCCAGCTGATCTGCGGACACTTTGCGTTTGACGATACCGCGATCCATCCGCTGCTAGAGGCGCTGCCTCGTTACATCCACATCTCGGGCTCGGAAAGCCTCAACAACGCCTGGCTCGAAAGCGCGATGAAGTTCATCTCCGTTGAGAGCTTAGGCGGCAAGCCTGGATCCGACGCCGTCGTGCACCGACTCTCGGAGATCATCTTTATCCAAGCGGTGAGGGTCTATGTGGATCGTATGGGGAGCGACGCGGGCTCGCTCGCCGGCGTCGCCGATCCCCAGATCGGCCGCGCCTTAGGCGCCATGCATAGCTCGCCGCAGGCCCCCTGGACGGTCGAGGCGCTTGCCCGGGAGGCGGGCATGTCGCGCACCGCCTTCGCCGTCAAATTCGCCCAGCTGATCGGAATGACGCCCCACAACTATCTGACCCAATGGCGGATGCAGGAGGCTAGCCGAAAACTGCGCGAAACCCGTGAGTCGATCCTAACCGTCGCCGAACACGCCGGATACCGCTCCGAAGCAGCGTTCAACCGAGCCTTCAAGAAGTGGTTCGATGCAACGCCCGCCTCTTATCGGCGGGCGTTGCATCGAGGCTTGGCGCGGATCAGGGCGTCGTCATTTGCCGAGTAGCATCGCCTTGATCTGCTCGCCGGATTGCTCGGTCTGGGTGGTGAAGGTCTGCAACTGCTGAGGGTTCAGGACATGCGCCATCTGCGCATGCGCCTGACTGCTGATGGCGGTCATTTGCGAGCGGATCGCCAGCAACGTGGAAATCGAGGGCCGCTGCCCACGCTTGACGCCATACTGAGTAAACACGACTAGCCGCTTGTTCACGGCGTCCTGCATGATCGCATCCGCCTTGGGCTTTTGGTCAGGCGTGAGGTTCAATTGCTTATCCATATTCTGCATGGCTGAATTCAACACTTGGCCATATCCGGTGGGATCCGGTGTTGTGGCGGCGAGGGCTGGCGCCGCATTGGCCGCGTCACTGACTTGCGCCAGTGCCGCACTCCCGGTCAGGGTTGCAATCAGCGCGGTTCCCAGCAGGCATCGAATAATCGTGTTGAGCATCGAAATCTCCCTTATGTGGTGGCAGTGGATTGAAGAGGACTCGCAGAAATCCCGACTATTTGATGCCCAGATTCGCCGGTATGGCAAGCGGATGATTGATTTTGCGCCGCATGTGAACCTGCATAGGCTCATGATTCCCGGGATTAGAGGCCGCCCAGGTCCAATCGCCGTCCGATGAAGCGCTTTCTCACGAAATCCACCGCCATCAGGCTGCTTCTCCAGGCCGGATTCCTGTTGGCCATTGTGGCGGTCTATGTGTACGGAACCGTGCGCTATCCGCTGGAGCCGGTTTTGGCGCAAACACAGGCCTTCGAGCGCCACTACTATGCGACCGGCATGTTTCCCTTTGTGACGTCCTACCTGCTGTTCACACCCAAGGATTACGACGCTTCCCGAAAATATCCGTTGGTGCTGGCGCTGCATGGCGCCTCCAAGCGATCCCAGGGCGCCAACGCGGCGAGCAGTGACGACGTGCAGAAGATCTGCGACTGCTTTGTCTTGATGCCGATGGCGCCGCCATACCGGGCTTGGGCCGACGCGGAAGGATCGGTCGAGGCGCTCGCCATGGCGATGGATATGCTTGAGGGCGTCCGCCAAACCTACTCAATCGATGAGACTAGAATCTACGTGACCGGCCACTCCATGGGCGCGGTCGGGACCTTTGCCGCGCTCGCTCACTACTCCGAGGCCTTCGCCGCCGGCGTCGCGGTCAACGGCTACTGGTTTCCCGCCGATGCCGCCAAGTTCCGCGATCAGAAGCTGTGGGTTTTCCATGGCAACAAGGACCAGATTTTTCCAATTGCAGACACGTTCGCGCTGGTGCGCCAGATTGGGATGGAAGGCGGCAATCCGAAGTTTACCGTGATGAATGGCGTGGGTCATAATAGCTGGCCCACCTATCGGGATCCGGCCTTGTGGCGCTGGCTGACCACCCAACGGCGCGAGCACTGAGGTCGCAGGCAAAATGTGCCGACTGGCCGGTCTTGCGAGGAATTTGGTTCCCATGCTGTCATTGTGCTAGATGCGAATGCACAGGAGACGAGGCCGTCATTAGACTTCGATCATTGGCACTGATCTCTGCCCTCGCCCTTGCGGGCTGCGGCGATGATCAGCAAGCAAGCACGGCAACGGCGCCCGGTTCCGATGGCTCGCCATCTGCGCCGGTGGAGAGCAAGTCGAGCGGGGAGGCCCGTGGACCGGTGCAGGTGTCGGTGGTGCCGCTTCCGGCGGTCGCGCCAGTGCATGAGTGCGACCGGCTGGCCGCAGACATCCACGATCCCGGCCGCGTGACCCAAGGCGTCGCATTCGAGGAGATCTGGGCCGAAGGCGGTGTCCGCGCTTGCCGCACGGCGTTGGCGGAACACCCGGATACGCTGCGTTTTGAGTTTCAGCTTGGCCGGGCGCTGCACAAGAGCGCGTCATATGAGCAAGCGCTCGTCCATTATCGGCGCGCTGCCGGCCGCGGAAACGTCGCCGCCATGCACAATCTCGGACTGCTTCATGAGAGCGGTCTGGCGCTCGACCAAAGTCATGACAAAGCAGCCGATTGGTATCGGATGGCGGCCGATAAGGGCCATCCCCAAGCCATGTTCAAAGTCGGCGTCGCCCATCTGAGCGGCCACGGTGAGCCGGGCGACATCACCCAGGCGATGAGTTGGTGGCAGAAGGCGGCCGACCAGGGCGACACGCGTTCCATGTCGATTATGAGCGTTCACTACAACTGGGGAATCGGCGTGGCCCAGGATCAGAACCGGGCCGCGACGCTGATGTTTCAAGCATTGTCGAACGGGGACAAATCCGCGATGCAGGAGCTGACATCCAAAGGCGCGACCTGGGGGCAGCCCTTCTTGCGCGAGCTGCAGCGATTGATGTTGCTGGCAGGCGTCTATTCCGGCCCCGCAGACGGCAAATTCGACGCGGACACCAAGCTCGCGGTCCAAGAGCTGGCCCAGCAACAAAGCTTTTAGCAAAAGCAGCCGCCTCGCCGGCCACTCGGGGGCCGGTGGTCTAGCTGACCTTGAAGGTAATCACCGTGCCCTTTGCCTCGAGCCCGGATGCCGCCAGGGTATAGGTGCCGGGTCGGATCGGCGTGAAATGGAGCTCCGCCTCCGCCTCATCCTCGAATTCCAGCTCGTAAAGATGGGTCGCCTTGATTTCCATGCCGCCCGCTTCGAGCTTGCGGATCCAAATATTGCGGAAGAATTCCGGGCCACGCAGCGCATATTCCTGCTTGCCGGAGGACGCGATCTCGAGCTTGTAGCACTTGCCGGTTTCCAGCGCGTATTCGGACTTGGAAACCTTGAAGCCCGCCTCGTCGGTGCCCAGAACAAGCTCGTCCAGCTTCTCGCATTTGCGGGCGAGATCGCCCTCGGCATGGACTTGAAACGACATCGCAGCCGCCGCCGCCATTGTGAGAACCGGCATAAAGGCTCGTGATCGCATGAAGTTTATCCCTTCTGTGTTTGACGCTCTCAATTGGTGGGTAGAACGGCTGCGCCCCAGGGGTAGCGGCCGACTTTGATAGTCTTGATGACTTTGAGATTTGGCACGTCGACCACAGAAACGTCGCCTGAGACGCCATTGGTGGTGAAGAGCAGATCTTCTTCCGGCGTCAGCGCCATGTGCCAGACCCTCCGGCCAACCAGAAGGTAGTCCTTCACCTCATAGGTCTGGGCGTCGACCACCGCGATGCGGTTGGAGGGACCAAGCGCCACAAAGGCGAGCTTGCCGTCGCTGGTCAGCTGGATACCTACGGGCTGGATTCGGTCTTGGGAAATACCAGGAATCTCGAAGCCGATCTTCTTCAGCTCCTGCTTGGTGGCCACGTCGAACACCGTCACCGTGCCGCCGATTTCCGAAGAAACCCACAAGCGCTTGCCGTCATGGTCGAATTCGGCGTGGCGCGGGCGCTGATCCACCAGCGAATTGTGCACCACTTCGCGTTTATCGACGTCGATCCAATGCGCCATATTGGTGGTCTCGGAGGTGGTGATCGCCCATTTGCCATCGGGGCTGACCCCCATGCCTTCGGGCTCCACTCCGACATCGATCTGCGCCACCACCTTGCGGGACTCGATGTCCACAATGGTGGTGATGGCGTCATCCTCATTGGCGATGAAGAGCAGCTTGCCATCGGGATGCAGGGCAAATTGCTCAGGGTCCTCGCCGGAGGGCAGATCGTGCAGGATCTTGCCGGTCTTGGCGTCGACCACCTGCACCGTGTCGGAGTCCGAGGCACAGATGTAGAGCTTGGTCTTGTCCTTGGAGAGCGTGATGCCGCGAGGCCGTTCGCCAACCGGAAACGTCTTCACGACCTCTAGGCTTTCCGTATCGATCACCGAGACGGTGTCGTCCTTTTCGTTGGAGACGAAAAGCAAGTGTGCCCCAGCGGGCGCCGCCGCGGCCATCAGAAGGCCCAAGGCGAGCATCAATCGCAACTGCATCGGCAACTCCTAAGCTTGGCAGATCGCATCAGTTCAGCTTGCACTTGGATTCGGGCTGGTCGATTCCAACCGTGTCGAGATCACTTTTTTGGTGCAGGAAACCCTCGAAGGGAGCGAGCGCAACCAAGGCACCCCGATGCACCAGAGTGATCGGTTGGCGCAGCTGTCCGCTCCAGGGGCGGAAATCGAGCGCCCGGCCCTTGAAAAGCGCGAGCTTGAGCTCCGGGCTCCTGATATAGGCGGTGAGCTTTTCGGGGTCGCCGCTATTTGTCCGCGCCGCCGCCTCGCCCACCGCGCGTACGCCAGCCCAGGCCGCGTAATCACCCGCCCGCATGTCGCGGTCTGCCTGTTCGCGGAACCTGTTTTGCAGCTGGACTGCGCCCCATTGTTCCACCACCCGGTGCCAACCCACCGGCATCAGCCCGTCGGTTCCGGCTACGGGACGGGGAAGCCAGGTGTTGTAGAGCAAGTATTGGCCAAAATCCCCCACCTCGTCAGCCACCACGACAACGTCGTAGTCATCCGTTTGGGTGAAAACGGGCACCTCGGCGGAGGCGTTGCGCCGCATGTCGGGGCCGAATGTCCATTTCTTGTCGGCAACGATTTGGGTGCGGAATTTTTTCGCCGAATCGCGGATTGCTTGCGCGAACAGCTGGTCTTCAGGCCGCGGTCCCTCGATCAGCAGAATGTCGTTCCATTGCTTTTTAATCAGGAACTGCATCAGGGCATCGGCAAGCATGGCGCGGCTCAGTGCGGTGTGCAGCACGTTTGCCCGGCAATCGGCGTCTCGGAGCCGTGTCTCGGCCGCGCCCGCATTGAAGATCAGCGAGTCCTTGGCCTGCGGGAGATCTGCCAGGGCCAGAAGGTCGTCTGCCGGAGCGTTGGCGACGATGAAGGGCGCCGGGCTCTCGGCTAGCGCCTGCTTGGCGGCGGCGAGGAAATCGCCGTCCGGGGCCACAACCACCTCGCGTAGCCGGTAGCTCTGCTTGAGGAAGCGCCCGGTTGTGTTGTTGTCGGCGATACCGAGCCGGGCGCCCTGCAATCCGTCATCCTCAGGCGGCGCATCCAGGTTCGACAGTGTCGCGGGACGCTCCTGCTGGTGCTCGAGATAAAGGATCTCGATGTCGGTCTGGGCGCGCGCATGCGGCATCGAAAGCGCCAACCACAGACAGGCCGCGACCAGAACGCCAATCCAAGATTTGAGTAAATTCCGTCCAAGCAACGTCCACGCGCTCCACTAAAACTCGATTTCCGCATCCCATTTCACCGTGAAGTCGGAGGTGTCATCGGTCAAGCCGAACAAAAGTCCGAGAGTGGCTTCAAGAGACGGTCCCTCGAATCCGGCGAATTCGTGCTCGGCGCCCTTTCCCTCGTCATCATCGTCCCCATCGCCCAACGCCAGATAGAGCGTGGGCCCGAACCGATGAATCTCAGGTTCACCACCCGGCGCGAGGCTGGCGACCACGCCACCGATATCCGAGACCTCGCCGAAGGCCTCCGCACCAAGTCCGAACCACCCCCCCGCCATATAGCGGAGCTGGCCGGCATAACTGAAGGCCCAATGATCCGGCGTCACCGTGCGGACGGTCATACCGTCTTCGAATTCGGTCTCCACGATGTCCACTATGCGATTGAAATAAAAGTTTCCGGTCGCGGATAACGGCCCTGACTGCGCCTTCACCAGCGGCCCGATGACATAGGCGGTCGCGTCCTCGCCCTCCACCAGGCTCTCTTCATAGCCGAGGAACAGGGTGGCGCCGAAGCCTTCGCTCGGCACTGGAACCAATTCGAGCAGGGCCGCGAATTCGACTTCGCTCAGTTCGAGGCTGTTGAAGCCCGTGCCCTCTTCGTTGCGCTCTTGCTCGTATTCGACGCCGGCTTGGAACTGCAGCCAGTCGGTGAGGCCGATCTCAATCTCGACCTCGTGGACCTGGCGCAGGACTTCGTTCTCGATCCCGCCAACTCCCGGACCTGCTAAGGCGACGTCGTCATCATCCTCATCATCGCCGTCATCGTCCCCATCCGCCATGCGCGGCGGCGATGGCAGTCCGCTGAACCAGCCGCCCCGGTACTCGAACTCAACCTCACCTTTCTCAACTTCCGGATCCTCGATTTCGAGATCACCGGCCGCTGCCTGCGCGCAAAAAAACAGGCCGCCAAGAATAGTTGCGGCCCAAAATCTCAACTGCTGGTCGCCCATGAAATCCGCCCCCGAGCGATTCCCAAATTTCTTCTTGCAAAGCGCCGCCAACCACGTCCGCTCTATTGTGCGTCAAAGGTCAATCGTGGTTGGCCTCCCCGGCCAGACCATCCTGGTTGATGCCCCATGAGCGGGGCATGACGCACAAATGAAATGAACCTGTCATTCTCATTAACGGTAGATTAACTGGACAGGTCATCAGCCGGTGCCATTGCGGGCCTGCCTAAACAGCGGTGTCCCACGTATGATGTTCAGCGCCATTTAAAGCCGATCCGTGAAAGAGTTGTTTTGACCATGCGCTACCAGAGCAAACTGCTTATCACCGCCGGTCTTCTCTTTGCCCTGTCGCTCAGTGCGGCAGCTTTGGCCTACTGGGGCATCGAACGGTCCCTTCATAATTTGGACCGTTCCCGAATGGCCGACCGCCAGCTTGAGATCTATCTGCAGCTGTCGCGCCGGATTTATCACTCTACCCTGCAATCGGTTGTCGCGCTGGCCGAGGGAGATCGGGAGCGCGCAATTGCCCTCGCCCCTCCGAGCGCCGGCAGCAGAGCGGATGTGCAGCGCGCATGGCAACTGATTCGCGGCGAGATCGCTGTCGTGGGCGACGACGAAAAGGCTCAGGAAAGGCAAGAGCTTCTGCGGTTGGCGGAGATCGAACTGGAAATCGCGGAATTGGGCGAGTCGCTCCGCCGGGCTGGCCGGGACAGCGTCGCGTCAGGCGGTCCGGCCAGCCGAGTTGCCGCAATATCGAATCTATCAGACCCAAATGCGGTCTTTACCGCCCAAATCGATGCGGCCATTGCCGGTGAGGCGGCTGAAGTTTCGCAAACCGATCGCGCCGCGCGCCAACTCTATGACCGCTTGATGGGCGCCGCGAAATTGCACGCACTTCTGGCAGCCTTTGTGACGGCGGCTTGTCTGCTGCTCCTGTTCCAGGGGTTACGCCGCCCGCTTGCCGACCTCATGGCTGGTACTCAGGCCCTGGCGGCCGGCGACCTGTCACACCGGATCCAGCTCTCCGGGCAGGGCGAATTCGCGTCGCTGGCCCGAAGTTTCAATTCCATGGCGAGCGAACTGCAGGCGCAGAGAAAACAGCTCAAAAGGGGCAAAGCTGAACTCGAAAAGGCAGTGGCCAAGCGGACCGAGGAGCTGCGCTTGGCCAATGAGGCTCTTGAGCGCGCGGACGGCGTTCGGCGGCGGTTTCTGGCCGAGGTCGGCCACGAATTGCGAACCCCGCTCACCATAATTCGCGGCGAGGCCCAAGTATCGCTGAGGAGCAAGCCCGGGCGGAACTGCAATTGCAGGCCAACCCTCCGGCGGGTCACGGAGCAAACCAAACACATGTCGGTTTTGGTGGACGATCTTCTTTTCATTGCGCGGCACGATGCGAACGAGAGCTGTCTGGCCTTAGATACGGTTCCGCTAGGCGAGCTCGCCGCGGATATCTGCGCAGATGTCGAAGTGATGGCGGCAGAAAGGAATATTTCGATCCACCTGACTTGCGAGGATAAGGAATTGCAGGCCGTTGGCGACGCCGACCGGCTGCGCCAAGTCATCCTAATCCTTCTCAACAATGCAATTTGCTATTCGAGACCCGCTGGCGACGTATATGTGGAGCTCTCGAGCGATCGCGAACATATCTTGGTCGAGATTCGGGATCTGGGCATAGGTATCAAGCCCGAAGACGTCGATCTGGTATTCGAGCGCTACTGGCGTGCCGGCAATGCCCGCCAGCATAGCGCCGAGGGGATGGGACTGGGACTTCCGGTTGCCAAGGCCATCGTCGAGGCCCATGGCGGTAGAATTGCCATGGAGAGCGTGCTCAATGCGGGCACCTCGGTCAGCATGGAACTGCCGAAGGCCCACCCCTTGGAAGGTGCAGCATGAACGTCTTGCTGATTGAGGATGAACGCCGCGTCTCGGAATTCATCGATCGCGGCCTGAGCGCTGAGCGGTATTGCGTTGTCCGTGCCGAAACCGGAGAAGAGGGTCTCGATCTGGCTCGCGACCGGGAATTCGACGCCATCATCGTCGACCTCATGCTTCCCGATATTCATGGCTATGAGGTTTGCCAGCGACTCCGTCACGGCGGAATCTTTGCGCCGGTCCTCATCCTATCAGCGCTGGACAAACCCAATGATCGCGTTAAAGGCCTGCGGTTCGGCGCAGATGACTATCTCACCAAGCCGTTCGACTTCGACGAATTGCTGGCTCGGCTGGAAGCGCTGGTGAGGCGAGCGCAGAATTTCCGCAATGATGCGAGCGATCTCAGAATTAGGGATCTCACCTTTGACCGGGAAAGTCTCGTAGTGCGCCGTGGCGAACGCCGTATCGAGCTCACAGCCAAGGAATTGGCGTTACTCGAGCTGTTGATGAGCTCGCCTGGAAAGGTGTTCTCGCGTACCCGCATCCTCAACAATGTATGGGGTTACAACGAAGATCCTCTCACCAATGTGGTCGACGTTTACATCGCCCGCCTGCGCAAAAAGGTAGACGAACGGAACAAGTCCCCACTGATCGAGACGGTTCGCGGCCACGGCTATCGTATGAGCGCGGGATGAAGGTTACCGCGATCTAGTCGATGGCGCGCGGAGGCATCGATCGGCCCTATCCAGCTGTTTTCTCGATTAACTTTTGTACACTTGAAAAACGGCTGCATTCTCCGCTATTCATCCCCTCGGCAATTCTGAATGCGCCCCTGGCGGCCCCGACCCACCGCCTGACCGAGGCGCCGACCTCGATCCTGACGACCGCCCGGAACAGGAAAAACGCCGCAAATGCGAATTACAATGCGCACAATTCTCGGAACCATTTTTGCTGTAGCACTGATAGCGGCCGCCGCCGGTAAGCTGTTGGCCCATGGCGACGTGCAGCCCCAGTCCGTGGACACCACCGGACTCGATCCGCTGGGCAAGGAGTGGCACGCGGTGAACCCCTATCGCGAAGGCGACAAGAAGATTCTGGTGCTGGCGATCGAGATCGGGTCGGGGGCCTACAATCAGAATTGCGCGCGTTGCCATGGCCTGGAAGGCAAGTCCGGCGGGCTGGCGCCCGATCTGCGCTTCCTGGAAGAGGATGCCGGTGGCGACGAATGGTATGTCGAGCGCGTGCGCAACGGCTTTCACCAGAACGGCGTTACCAAAATGCCCCCCTATCAGGACCTGCTGAGCCAGGAAGCTCTCTGGTGCATCCGCTCCTATATCGACTCGCTTCCAGAGGACTGAGTCTGGCCCCGCGCCATATGCCCAGCGGAAACGCGCCCAAATCCAAATTATGAGGCTCCACCTGCGCCTTCTCGTCTTCATTCTTGGCCTCGCGGCAGCGCTGCCCACCAGCCCATTGCCGGCTGTGGCGCGCCCGTTGGATGATGTTGTCGAGTCCGGCTATCTGCGCATCGCCGTCTACCGGGAGTTTGAGCCCTTCGCCTTCGAGAATGAGGGCAATCTCAAGGGCATCGATGTGGAGATCGGCAAGGCGATGGCCGCATCCCTCAAGGTCGAACCCCGGTTCATGCTTCTGATGGCGGATGAGAATGTCGACGATGATTTGCGCAACGCGGTCTGGAAAGGCGCTTTATTGGGTGGCGGCGTCGCGGACGTAATGCTGCACGTGCCGGTCGACCCCGAGGTCAAGCTGCGCAACAATCTGGTGGTGATCTTCGGGCGTTACTACACCGAGGAGATGGCGATCGCTGCAAACATGTCCACGGTCCGCAACGTGGTGACCATGCAGCCATTCCTCGACGAAAAGATCGGCGCCGAGGTCGACACCCTGGCGGACTTCTATGTTGCCACCGCCTTCGGCGGCCAGCTGCGCTCCAACCTGGTGCACTACATCAGCTTCGCCAAGGCCGTGGAAGGCCTGAAGAATCGCGAGGTAGCGGGGCTGATGGCCCCCAGGAGCCAGGTCGAATGGGCGGCCAGCGAGATAGGGTCACCAATCGAAGTGGTGCAGCCCTCTTTCCCCCAACTGTCGATCACCCATTGGGACATCGGCGCCGCGGTGAAGCACGATTCGCGCGATTTGGGTTACGCGCTGGGCGATGTGATTACCGAGCTCAGGCAATCGGGCAAGATGTCGGAGATTTTCGAGAAATATGGTGTTACATATAATGCGCGCTTCATCGATTGACGGCCCGAGACACGGGCAATCTGGAGGCTTCGCAATGAAAGCGATTTTGACCGCCGCAATCGCATTGCTTTGGCTAGCGGGTGGAGTTGCGAGCGCCGCCGAACCACCGGCCGATCCGCTGAAATCGGTGATGTGGCAGCAAATGTATGAGCGGCATTTCGCTGATAAGCCCGTGGTGTTCGACGACCGCGTCAGCGTCATTGCGCCGAGACTCGCCGAGGACCAGGCCGTGATCCCGGTCACCGTCGATGCCAGCGCGCTCTCGGGCGTTCGCGAAATCGTGGTGATCACCGACCTCAACCCGATCCAGAAGGTGCTGAGCTATCAGCCGACCCGGGCCAAGCCCTATATCGCGTTCCGCTTCAAGGCCGAGCAGGGAACGCCCGTGCGCGCGGCTGCGCTCACCGAGGATGGCGTCTGGCATTTGGGTGGAATTTACGTTGATGCCGCAGGCGGCGGCTGCACCGCGCCAGCGCTGGCCCACGGCAAACCCGACTGGGTTTCGCGGCTCGCCGAGGTGCGTGGGAAGGTTTGGCGCAAGCCCGGTCAATCGAGCGCCAAGCTACGGCTGCGCATCCAGCATCCCATGGATACGGGACTGGCCGACGGCATTCCCGCATTCTATGTCGAGAGCCTTGAAGTTCAGGGCCGCGACGGCACGACGCTCGGCAAGCTGCAGATATTCGAGCCGATCTCCGAAAACCCAGTTCTGACCCTGAAGCCCCAATTGGGTCCAGGCGACGACCGCGTGATCGTGAAGGGCCGCGATACCGACGGCAATCTGATCGACGCGGTGGTCCCCGTAAATACCCAGGCGAGCGCGCTGGACGCCAAGCCCTCCCCAATTCATTGATGCGCATCAACACCGCAGGCACAAATCCCGATAGCATCACCCCGATGTCAATGACACGCGATGCCGAGTGGGCCCAGTTCACCCGCGCCCTGGCGAGCCGCAGGGCTTTCATGAAGGCCGGGCTCGCCATTACGGCCGCCTCTGCCTTGCCGGCGGTGGCGGCGTTTGCGGCGCCACTGGACTATGCCCTGGAGGCCACGCAGATCGCGCCCGACACCTACGCCGTCTACGGCGCACAGGAACAGTTTTCCGTCGCCAATGGCGGCAACATCGTCAACACCGCCTTCGTCGTCACCGATGAGGGCGTGGTCGTGATCGATACCGGACCCTCGCTGCGCTACGGCGAGGCGCTGAAGGCGCTGATCCAAAAAGTTGCAAACCGGGACGTGGTTCGGGTCTATATCACGCACCATCATCCCGATCACATGCTGGGCAACCAGGCCTTTGAACCTTCCAAATTAGCCTCAACCGAAACGGTCATCGCCAACATCAACAGCGAAGGCGATATGTTTGCCGAAAACATGTACCGGCTGGTGGGCGACTGGATGCGCGGCACCGAGGTGCGGGCACCGGGCACCGCACTCACCACCAGTCATGAGCGTTTCGGCACCCATGAATTCGAGCTAATCCCGCTCGCCGGCCACACCAGCTCGGATTTGGTGATACTGGATAAGACAACCGGGGTTTTGTTCGCCGGCGACCTCGCCTTTCTCGACCGGGCCGCCACCACGCCGCATGCAGACATAGCCCTCTGGCAAAAATCCCTCGATCAGCTCGACAAATCGCCATTCAAGGTGCTGTTGCCGGGCCACGGGCCGGCCGAGGAGAGCCGCCGCGCGATCGAGCAGACCCGCGCTTACCTCAATTGGCTCGACCGGACGTTGAAGACTTCGATTCGGAATGGCGATGACATGACCGAGGCCATGGCGTCCCCGATTCCGCAAGAGTTTCGGTCGATCGCCCTGGTTCGCGACGAACTGGGCCGTTCGACATCCCATCTCTACCCAAAATACGAGGAGCAGATGCTACCTCTGGTGAGCGGCCGCTCCTGATGGCGGACCAAATTAGCCCTTGGCGGACAGGAATTTAGCAGTAAGATCGACGGACAAATTCGACCCGAACAAACCATCGGGCGCCGCTAGGAAACGCCCGCGAATCAACGTCGAAAACAACAATATTCATGGCGCAATAGGAGGAGTTCAGATGATCACCAAGCGAGCGATGGTTTTGTTGCTTGCCGGTCTATTCATGGCCGTAGCTCTCGCCGTCAAGCCCGCGCAGGCGGTAGATGTGACGAACGAGGACATCCTAAACGATCAGAAAACCACCGACGACGTGGTGAGCTACGGCCTGGGCCCAAGGGCTCAGCGCTTCAGCCCGTTGGATAAGATCAACAAGGACAATGTCGGCAATTTGGTTCCGGTGTGGTCCTTCTCGTTCGGCGGTGAAAAGCAGCGCGGCCAGGAAAGCCAGCCGCTCATCAAGGACGGCGTGATCTACGTCACCGGTTCCTACAGCCGCATGTGGGCGATCGACGCCAAGACCGGCGAGGAGAAGTGGCAATACGACGCCCGGCTGCCGGAGGGCATCCTGCCCTGCTGCGACGTCGTCAACCGCGGCGCCGCGATCTATGGCGACAAAGTCTTTTTCGGAACGCTGGACGCCAAATTGGTGGCGCTGAACGCCGACACCGGCAAGGTGGTCTGGCGCAAGGACCTCGGCGACTTCAAAGCGGGCTATTCCTATACAGCCGCACCGCTGATCGTGGACGGCAAGATCATCACCGGCGTCTCGGGCGGTGAGTTCGGCGTTGTTGGCCGGGTCGACGCCCGCGATCCCGAGACTGGCGAACTGATTTGGTCGCGGCCCGTGATCGAAGGCCATGTGGGAACCCTCAACGGCAAGCCCTCGACCATGACCGGAAAGCTGAATGAGAGCTGGCCGGGCGATATGTGGAAGCTGGGCGGCGGGGCCACCTGGCTCGGCGGCACCTACGATCCCGACACCAAACTGGTCTATTTCGGCACCGGCAACCCGGCGCCGTGGAACAGCTATATGCGCCCCGGCGACAACAAATGGACTTCGGCCCGGCTTGCCCTCAACCCAGATAACGGCGAGATCGTTTGGGGCTTCCAGGCAACGCCGAACGATTCCTGGGACTTTGACGGCGTCAACGAGTTTATCCCCTTCGACATGGAGGTGGACGGTAAAACCGTGAAGGCGGGCGCGACCGCCGACCGCAACGGCTTCTTTTATGTGCTGGACCGGACCAACGGGAAGTTCATCAAGGGCTTCAAATTCGTCCGCGACGTCAATTGGGCGAAGGGACTTGATGAGAACGGACGCCCGATTCTGGACCTCAATTTCAAGCCGGGCGATCCAACCAAGTCGTCGGACCCCAAAAAGGGCAAGTCAGTCTTCGCGATTCCCTCGTTCCTCGGCGGCAAGAATCACCAGCCCATGGCTTACAGCCCTCAGACCGGCCTGTTCTATGTGCCCTCCAATGAGTGGGGCATGGATATCTGGAACACGCCCGTCACCTATAAGAAGGGCGCGGCCTATTTGGGCGCCGGCTTCACCATGAAGCCGATGTTCGACTATGTGGGCTCGCTCAAGGCGATCGATCCCAAGAGCGGCGAGGTCAAGTGGGAGCAACGCAACAAGGCTCCCCTGTGGGGCGGCGTGCTGACCACAGCGGGCGGCCTGGTGTTTTATGGCACGGCAGAGGGCTATTTGAAGGCGCTCGACGCCGAGACGGGTAAGGAGCTCTGGAAGTTCCAGACGGGCTCCGGTATCGTTGCTCCACCGGTGACCTGGGAGATGGATGGCGAACAGTATATCGCTGTCACCTCGGGCTGGGGCGGTGCCGTGCCTCTGTGGGGCGGGGAGATCGCTAAGTTGGTCAAATACCTCAACCAAGGCGGCAGCTTCTGGGTGTTCAAACTGCCCAAGCAGCTAGCGGCGAATTAGTCATCCGATCGCCCGCCCGCACTCCAATCCGGGGCGCGGGCGGGGGGTCACCTCAAGCACCCGGATTATCGGGGCCTAGTCCGAATTAACAGGTGCGGCGAGCCCGCGAGGCCGCGGGCCGCGGAGCTTTGAGACAATGACGCGTACGATGCGTTTCTTGATCGTGGAGGACCATCCCCTATTTCGGCGCGCCCTGCGCGCCGTGCTGGAAGCGACCGCGGCCGATGCCGAAATCTTCGAGGTCGCCACCATATCGGATGCGGTTGAGGCGATTGAGAGTGCCGGGCGCATCAATCTGGTGCTGCTCGATCTTCACCTGCCGGGCACCAAGGATTTCTATGGATTGCTGGAGCTGCGGAAGAGATTTCCCAGGGTGCCGATCGCGGTGGTTTCAAGCCTCGACGATCCTGAAATCGTGCGCGAGGCATTGCGCATCGGGGCCTCCGGTTTCATTCCGAAATCCTTCAAGAAGCAAGACTTTCAGCGCGTCATTAGCGAGATTCTGTCCGGCGAGGTCTACGCGCCGCCCTGCGCGAGGCAGCTTGAAGACGACGGGTCCGTTAACGAGCGCGATGAGCTTCTCGCCGGTCTCAAAAGCCTGACCCGGCGCCAATTGACGGTCCTGCAGAAAATCCGCGAGGGCAAGCCGAACCGGGAAATCGCGGCCGATCTTGGCGTTCGGGAGACCACCGTGAAGGCGCATGTCTCCGACATTCTCGACAAGCTCAATGCCTTCAGCCGGACCCAGTTGGTGGCAATCGTAAAGCGTTTGGACTTCGACAAGGTCGCGTCCAACGGTGCCAGGCCGGCCTAAGCGTCTGCCGCCTTTTCCTCGACATTAATCAGATGGGTCATCAGCGAGCGCAGCTCGGCCGGATTCACCGGTTTCTTCATGGGCTGGCAGTTCGCAAGCAAGACACGCTGCTGTACGGAGGGACTGTGATCGGCAGTCACCACGATGGCGGGCAATTGCGCCATGTCCAATTGACGGATCGCGTGGATTGCGTCGAGCCCGGTTCGGTCGTTACCGAGATGATAGTCGGCGACGACGATGTCCGGTTTCTCATTCGCCTCGGCTACCTTTTCCAACAGATCGTCGGCATTCTCCGCGACGATGGTCGTGCAACCCCAGCGCTGCAGCCGCATATCGAGCGCGGTGAGCACGCTCGCCTCATCTTCAACAACCGCCACGACGCAGTCGTGCAGCAGCCGGTCTTGGCCCACCGCGGGCTTGCCGTCCCCCGGTAGCCCCGCTCTCATTCGCCCCTTGATAGGGACGTCGACCCAAAATGCCGAGCCCCGGCCCGGCTCCGACTCGATCCCGATCTCATGGCCCAACACCCGCGCGATCCGGGCCACGATAGCCAGCCCGAGACCGAGCCTGTGGGCCGCCTGTTCGTCGCCCGTTCCAATCCGGTAGAATTCCTCGAAGATCGCCTCATGCTCGCCTGGATCGATGCCAATGCCGGTGTCCCAAACCCCGATCCTCGCCTGATCGCCCCGCAACAGGCAGCCCACCAGCACCTTCCCCTCGCTGGTGTAGCGCAGGGCATTGGCGACAAAGTTCTGGATGATGCGGTAAAGCAGCACCGCATCGGAGCGCACGATGAGGGAGGAGTCGCAAACCCTCAATTCCAGGCCGCGGGCCGCGGCCTTCGCCGAGAAGTCGGTCCGCAGGCTTTCGAACATCTTGGAGAGCGCGCAGCCGCCGATATGTGGGCGCATGACGCCCGCATCCAGCTTCGAAATATCGAGCAGGGCCCGGAGCAGACGGTCGACCGTCTCGAGCGAGCGCTCGGTTTGTTCGATCAGCTCCGGTGCGCAGCTGTCGGCGGGATCGTCATGCAGGATCGACAGCGACAAGCGCGCGGCGTTCAATGGTTGCAGCAAATCGTGGGTCGCGGCGGCGAGGAACCGGGTCTTACTGAGGTCCGCCTCCTCGGCCATCTCCTTGGCGGTTCGCAGCTCCCGGTTCGTTTGCTCGATCTGTTCGAGCGCGCGCTGCAGGCGGCTGGTGCGTTCCGTGACCACATCCTCGAACAGAATGGCGGATTGGAACAGAGAATATGGACTGCCCTGGGTGTCGACTGTGCGCTCGACGCGCCGCATCAGCACCCGGTTGATCTTTTCGAGCTTGGCGATGCGATCTTCCATCGCCTCGGCCCGCGCCTTGGGGTCTCCGCCATTCAGCGGCGGCGACTCGAACAGGATCAGCTCATCGCTGTCCCGGTCTTGGCCGATTGTCTTACTTGCCATAACTCGGCACCTTAGCGGGGACCAATGGCAAGACCCGTCAGGGTCTGGTTCAAATGCATGGCGCGAAACTGCTCTCCATAGGTGTGAAATCCTACCACGTTATTGGCCGCGTAGATCGCCTCAACCGCCTGTTTCATTTGGCTTCGCTCGAACTCCAAGCGGCGGAATAGGCACTCAAATCCCAGGATGAGCTGAGGCTGTCCGATCTGACCCCTGATGTCCTCCAGCAGGCCCTCGATGCTGGCCATCAGGTCCCCAGGCTCCACGATGGTAAAGACCACGCCCTCATCGACCGCGCTCATAAAAGAAAGCGCACTGTTCTTTTCGATGCCCTTGATCGCGCGCACAAAGAACTCTCCGCCGACCCGCACCGCCAGCGGATGTTCGGCAAAGCTTCCGACCGTCAGTTCGGCGCAAGGTGTGGCGACGGCGGCGGCGTATTCCTTGGCCGCGGGCGCCGCGTTGAGCTCGTGAACCAGGCGCTGGTCGCTGTCGGCGCTGGTAACCACGAGCCGGATCGGCGTGGGCTGGTAATGATCGCTGGAGAAGGTGCAGAATGGCAGCGGGGTCCGTGCTACGACCAGGGCCGCGGCGTCCTCGTGGACCTGACCGTCATATATGATCCTGGTCCGATCGAAGGTCATGTGATCGGCCGCCGAGCCGCCCACCAGCGGTGCGCCGCGCAGCGCGCCATAAAACGCGGCCGCCAGCTGATCTTCCTTTTTGCTCAGCCCGTCGGCGAGCATGATCGCAAAGGTATCAGCCGCTCCCAAGCTGCCGACCCGGCGATCGAGCGCGTGCAGCGCGTCGCGCACGACGGTTCCCACATCCGCCACGCTGAGCTGCTCAAGGCCCTGGATCAATCTCGGCGCAAAGGCAAACGTTTCGGTGGAAAAGCCAACCGCCACGATCGAGGCTTCGACCATGCCTTCGGGCGAAATTCCCCCCGAAGTCGTACACCCGATAACGGGCACCGGCGAGAACGTATTGTGAAGCGCCTGGGCTAGCTTCGCCGCGTCATAGTGCGGCGAAAAGAACACGAAGAGCAGGCTTATATATCGGCCGCCAAAGCTGGTCTGCAGTTCGGAAACCGCCGCATCGACGGTGTCTTCCCGCGTTGCGGCATACCAAACGTCGGTCGTTGGCTGGCTGACGATTTGTGTCTCCATGTCAGGCCGCCGGCGCGGCTGGCGGCGCTCTCTGGATCTCGCCCAAGGGTGAAACCCCAGATCAAAGCGCCGCCAAACCCGCAGACGGAATGGCCGCTTGCCAAACCGTCCGCCGCCGAAATTAAGTTCGGGCTGCAGCCCGCTCCGCCTGACGCGGAGACCGGCTTCCAGGGTCCCGATCTGGACCCGATATCATTTGGAAACCGAAGCGGACTTCACTTAGCCCATGGGCGGCATGCCCTCGAATGTGGGCAGATCGCCGCCAAGCAGATCCTTGTCCCAGCCTTGGCCGCTCTTGGTGTAAATCACCATTTGCGGCTCATACTTGCTTGGATCGTCCAGCGTACCCGCCTTGATGATCATCACGTCGGGCAAACCGGAGGTAACGGTAAAGAGCGGGCCTCCGCAATCGGGGCAAAAACCACGTCCAACCGTGCTGCCGCTATCGGCCGTCACTTCGTAGACCTTGGTGTCGCCGGTCATCGAAACGCCGCTGCTGGGAACGGCAAAAATCGAGCTGTGTCCGCCGCCGCTGTTCTTTTGGCAGTCGGTGCACTGGCAATGGCCAGCAAACAGTGCATCGGCGGTGACCTCGTAACGCACGGCGCCACAATGGCAGCCCCCTGACATATTAGCCATACAATCCTCCACAATTGGCATAAGCAGTTTGCGACCCGACACTAGTGCCTTAGCGCACGCGCATCAAGCGATCAGCGGGTCCCTAAACAAAACTTCACATTTTGTTGTAACGGGCTCTGCGCGAGGGGTCATAGACCTCGCCATCGCGCCAATTGTCGCCCACCGACAATGCACAGATTCGCGAGAGCTGGGCATAGGGTAGACCGGTCTCCTCATGCCAGGCGTTGAACTGCTCTTGAACCAAGCGTTGATCGCGTTTCGTGCTGGCCTTGGGATCGATTTCGAGGCCCGCATCGATCAAACAGGCCACAACATCCCGGGTCGGCAGAAACGTATCCTTGCCGATGAAGCGAACGAAATATGTGCCGGTGTTTCCGCCCAGCCGCTTGCCGCGCTTGGCGAGCAGCGCGAACAGTCCCACTAGATCACGCGCGGGCCAATCGGCCAGCATGGCCCCGAAGCTGCCATGCTCCTCTGCCACGTCCTCGACAAACTGCGCGTTGTGCCGGACGGCCATGATCTTTGCCGCGTAGCGCACGATGCGCCGATCGGCCGTGAGCGCATCCCAGAATTCATCCGACTGCATAATCAAGACGCGGGGCGAAAACCCCTTGAACGCTTCCTCGAAGCCTGGCCATTTGTTGCGGACCACGGACCAGGAGAAGCCCGAGCAAAAAATCCGCTTTGTCATCTCGGCCAGGACACGGTCGTCGCCTATGCGGCGCAGCGCTTGGTCGTCGGCCGGCTCGGACAGCAGCTTCAGCAGTTCCTGTTCGCCGCCCTTGCGCTCGCTGGCGCGCTCACGGATCGCCTTAAACGCGATCATAGCGGTAATCTCCAAGACAATTGGTCATTTCCGCAACAGCGCCCGCAAATTTCACTGATCGGCATTTGGGTTCTTGCCGCCTTGATTATTCCACCTTAAACTTGAAAAAGAATCCGGTCACGAATCCAGGGCCGCGCGACCAAGCTAGGAGGGAAGACTCGATGCTGGTTTATGCAATTATAGTGTTTCTGATTGCCGCGGTCGGCGGCGTCTTTATGGCCTATCGAATCCTGAATGGCGAGTTCGCCCCCTGGGCGGTTTCGTTGATTCACTTGGCGCTCGGCGGCGCGGGCCTGATATTGGTTCTGCTCGCGGTGATGGCCGGCGAAGGCGGATTTCTGGGCCAGCTCACCTTTGCGATACTTTTGGTAACCGCGCTTGGCGGCTTTTGGCTGGCGGCTGTTCACCTGAAGAAACGGGTAGCATCCTCGGGCCTGGTCATTTTGCACGCCTGTCTCGGCATTGCCGGCGTAATGATGCTGGTGGGAACCGCATTCCTGTTCGCCGAAATGACGTCTTCCATGACGGCCGATCCCAACGCTCTGGCCCGCTAGGCTCTAGTCTTTCGGCTTGACGGTTTTGAAGCGGCAGCAGGCGCCGCCCCGCGCCATGCATTCGGTGTGCTCGATTCGAGTGCCGAACAGCGACTCCAGAAGCGCGATATCTAGGGCGCAGACCTCTTGATGCGCCTGGGCCAGTTCGTGAAAGACGCAGTTTCGCGCCCTAATCTCCGTCACGCCGGATTTGCTGACCCCGCCGCTCTCGGCCTCGTAGCCGAGCTCGCGCATGAGCCGGACGATTTCGTCCGTCCGCGCCCGCCAGTCCGCGTCCTGCAATCCAGCGCCCTCGCTCTGCGCCAACTGGCGGCCAAGTTCCTCGAAATAGCTCTTCAGCTCGCTCGAACCGCGGTGCTTTTTGACCTGCGCGATCAATAGACTGCCGATTAAGGCGTATTGCCTCGGAAACCGTTCGCGCCCCTCCTCCGAGAGCCGGAATGTCTGTCCGGGCCGGCCCCTTGTCGCGGTTGGCGCGTCACGCTCCACCAGGTTTTCGCGCTCCAAGGCGGCGATATGCTGATAGACGGCGTTGCGCGAAATTCCGAGCCGCTTGGTGAGCTGCTCGACGGTGAGCGGCTCTGCGGCGTGCAGCAGCTCTCGCAGGAGTCTGCTCTTGCCTTCGCCCCTGCGAGCGACCTTGGGATCGTCAACTGTCTGCAGTGCCATTGTTCAGTCCGCGGTACCGGCCGAACGCCCCCGAAACCCGGCTCCGAACACTTATCTGGTCTTGCTGTCGGTATTTTTCTACCTTAAACTTGAAAAAGTGCAAAATTCTTTGCACGAGGCAACTCGCGAGGGAGGACGTGATGCAGCTGCTGCTCTACGCCATCTTGATTTTTCTGGTTTCCGCGGTGGGCGGGATTTTCATGGCCCACAGAATCCTCAATGGACAACTCGCGCCCTGGCTGGTCTCTCTGGTCCACCTGCTTCTCGGCGCAACCGGCCTAGTGCTCGTCCTGCTTGCCGTAATGGCCGGCGAGGGTGGCGTGATCGGATTAATCACATTTGGCATCCTACTGGTCACAGCGCTGGGCGGCTTCTTGCTGGCCGCCATGCATTTACGCAAGAAGGTCGCGCCGTCGGGTCTCGTGATTCTTCACGCGACACTGGGCGTCACCGGCGTTTTGCTGCTGCTCGGGATCGTCTTCCTGTTCAGCACGCTCACCCAGTTCTCGAAGCCGGGCGAGAGTTATGGGTCCTTGCAGCTTGCCCTAACCATGATCGCTTGAGGGGCTAACGACTCGTCGCCCCGATGCGGATACTCGGGCATCTGATTCACCCCATGCTGGTCCACTTTCCGGTGGCATTCTGGACCCTGGGGACACTGTTCGATATTGCGGCCTATGCCGGCTGGCAGGATCTCTGGCAGCCGGCAGGGTTCCTGATCCTGCTGGGTCTCGCGCTCGGCCTGCTCTCGGCCGTTGTGGGCGGCGTCGACTTCGCGCTGATGGAGGCGGATGACCAAGCCCGCAGCACAGCCGAAATTCACATGATGCTGATGCTGGGCGCCTGGATGATCTATCTGATGGCCTATCTGTTCCGCTTGGAGGGCACCATGATCGCCACTGAGACCGGTCTGGTTCCGGTGATCCTTTCGGTGGTCGGTTTTCTGACCATGCTGGTCGGCGGGCGCTATGGCGGACACCTGGTCTACCATCATGGGGTCGGCGTCGCGAAACGCGCATCACGCGGCCCCGCTCCCAAAAAGGACCCGGCTTAAGGATTCCCGAAGTCCGGTACCGGCCAAGCCTGATTGTTGGCCGGTTGTCTTCGAACTCTGGCGCGAATCCCCATCATCCTCTCGCGAGCGCTAACGGTGCTCGGCCACGCAATAACGAGAGGTTTTGACATGTCCGAAACCATTGTAGGGGACCAGCTCGCCACATCGGCGGCGGTGCGCGAGCATATCGGCGGCATCAGCGACATGACGCTGTGGCGCTGGACCAGGGCCCGAGGCTTTCCGCGGCCGCATATGAAGGTCGGTGGGCGCCGCTATTGGCGCTGGTCCGATGTGGAGACGTGGATCGCCGAGCAGCGCGGCGAGGCGAATGGCAGTTGAGCTAGTTCCCCTTGAGCGTCTAGAGAGTCACGGGGACCAGGAGTCTTACCGGGCCAGGCTCGGCGAGCCCGAGCAGTTGCGCTTTCGCCTGCTCCCCTTCGACACGGTTGAACTCGACACCGCGCCCGACTATTTGCTGAAGGGCTGGCTGCCCCGCAACGGCCTCACAGTGATCTGGGGGCCGCCCAAATGCGGCAAGTCATTCTGGACCTTCGACCTGATGATGCATGTGGCGCTTGGTTGGGGCTATCGCGCTATGCGGGTCGCCCAGGGACCGGTGGTCTATGTGGCCTGCGAAGGGGCTGACGGGCTCAAGCGCCGGCTCAGAGCCTTTGCCGCCATGCGGCTGGCCCGCCACCGGGATCCGGTTCCGTTCTATCTGGTGGCGGGCGCGCTGGACCTGGTCGGCGACCGCAGCCTGCTGATCCGTTGCATCGACGCCCAAATCGGGGCCCGCGCGCCGGCCTGCGTTGTGCTCGATACTCTGAATCGCTCGCTGCGCGGGAGCGAATCCAGCGACCAGGACATGAGCGCCTACGTCAAGGCCGCGGACGCCGTGGCCCAAGCCTTTGAGTGCGCGGTGGCGATCGTGCATCATTGCGGCATCGACGGCTCCAGGCCCCGTGGTCATACCGCGCTTTCCGGCGCCGTCGACGCCCAGATCGCCATTAGCCGGACCAAGGGCGAGCGCGTAAAGGCGACCCTGGAGCTGATGAAGGATGGGCCCGAGGGACTCGAGCTTTGGTCCACCCTGAAGACCATCGTGGTGGGCTATGACGACGAGGGCGAACCGATCACGTCGTGCGTGGTGGAGCCAGCTTCAGCGCCCGGTCCAGCCGAGACGCGCGGCCCCAAGCTCACGCCGATGCAACGCGCCATGTTCGACCTGCTGGCGGCCGCACCCGGCCAAGCGCTCACCACGCCCGAATGGAACCGGCTGGCGCGAGCCGTCGGCATCGGTACCAATCGCAAGGCGACCCTCTGCGACCTGCAAAAGGCGCTGCAGGACAAGGGCCTGGTGCGTCAGGCCGGCGAAGTTTGGGGGGTCGTTGGGTGGTGAGGGCAATCGCACCACCCTCACCCTTCGGGCAACGCTCGAATACCCTCACCCGCTTCCAGCAGGAAATTGCTCTCGTCCTTGAGCTCCACGCCGGTGAGTTGCCTGCGAAAGGCTTCGCGCAGCAGCCAATCGGCCTTGAAGGCGGCCTCTTCGGCGCTGAGCCCGCCGCGGCGGATATTGGAGATGCAGTTGCGCTCGGCGTCCTTGCGCCCCGCGCGCGGCGCCCAGGTCAGATAGGCGCCCAGGCTGTCGGGCGATGAAAGGCCCGGCCGTTCGCCAATCAGGACGACCACCGCCTTCGCGCCGAGCAGCTCTCCGGCCTCGTCGCCAAGTGCCACCCGTGCCTGGTCGGCGAGCAGCACCGGGGCCAGGCTCCAGCCATTCTTGCGCGCCAGCGGCAGCAGGGCAGCGATCACCGCAGCCGCATTGGCGGCCACACCGGTCGAGGAGAGCCCGTCTCCGACCAAAATCAGCAGCTCAGGCGAGGCGCCGGCCAGCGCCGCCAGACGCTGCCGCGCCTCGGGGCTCAGCCGCCGGCCCAGATCAGGGCGTCTCAGATAGGTGTCGCGGTCGCCCGCGGCGCTTTCGATCAGAACGGTCTCCAGGTCCAAAGCTGCCAGTTCGTCTTCGAGAGACTTCCAGTCCATGCGCGTGGTCACCGCATCGCGCGCTTGGGCGTGCGCCATGGAAAACTTCAGCACCTCCCGAAGCGGCAGCGCGGCGCCGGCGCGTCCGAGTCCAATGCGCGCCTCGGTGAACCGGCGCAGCACCGCCCAGGGCGCCTCCGACGTCATGCCGCCACGTCCGAAGCGTGTGCGAGCAAAGCGCGATTGGGCGGACCGCCCAGCAGCCGGCCGCGTTCGTCAGTAAGCTCCATGCGCTGGAGCCAGGCCTCGAACTCCGGGGCGCGGGCCAGCCCCAAGGCTTCGCGCACATAAAGGGCGTCGTGGAAGGAGGTCGACTGGTAATTCAGCATGATGTCGTCGGCGCCGGGCACGCCCATCACGAAGGTGACGCCGGCCGCGCCGAGCAGCATCAGAAGCACGTCCATGTCGTCCTGATCGGCCTCGGCGTGGTTGGTGTAGCAGACGTCGCAGCCCATCGGCAGGCCCATCAGCTTGCCGCAGAAGTGGTCCTCAAGGCCGGCGCGAATGATCTCCTTGCCGTTGTAGAGATATTCGGGGCCGATGAAGCCGACGACCGAGTTGACGAGCAGCGGCTTGAAAGCGCGCGCGACCGCGTAGGCCCGCGCCTCCAGGGTCTGCTGGTCGACGCCGTGATGGGCCTCGGCCGAGAGCGCCGATCCCTGGCCGGTCTCGAAATACATCACGTTGTCGCCAACCGTGCCCCGTTTCAGGCCGAGCGCTGCCTCACGCGCTTCCTCCAGCATCGCCAGCGTCACCCCGAAAGAGGCGTTCACGGCCTCGGTTCCCCCGATCGACTGGAACACCAGATCGACCGGTGCGCCGCGCCCGATGGCGTCGATCGAGGTTGTCACATGATTCAGCACGCAGCTTTGGGTCGGGATCTCGAAACGCTGGATGATCTCGTCCAGCATGGCCAGCAGATCGAGAATGGTCGCGACATTGTCGCTGGCAGGATTGACCCCTATGACGGCGTCGCCGCAGCCCAGCATCAGGCCGTCGACAATGGAGGCCGCGATGCCGCGCCTGTCGTCGGTCGGATGGTTGGGCTGGAGCCGGACCGCCATCCGCCCCTTGAGCCCGATGGTGTCCCGGAACCGGGTCACGACCTCCACCTTCCGCGCCGCCAAGATCAGATCCTGATTGCGCATGACCTTGGAGACGGCGGCCGCCATCTCGGGCGTGAGGCCCGGCGATATGGCTGCCAGCACCTCACCGGTTGCTGCCTCGGAAAGCAGCCAGTCGCGGAATTCGCCGACCGTCATATGCGAGATGGGAGCGAAGGCCGCCGCGTCGTGGTGATCGATAATGAGCCGCGTCACGTCGTCGGTCTCGTAAGGGATCACGGACTCGGTGAGGAACTGCTTCAGCGGCACGTCCGCAAGCGCCATCTTTGCGGCGACGTTTTCCTCGGCACTTTGAGCTGCGACGCCCGCAAGCACGTCGCCGGATCGCGGTGGCGTCGCCTTGGCCATCAGCTCCTTCAAATCTGAAAAGCTATAGGAGACCTGCTGCCATGCCGTGCGGTACATGCTCTGCGCTGCCTCAGCGGTGGGATCATGGCCATCATAGACGGGCAAGACCGGTGCATTCAAAGCAATGATGCAACCCGGCCCGATCCGCTCGTAGTTCCCTGACCGCAGACGAAGCGGCCGCAACCGGGTTCCAGCGGTTTTCGCCCGGGATCACTCGGGTCGGATTCAGGCTCATGGCCAGATTGTGTTATCTCGGTGAGCTACAGAACTCGCAAATTACCGCTAGAAACCAAGAAGTTGTGTCGCCTCGGCAAAGGCCATTCGCCGGACCCGGCCCGCCACAATATTTCCTTCAGCTTCTTCAGAATTCCTCATTTCAGCCAGCGCGCAGACAAAGTGGCTGACAAAATAAGCTGCACGAGCTGGTTAAAGCATGGCGCCCGGAGTTGCTCCCGGGTCCGGCTCGTAGAGCGCCCGGCAGGCCGCATAGGCCGCCCGGCAAAAACCTCACCTCGACGTAAGTGACCCGTGCAAGCCCGTGCACGATCGCGCCGGTTTGCCCAGGCGTCAAAGGAGGCGAATATGAAGTATGCATTCGCACTGCCTATTCTGGTTCTGACCCTGGGGCTCGCCGCCCCGGTCAATGCCGCAGCACTGAGCGGCGTTGTTAAGGACAGCACCACCCAAATCGTCAGCCAGCAGGAGACGTGTCCTGAAGGCGAGGTTTGGGACGACATCCAGAAGAAGTGCGTGAAGACCCAGTAACGCGCACTAGGTTTCTGATCATCCTCGTATGATGGGGAACCGGCGGGCGGTCCTGACCAAGGGCCGCCCGTCTTCTTGATCGGATCCACGTATTAGTGCGGCACGGGATAAGGCGATCCGCCGGCTCACCTCATGCCATACGAAGCTGCAGCAACTGGGTTCTGGCGGTTTTCAGGTAGTGCGCGATTTCGAGCCCTAGGCTCGCTTGAAAGGCGATTTCGAGTTCGCTCTGTTTTGCAAACCGGTCCTTCAACTCGGCACGCGGCCAGACCAGCATGCGGGCCGGCTCGGTTACCGTGACGGTCACCGGGGCCCTGAAGTCCTCATCCGTGCTCAGAAAAGCGTTGGCGCCGAGAAAGCAACCGTCGCTCAAGGTGTCCACGGGCGCCCCGTCGATCTCGACGCTGAAACTGCCCTCGGAAACCAGCCAGACCTTATCCACCAGCTTCCCCTCGGTGAGCAGCTCGGTGCCGGCGGGCACCGATGTCCAACGGCCCATCCGGAGCAGCTTGAAGGCATCGCGCTCCGACATGTTGCGCAGCGAGCGCTGGTAGAGCCGCCGCTCCTCATCGGTGAACTGCGGCGGGCGGCGCTCCAACATCAACCGGGTAATCCAGTAGACGTTGATGGCGATAAAGACCAGATTCCACGCCATCGGGGCATAGAGCGGCTCGATCTGCAGATAGTAATAGGGAAGCAGCAGGGTGGCGCCGAATACGGTCAGAATCCGCAGGTACAGGATGTCCCGCACCGAATAGGAGGCCAGGTAAACCACGTTCGCCACATTGACCAATGCATCAAGCCCAAGCATTTTCTCGCCCTCATCCCGGGAGTTTCGAGCCGATATAATAGCAATTGGAAGGACGCTTCGGCCAAATACCCCAACCGGAGCGCAGCGATACCGCCAATGACCATTGCCGAGATACTGGACGAGCCAATTCCACCGATCGAGGTTTTGGACATCGGCGCCATGCTGGAAGATGGCGCGGACCGCTATGTGGGCTTGGTCTCGGAAGGTCTCGCACAAGTGACGGGCTTTGAGCCAAACCGGCAGGAGTTCCAGCGGCTCTCGCAACGGCCCGGTCCCTACCGTTACCTGCCGGTCGTTCTGGGGGACGGCAAGGAGGCGACCTTCCATGTCACCAGATATCCGGGCTGCTCGTCACTGCTTGAGCCAAATCCGGACGTGATCGACCTGTTTCAGACCATGGGCTGCGTGCCGGAGAACGGCAATTTTCACGTTGTGGCGACCGAGCAGGTGCAAACCACCAGGCTTGACGACGTGGTGCCTGAGCTTCGGGGCGACCTGCTCAAGATCGACATCCAGGGCGCCGAGCTGATGGTCCTGCAGAACGGCCCCAGGGTGCTCGGCCAAACGCTTGTTCTGGAGACCGAAGCCGAGTTCGTGCCGCTTTACCGCGACCAGCCGCTGTTCGGCGACCTGCACAGCTTTCTGCGTAGCCAAGGCTTCATGCTCCACAAGCTGATCGATTGCGGAGGACGTCCGTTCGAAGGCGTGAATGCTCAGAACCCATTCGCACCGGTCAGCCAATTGATGTGGGCCGATGCGATCTTCGTGCGAGATTTCTCAGACCTTGCGGTCTATGGCGACGAAGACCTCATCAAGGCGGCCACGATTCTGCACGTGGTCTACCAATCCTACGATTTGGTGGCCCTGCTGCTCCGAGAGCATGACCGGCGGCGGGGCGGTGGGCTACGGGCCAAATATGCGGCCTGGCTCGAGACCGTCGAACTTCCCAGCACGGCAGTGACGGGCAAATT
>JGI24023J19991_10000225_pt1 | contig 42620 bp, 43 predicted proteins | sample Cruoilmetagenom1_FD_19991 | JGI IMG/M metagenome (IMG submission 19991)
GGGGGAAGGCCCCCGCCGCTTGTCTCGTATGTGTTGTCCGGTCTCTTAGAAGAGGCGGAGAACGCTCTGGTCGGCCTGAGAGGCCAGTGACAGAGCCACCGTGGAAAGCTGCTGCCGGGTCTGGAGAGCCAGCAGGTTCGCGCCTTCCTCGTTGGTGTCGGCCAGCGTCAGGTTGGCTGCACCGGTCTCGAGAGTGTTGATCAGGTTTTTGGTGAAATCCTGACGAATCTCGACAACCGAGAGGTTCGAACCAAAGGTCGCAGCTTGCGTCCGGAGCGAACTGACCGCCGTGTCCAACTCAGTCAGCGCCGAATTGATCGCCGTGTTGGTCTGGAACGAATCGGTCGCAACCGCGTTGATCGCAAGACCAGCGGAATCAAAGGTGACACCGCTGATTGACAGCGAGCTCGTGCCCGTCTCGTTGAAGATAACGCTCAAGCTATCGCCATTGAGAAGGTTGATGCCGTTGAAGCTGGAATCACTCGCCAACTGATCGATCTGCGTCCGGAGATTGTTATATTCAGTCTCCAGCGAAGCGCGGTCAGCATTGCGCGGCGCGGCGATCGTAGCGTCCGTTATCCCGACGTCAGCGCCACCGCTGATTACCAGCGAATCGTCAGCCGTAGCTGCGGTCAACTCCACGAAGTTGGAGCCGTTGATGGCGCCGGTAACGTTGGTCAGACCGCCAAGAGCACTGACGAGAGAAGCGTTGTCCGTGAGCGCGCTCAGGTCAATGGTTTGAGCCGTGCCACCGTTGACAGCAACCGACAGCGTACCCGTCAAACCCGCAATTTGCGCGTTCGTTGGCGCCGCGGCCGTGGTGTTGAGACCGACGCCGGCAAGGTTGGTGCCTTGGGCACCTTCACCAAACGTAATGGTTTCGGTGTTGGAAGCACCCGTTGCAACAATGTTGTTGCCGACAAGGGCAACGGTCGCACCGGTGTTGGCGGTCAGCGCGGCGATGGCGACACTGATGGCTTCGGTAGCGGCAGTACCGACCGCATGGGTCGTCGTGCCACCACTGGTCGTGGTGATCGTGATTTCGTCACCATCCGCAAAACCAAGCGAAGCCGCAGTAACGGCGCCGGAGGCGATGAGATCGCCCGTGCCGGTTTTGACCGCGGCTGCATCAGCCGTGATCGCAACGTTACCGGTAACCACCGTTCCCGTGGCCGAACCGGCAGGCTTTTGCAGAGCCTGACGCGCCGTTGCTTGAACGGATTCGACCAACGAGGTGATGGCGCTAATGCCCTCATCCGCGGCGCGAACCGTCTGAACGGCGTTACCGACCGAGTCGAGCAAGCGGCTCAAGTCGTTTGCACGGCTTTCCAGACCCGCAGCGGTGAAAAACGCCGTCGGATCGTCCAACGCGCTGTTCACTTTCAGGCCCGTGGAGAGACGCTCCTGCGTCTGACCGAGCAAAGTGGCAGTGTTTTGCAACGACAACAGGTTGTTGCGAACTGCCGAGCTAAGAGTAATATCAGCCATTGATATAGTTCCCTCTTGAGGTTTAAGTACTCAGAACATCCCTCCTGGAACATCCGTCGGGCATCCTGTTGGATTTATGCTAAATTTTTCTTAACGATGAATGGGGTGGGAGCGTCGGGAACCTCATGATTTCTGCGCCACTGCCCGAGTTTTCACCCGGTTGCGGAAATCTGCCCTTTGCCGGATCAAGCAATACCCGAAATTGCCCAAGCAACGTTTAACGCGCCGAACGTCTCGCGCGCAGAGTAAACGGAAGCTTTCGGCGCGGATCAGTCCTCGGCCGTGCGCGGCGCGGCGTCGGGCGTCCAGAGGATTACAGGTTTTGGTCGATTGAAATCGCCGAGGGAGCGGTTGCCTTGACGCCGTTGGCCTGGGCATCGCCGCCATAGACTTCCGGGCCGCCCCTGGATTCACTCACTTTTGTGGCGATCGTACGCAGCAGTGATTCCGATACGGCCTTCATGGCGTTGAGCGCATCTTGATTGGTGGTCAAGGCCTTNTGGAACACCTGCTGGTGAGCCTTGATCTCCGCCACCCGTTCGGGAGTGGCCATGACGATGTATTGGGAATCGCGCCCAAAGACCGCCATCTGGCGCATCAGGGTGGTGGTCAGCGCCGATTTGCGCGCATGCAGAGCCGTCATGTCGCGCGCGCGGCCCTTGCGCAGTTGAGCTGTTTCGCGATCGAGCGTCGAGACCAGTTCGCCGATGGTGGCGGTGATTTTGCCACACAGCGTTTGGGCGGCTTCGGGCGTGTCGATGCGGGGTTCCTGTTCGACGGACGCGTCTGCGAATTCTGTTTGATTGGTTTGAGGCGTGTCTTGGGTCATCGGTTACTGGCTTCCTGTACTTCGAGCATTTCTCGCGTGACTTGATCGGCAATGCCGAGGCCGCCGGTTTTCGATATTTCCTTGGCGTATTCGGCGGTCAGCATTGAGCGATAGGTCTGTTCGCCCGAACCACCGCCAAAGGGTGCGTCGGTGTCTGTGCCGATGCCGGCGAACATGCCTTCGAGCATTGTTGTGAGGAAGACAGCCTCGAATTCCTCGGCCGCCTTGCGGGCAGCCACCTCGTTGGTGTTGGCGGCCTTGTCACGCGCGATCATGTTTTGCGCGCGAACGCTCAGTTGCGGCGTCGTGTCGGCCAATATCCCCATGGTCATTCCGCCGGCGTCCATCACATCGTCTCGATTTCTGCTTGCAGCGCGCCGGCGGCCTTGACCGCCTGGAGGATCGAAATCATGTCGCGCGGCCCGATGCCGAGTGCGTTCAGGCCGTTGACGAGCTCGTGCAGGGTCACGCCGCCGCCGACCACGGCGAGCTTGTTGTCGGCCTCGTCGTCGGCTGAGACCTGTGTGCGCGGCACCACCACCGTACGGCCGCGCTCTGAAAAGGGTTCAGGCTGGCTCACCTGAGGCGTTTCGGTGATGGTCACGGTCAGGTTGCCTTGCGCAATGGCAACGGTGCTGACGCGCACATTGCGGCCCATGACGATGATGCCGGTCTGTTCGTCGATCACAATCTTGGCCGTCTGATCGGGCTCGATGCGTAGCTGTTCGACATCCATCAGCAGCGAGACAAGGTTGCCTTTGTAGGCATGGGGCAGCTCGAGCTGGATGGTGGCGGGGTCGAGGGTGCGGGCGGCCGGAAAGGACGTAAATGAGTTGATGGCAACGGCAACGCGCTTGGCGGTGGTCAGGTCGGGATTGCGCAGGGCAAGACGCAGGGAGCGCTGTTGCTCCAGGTCGAACTTGATTTCGCGTTCTATGATTGCGCCGTTTGAAATGCGTCCTACCGTGGGCACGCCGCGGGTTATGGAGGCGGCATCGCCCTCGGCGCTGAAGCCGGCGATCGCGACCGCGCCCTGGCCGACGGCATAGACCTCGCCGTCTGCACCATGGAGCGGTGTTACCAGAAGGGTGCCGCCTTGCAGGCTGTCTGAATCTCCAAGTGCGCTGACGGTCACATCAATGCGGGTGCCCTGGGTTGCAAATGGCGGCAAGTTGGCGGTCACCATGACGGCGGCGACATTGGCGGTGCGCAGATTGGCGTCACGCGTGTTGACGCCGAGGCGCTCGAGCATGGCTTGCAAACTCTGGCGGGTGAAGGGCGCGTTGCGCAATGAATCGCCGCTGCCGTTCAGGCCGACGACGAGGCCGTAACCGACGAGCTGGTTTTCGCGGATGCCCTCGAAATCGACCAAATCCTTGATGCGTGATGCGGCTTCGGCTGGAATGAAGACGGCCTGGATCAAGCAGGCAAGTGCCGCCAATGCGATCGCCCAGAATCCCAGTCCTGGTGAACGGCGCGCCGCCTTTTGTTGATCCAAAAACACTTTGATCTTTATCTCCGGCCGAATGTTTGACGTGGTAGCGCCACCACTGTGCCGGTTAACCAAGCGAAAAGCGTGCCAGGATGGCGTCGTCGTCATTGAGCGGTAAGATGTTGAAATATATTGATATTTTATTTTGTGGATGGGGCTGTATCAAGCAGGCGGCAGCACAATCTTCCCCAGGGGCGGCAATATTTTCCGCCCTTTAACGCCCCATTAAGCATGCGCTCGCACAGTGGGGGAGCAGATCTTGCAACCACTTAATCGGGATCAGACATGCGCGTCACGGGCGCCTCGCAGGCAACCAAAGCACGGTCCAACAAACCGGCCCGCCGTTCGTCCGGCGCTGGTGGCGCCTTTGAAGTGGCGCGGGGCAGGGGGCAGCGGCGGGCGAGCTCGTTGCGTGGACCGGTCGCGCTCGCCAATGCCGATACCATCATGGCGGTCCAGATGGTTGACGATGCCGATCAGCGAAAACGCAAAACGGTTGATCGGGGCAACGAAATGCTCGATCTGCTTGATGACCTCAAAGTCGGACTTCTCGCCGGTCACTTGGCCGAACATAAACTTGAAAAGCTTAAGCGCGCCGTGACGCAGAAACACCTGATTTCAGGAGATCGGCACTTGGAAGATCTGATGAAGCAGATTGACCTGCGTGCCAGGGTCGAACTGGCTAAATTGGCCAAAATTAGCGGTTAAAACCGGCCAAATGCGCTGTTGCGTGGAGGGTGAAATCCGTATTGGTCGATCAACGATAAGTTGCGGCCGGACTTAGAATTCTTGACTTGCGACCATTCATCCGTAATTACGTTGCACGATTTTTGAGGGTCGGGAGTAACCGATTCGAATTTTCGTTGGTGACCGGCTAACGTGATTTGCGACGCTCAAAGAGGACCGTATGGGCCGTAAGGACAAACTTCCCAACGGCTACACGCCGTCAGACAACGAGCCGTTCATGAACGCTCGTCAACGGGTGTATTTTCAAAAAAAACTGGTTTCCTGGAAAGAGGACATTATCCGCTCCAATCGGGAAACGATCATGAATCTGCAGCATGAGTCGACCCGGCATGCGGATGTTGCAGACCGTGCGACTTCGGAAACCGACAGGGCGCTCGAATTGCGCGCCCGCGACCGACAGCGCAAGCTCGTGGCCAAAATCGATGAGGCCCTGGCGCGCATCGAAAGCGGCACCTACGGTTTTTGCGAAGAAACCGGCGAGCCAATCGGCCTCAAGCGTCTCGATGCTCGACCGATAGCCACGCTGAGCGTCGAGGCGCAGGAACTGCACGAGCGACGCGAGCGTGTCTATCGCAACGACTAGAACGGCAACAGGATATCGAGGATCTGCTGTCCGTAGCGGGGCTGCTGAACGTCGGTCAGACGGCCTTCGCCACCATAGGACACGCGGGCCTCGGCAATCTTGGCGATGGGTATCGTATTCTCCGAGGTGATGTCCTCGGGCCGAACGACGCCCGCGACAATCAGGTCACGTTTTTCGAAATTGACGCGAACCTCCTGGCGTCCCTCGATCACCATGTTGCCGTTGGGCAGAACCTGGGTGACGACGGCTGCGACCTTTGTGGTGATCTTTTCTTCGCGTTCGATGGAGCCATCGCCGTTGGCTTCGCCGGAGCTTTGTATATTCACCAGTTCATCGATGTTCGCTTCTTTGGGCAGAATGTGCTCGAGCCACCTTTTATAACCGGCGATCTCGGTATAGGAGGCAGTTTCACGGGCGTCGCGGTCGCGCTTGAGTGCGTTGTCGAATTCCGCTTTGTCGGTGATCTCCACCAGCACCGTCAGGATGTCGCCGACGCGGGCGGCGCGCTGGTCCTTGAAAAAGGCGCGGGAACCGCTCCGCCATAATGAATTGGAATTGAAGCTGGCGGGCTCGGGCACCGGCATCGGCATGCTGACCGGCCTGTAACCGGGCTGGGTCACCGGGTTCTCGATTGCGGTCAGTGGGGGCTCCTCGCCCACAGTGTGCAGACGCCCGAAATAACTGCAGCCGCTCAAACTGAACGCTACCAGGGTGAGGGCGATACAACGCTGATACATCATGATGCTAACTTTCCGTTCAACTTGATTACAGGGTCACCGGCTTCATTTTCGCGCAGACGCGCCGACTGCTGCCGAAGTGCGCTGAGCGATACTGCCGGTTGTTATTCGGGACTCCGCCGCGGCAACGTCGCTTGATGAGACGACAACGGCGGTATTTGGGCTGATGACGCGCGCGTGCAGGGCGCGCTTGGTCTGGGTGTTGACGATGGAAATGATTTCGCCATGAGCGCCGTCCTCGGCGGCGCGCCCTTTGGTTTTCAGCATCAAGCCGGATGTTTTGTAGACAATGGTGACGAGCGCATTGCGTTCGATAAGTGTCGGAGCCTCGACATCTTTTCGGCGTACCGGACGGCCCGCGGCCAGGCGGCGCTTGGCGACCATGCCGATAAGGTGATCGGGTATCATCGCCATGCCATTGGTGGATTTGACTTTGGCTTGGTGCACGAGTTGCAGATCGGACTCTTCGATCTTCGCGCCACGCTCGATGTCGCGGCGCGGCGCCATGAGTTTGACGGCTTCGATTGCGGTGCCGTGAAAAACCATGTTCTCACGCGCGAAGTCGGAATTTTCGAATCCCATCACGGCTCGGAAGGTGCCCCCTTCGGGTTGCATTTCGAATTCACGGACGATGAAGGGTTCTGTGACCCGCGGGTCGATATGGATTGGTTTGGCCGCTCCTTCGAGGCGGACATCGACGGTGGCGTCTTCGGCCAAATCGAGGTGACTCGCGACATGGCCGGCCAGCGCCCGCCTGACATCGTCAAGCGATATGTGCCGGCTGGGGCGGCGCACGACGATACGGTCGATGCCGCCCAGATTGGCCCATTTCAAACCATGCTGACGGGCTGCGGTGGCGATGCGCCGGGCCGATACCTTGCCTTCGCTTCCCAGATCCGGCGCCCGGAACACGGCGATGTTGGCGGCATCACCGGCGTTGTCGAACAAATCGCCCAAGCGCACCAGGTCTTCGAACACCTCGATGCGCTCCTTCAACAGGGGATCGTCATCGGCCGCGCGCGCTGAGCCAGCCGAAGCCGCCAGCAGAACAGCGACGGCGAGCGCCAGTGCGATGAAAATGCCGCTGGTCCGAGATGTGTCTTTGTTATTCATGCTGGAACCCATGCTTCAGCCTTAGGATCTGAGAATCTGTGTCGCAGCCGACATCATTTCGTCGGACGCGCTGATCACACGTGCGTTCATTTCGTATGCGCGCTGGGCTGCGATCAGGTCCGAGAGTTCGGAGACGGCGTTGACGTTGGCAGCCTCGAGAAACTTTTGCAGCACATCGCCAAATCCGGCATCGCCAGGGCTGCCGGTGGTCGCGCTGCCGCTCGAAGCGGTTTCCAGGAATAAATTGTCGCCGATTGCATCGAGGCCCGCTTTGTTGACGAAGCGGGCGAGCTGGATCTGTCCGACGTCTTGGGGCTCTGTCTGGTTGTCGACCTGGACCTGGACCGTGCCCTCGCGGTTGATGGTGATGCTAATGGCGTTGTCTGGGATGGTGATGCCGGGATCGACTTGGTAGCCGTCGATGGTTACGAGATTGCCTTGATTGTCGAGCTCGAAGGAACCGTCGCGGGTGTAGGCGGTCTGGCCGCTTGGCAGGTTCACCTGAAAATAGCCTTCGCCGCGGATGGCAACGTCGAGCTCCTTTTCGGTGCTCGTGATGTTGCCTTGGCTCATCACGCGGGAGGTGGCGCCGGTCTTGACGCCAAATCCGACCTGAACACCGGTCGGCACGACGGTGCCCTGGTCGGAGGAGGCGGAGCCCACCCGGCGCAGATCCTGGTAAAGAAGGTCTTGGAATTCGGCGCGCACGCGCTTGAAGCCCGTCGTCCTCATATTGGCGATGTTGTTCGATATGACTTCGACATTGAGCTGTTGCGCCATCATGCCGGTTGCGGCGGCTTGTAACGATTTCATGTCGTTGTGTTCCTCACATTCAAATGTTTGTGCGTGCCCATTCCGCTCGATGCGGCTTAGGCATTGCGCGTGTCGCCCAAGCGCTCGATGGCAGTGCGGCGCAGCCGGTGGGAGCTGTCGATTGAGCTGGTAACGGCGGTGTAGGCGCGCACGGTCTCCACCATGCGGGTCATCTCCATGATCGGATTGACGTTGGAGCGTTCGATCATGCCCTGTAGGACGCGTACGTCTTCAGCCGGCAGCGGCGCTTCGTCCGTTTTGAAAAGCGTATAGCCTTCCTTTTTGAGGGCTTGCGGATTTTCGAATTGGACGACGGTCAGTCGACCCTTGGTGCCAGACGAGGTCGAGATCGTTCCGTCGGCGGCGATCTCGATACCGGATTCGTTTGGCGAGAAGCTGATCGTGCCGCCGTCGCCAAGCACCGGGTCGCCGGCATTGGTTACGAGCTGGCCCTCCGAGTTCAGCTTGAGTTGGCCGTTTCTGGTGTAGCGCTCGCCCTGGTCTGTCTGCACCACAAGCCAGCCCTCGCCGGAAAGCGCGACGTCGAGCTCTCCGCCCGATTGCTCGATGGAGCCTTCGCTGAAATTTCGGAATTGGCCGACATCCTGGACGAACGAGACCTTGGCGTTCCGACCCGTCAAATCGGTCATGCGCGCGTTCTGCATCAGGTGTTCTTCGAACAGCAGGCCGTCACTTTTGTAACCGGCGGTGTTCATGTTCGCCATGTTGTTGGCGAGCACATCCATCTGTGCCTGTAGGGCTTTTTGGCGCGATAGCGATACGAGTAGAGCGTTTTCCATAGCCTTGATCCGACTCAAACGGTTGCGTCGATGCCGCAACGCAAGACGGATGGGGACTACGCCCCTGCGGCTACGATTGGTGACGTTGCAGGGGGCGTGCCAGCATTAAAATACAGATAAATCAATGAGATAGAGTTCTCTGGGCCTGACAGAGGTTGCCGACCGGGCAAAAACCACCCGGCAAAAATTGCCGCCGTTAGCAACCAATCGTTAACCCTAAAGATCATAAATAAGACAGCGCAGGGATGGTGGTGACGGCTCGCGCTCGAACCGCGTCAACCCGCACAAAACTGAAAAAAATGGAGTCTTCAGCGATGAGCGACGAGGCCGAGGACGAAAAGGTCGAAGCCGGAGACGGTGAAAAAGTCGAGGCAGACGGCCAAGAGCAGGAAAGCGGCGGCCGCTTCAACTTCAAGTTTTGGCCTCCCGACCGCAAGATGTTGATGATTGCCGCACTGCCGGCACTGCTTTTGATCGTTGGCGGGGGCTATTTCGTCGGCGGCATGTTAGGCCTGTTTGAAGGCTCGGAGACGGTCGCGGGACCCAAAAAGCTCGTCTATTACGACTTGCCGGAAATGGTCGTAAATCTGAGTTCGTCAGAAAAACGGGCGCAATATCTCAAACTGAAGGTGTCGCTGGAAGCGGAGAACCAACACGCTATCGCGGCACTCGATCCGGTGATGCCGCGCGTGCTCGATATGTTCCAGTTGTATTTGCGGGAGTTGCGGAGCACCGATCTCAATGGGTCGGCCGGCATTTTCCGTCTGAAGGAAGAGCTGCTGCGCCGCGTTAATCTGGAAGTTCATCCCCACAAGGTTACACGCGTGCTTTTCAAGGAAATTATCGTCCAGTGACGGGAGCTCTACAACATGGCTGACGACCAGGACGACACAAAAGAAGCGGCCCAAGACGACGGGATCGATATCGCATTCGACGAAGCACCCGACATCGAGACGAGTGCCGACGACGCAGCCACGTCGGCCGATAACCCAGCTGACGCTGCCGATGTGACATTCGACGAAGCGCCCGACATCGAGGACGGCGATGACGAGGCAGCTGCTTGGGCGGCCGAGATCGCGGCAGAGGCCGATGGCGGCGGCGGTGACGGTGACGGTGAAGAGGGATTCGACGAGGATGTAGCGGCACAATGGGCTGCCATGATCGACGACGCCGATACCGGCGAAGGCGGTGACGGGTCTTCGGGCGGCGGCGAGCGCATTCTCAATCAAGATGAGATCGACAGCCTGCTCGGCTTCGATCTCGACGAGCGCTCGCTCACCGACACGAGCGGTATACGCGCCATCATCAATTCGGGCATGGTGTCTTATGAACGCCTGCCGATGCTGGAAATCATATTCGACCGGCTCGTGCGCTTGCTCTCGACCAGTATCCGCAATTTCACGTCCGATAATGTCGAGGTCAGTCTAGACAACATCTCGACCATGCGCTTCGGCGACTATCTCAATTCCGTTCCGTTGCCTGCTCTGATTGCCGTCTTCAAGGCGGTGCAGTGGGACAATTATGCGCTGATGACCGTTGATTCGAACCTGATTTATTCGATCGTCGACGTACTTTTGGGAGGACGTGGGTCGCCGGCCACCCGCATCGAGGGCCGCCCCTACACGACGATTGAGACCAACCTGATGCGTCGGATGGTTAACGTCATTCTCGAAGACGCTGAACAGGCCTTCCAGCCGCTTTCGCCCGTCACGCTCGACCTGGAGCGCATGGAAACCAATCCCCGTTTTGCCGCCATCACGCGCCAAGCCAATGCGGCGATACTCATTAAATTGCGCATCGACATGGAGGACCGGGGCGGACGGGTCGATATGCTCTTGCCCTACGCCACACTCGAACCGATCCGCGAATTGTTGCTGCAGGGCTTTATGGGCGAAAAATTCGGCCGTGACGCAATCTGGGAAAACCATCTGGCCAATGAGATCAATCAGACAAAGGTTGAGCTTGAAGCGGTCCTGGACGAAATTCACTTGCCGCTCAGCCAGATTATGAAGCTCAAGGTCGGCGAGACGATTCCATTGAATTGCGGACCAGACGATCCGGTCAGATTGAGCTGCGCCGGTATTCCGCTGCTCAATGCGGGAATGGGGCGCGTGGGCGACAACATTGCCATGAAAATCAAAACACGGCTTCGTAAGCGGGATCCGCGCGTAGCGCCGGTCGCCGGAGAAACGGGCCGGTCAAACAGCGAAGTGGAGGCGGCTTGAACATGGCTGAGGGATCTTTGGGATTTATCGTAGAAACCCTGGTTGCACTGCTCTTGATTGTCACGATCGGCTTATTGCCTCGTGGTCAATCGTAAACTCGAGCGGTTGCGCTCCGACCAATCGGAGTTGAAAGACATCATACGTGAGCTCAACGCGGCCACTGCCCATGCAGAACATGCCTTGGGAGGGCTGCAAAAGTCGGCGGATAATGCCGAAGACATGCTTGCGGCCCACGTCGAGAGTGCACGCGATCTCTCGACGCGCCTGTCGCAGGGCATCGGGCAGGGCGAAGAGGTCTACGCAAAACTCAACATGTTGAGCCAGATGCACGAGCGCCAAGGGTCCGCCAAAACGCGGCGGTCGCCGCAAGCACACGGCCATCGGCTCAAGGCCAGCCAATTGGGGCTGGGACTGTTGAATGCCGCCGAAGCAGGCTCGACACCGGCTCAAGAGAAGGAAGCAGCGTGATGAATAAAGTTAGGCTCGTTCAATTGGTAGCCTTTGCGGCGTTTTGCCTGCTGGCCCTCAAATCGATGGGCCTGTTGTTGGGCGGCGGTTATGTGCTGTCGGGGTCGGCGCCCGCCCAGGCAAGTGCACCCGTTTGGCCAGAAGATTTTAGCTTGCCGCCAAGCGGAGGTGATGCGCCGTCTGGCTCGGCGCCCGCCCAGGATCAGGCGGCGAAGGGCGAAATCGATGTCGGCGGGAAGAATAGCGTAGATGGCGCGAAAGGGTCGACGCGAAAGGACAAGGGACAGGATAAAGACGAACCGAGTTGGGCCGAGTAATGGGGACGGTCAGGCTGCTTCAGCTGGTTGCGTTCGCGGCGTTTTGCTTGCTGGCTCTCAAGACGGCCGGCTTGTTTCTGAGCGGAGGCTATGTGCTCTCGGGGGCCTCACCCGCGAAGGCGCAAACCGCCGCCGAGGCTCCGGAATCGCCTGCAGTGAGCGAAGAGCAGACGGAACCCGTCGAGGCCGCCAAGGATGGCGCGACCGAGGGCGACATCGATGACGGCGCGAAAGCTGGCGTCGAAAACGCCAAGGCGCCCGCCAAAGAGGACAAGGGGCCGGACAAAGCCGAAGAAAACGTGGTCGATGTCATCGGGGTTGAGGGATCGGGCAACGGTAAGACGGAATCCGAGCTCGCCGTGTTGCAGAGCTTGAGCAAGCGGCGCATCGAGCTGGAGCGACGCCAGCGGGAACTCGAGTTGCGGGAAAACCTGCTCAAGGCGGCTGAAAAGCGTGTCGGTTCTCGCATTGCCGAGCTTAAATCGATCGAAAAGCGGATCGAAAAAGAGCTTAGCAAACAGGATGATGAGCGGATGGCGCAGTATATGCGCCTGGTAAAAATGTACGCCGCCATGAAGCCAAAGCGGGCAGCACAAATTTTCAACCGGCTCGATCTCGACATCTTGACTGCAATGGTCAAGCGGATGCGGCCGCAGTCGATGGCAAAAATCATGGCGGCCATGGATCCATCAGCAGCGCGCCGATTGACCATGGAACTCGCCAAGTCGGGTGATGTGCAAACAGGTGGCGACAACAAGCTGCCGAAGATCGGCGAAGGCGGCGCCGGATAGGGCCAAAAATTGGGCTCAAAGTGTTCGGCTCTTAAGCCCACATTAACCATGAAATCGCTACCCTGTAAGGCACCGGAATTCCGGGAAACTTAGGCCGTTTTCTCATTGCGGTCTGCATGAGGGATTAGCGCTTTGAGCGATATCACCGCCCATCGAACGCACGCCGCCGGCGCGCGCAGCGAGTCCGTATCGGACCGCCCGGGGCGGTTGCGCACGGCTATCGATTTCGTGATCTGGGTCACGCTAATATCGGTGTTGTCGGTTGTCTTCGCGCTGGCGGCCATTATGCCGGCCTTTGCCGGCGACGATGCAAAAGTTACCGCGCGCAACGAGACTGGTTTTGCGCGGCTGGTGTTCACATTCGAGGACATACCCGGATACACGAATGAAGTCGCATCGAATGTGCTCGTTCTGAACTTCGACCACCAGGTCAACATCGATTTGGGTGAGATTCCCGAGCGGGTCCCAGACTATATCGGCATTGCCAGGCGGGATCCGGACGGGCGGGCGCTGAGGTTTGCATTGCAGCGGGCTTTTCGCGTCAACGTCATGGAGGCCGGCAACCGGCTATTCGTCGACCTGCTGCCGCCCAGCTGGATCGGAGCGCCGCCCTCGCTTCCCAAAGACGTGATGCGCGAACTTTCGCTCAAGGCGCTCGAAGCCGAGCGCAAGGCGCGCGAGGAGGCGAAGCAGCGCGAGGATGCCAAAGATCCCTACAAGCTCGGCGTGAAGCTGGCGAAACATCCGACGTTCACCCGCATCGTATTCGACTGGAACAAATTCGTTACGGCCAATCTCGGCCGTCAGGGGAGCAAAGTCCGCCTGGATTTCGGCCGTAATGCCACAGCTGATTTGAGCCGATTGAAGGTCGATCCACCCAAATATTTACGCGGCGCCAAGGCAGAGAAGACGGACAAGGGCATGACCGTGGAGCTCACCATCGATGGCGATGTCGATGTACGTGGATTTCGCGAGGGAAACGCCTATGTGCTCGACCTGACCGGCCCAGCCGACGCCAATGACGACGCTGCCGAAAGCGCAGCCCGCGCCGTGCCCCGACCCTCGAGCGCCGAGGAGCAAACCGCCGATGGCGGCGTGCAGCCGACCGATAGCGAAGAGATCGTGCTTGCGGGCTCACAAAACGACACGCCTGCCCAATCCCTCCAAACCCAAGCCGAGGCTGCGATCAAGACCGCCACGAAGGCGCTGGACGGGGCGGATTTGGCGTTGAACGACTTTGCCGATACCGGGGTGCCGTTGCCACCGGGGCCCGATGGGCAGAGGGAGAAAAAAGCAGACGACAGCGCCGCTGAGCCACCGGAAAAAACCGCCGTCTTGACCGAGCCATTGCCCGCCCAGAGCGAGAAAACAGAGCCCAAGGAAAAGCCGACGCCGGAGGTGGTATCGAAGATCTCAGAGGGCAAGACGCCGGCTGCTGAGGTTAAACCGCCAAATGAACCGGCAGCCGATGAGGCTGTGCCAACGGCCGAGACCGCGCCCGCGCCCGCGCCCGAAACAGCGGACGCGGCGGTTGTGTCTGAGGCGGCCTCTGACCAGGCCGCATTCACGGCACTGGTCGAGACGACAGAGAGCCAGATTCGGATGACGTTTCCGTTTCCCAAGCCCGTCGCATCGGCCGCCTTTCGGCGAGGCAACACCATCTGGCTTGTATTCGACAGCGACGCCAAGCTCGATGTGGCGGCAATAAAGGCGGCAAAAAACGACAAGATCGTCGAAGTCGATCACGTCGTGTCCGGGCCTATGCAATATGTTCGCGTCCGTCTTTCGAACCCCTGGCTCACCTATGTCGAGACAGAGAAAGAGAATTGGGTCGTCACCATTGGAGACATGGTGACGGGCAAGACGGAACCGCTCAACCTGCAACGCACATTGCGCGACGATAAGCGTTCGCTGATGCGCGTCGAGCTGAAGGAGGCGGGCCGCGTTCACTGGATAAAGGATCCCCAAGTGGGCGACCAGTTTGCCGTGGTGACCGCCAAGGGGCCTGCGCGCGGCGTCACCAAGCCGCAGAATTTCGTCGATTTTTCGGCGTTGCGTACCGCCCACGGCATTGTGGTTCGCCCAAATTCCGATGACGTCGGCGTTCGATTGACGCTCGACGAAGTGGTGATCACGCGCCATGACGGCTTGACGATCTCGGCAGGCGGCGCGCACCAGTATGTGCCGGGCAAGAAGCCGCTCGATGCCACAATTCGACATGGCTACATCGATTTTCGCTCCTGGCGGGTAGACGATCCGCAGCGGCTTCTCAGCCGGTCGGCCCAAATGCAGCGCTCCATCGCTCTGAGCCCGGATGAGGAGAAGAACGGGCTGCGCTTCGCCCTGGCGCGGCTTTTCATCGCCAATGAGCTGACCGCCGAGTCCCTCGGTATCCTCAATCAAATGGCGATCGACGATGAAGCCGTCGCTATGGATCCGTCCTTCAACGCCATGCGCGGCGCGGCTTTGGTGCTGATGGGGCGCACGAAGGAGGCCCGCAAGGAGCTGGAGGTTCACGCGCTTGCCAATGACATGGACGCTGGTTTGTGGCGGGCGTTGCTTGAGAGCAAAGAAAAAAAATGGGCGCAAGCCCTCAAGGGCTTTTATGAAGCCTGGAGCGCGGCCGAAGCATATCCCGATCCCATTCAAGCGCGTTTTTGGCTCGCGGCTGCGCGCGCTGCGCTCGAACTATCGCAGCTTGAAAAGGCGGCTGATGCACTGGAAGCGCTCCCCAAGCGCAATTTGCCGCCACTGATCGAGGCCAAGGCTAATCTTCTCAGAGGACGGTATCTGGACAAGATTGGGCGCTCGGAAGAGGCGATGGAGGCCTTCGAGGCGACCCTTGCCGGCCCCCACAGGGCATCGGCCGCAGAAGCAGAATTGTACGTCATTTCGATCAATCTGCAGTCTGCCGGCATCGAGGGCAAGGATGCGATCAAGCAGCTTGAGCGTCTTCAGATCGTCTGGCGCGGCGACGATGTCGAATTGAACACGATGCGATTGCTTGCCGACCTCTATATCAAAGAAAATCGCTACGACAACGCATTCTCGCTCATGGAGACCGCGGTGCGGTTCTTCCCTGAGGAGAACATATCGCGACAGATACAGGACGACATGCGCATTGTGTTCCAGGATCTGTTTTTGCGTGGCAAGAGTGAAGCGCTGCGTCCGATAGACGCGTTGAGCCTGTTTTACGATCATCGCGAATTGACGCCGGTCGGGCGACTGGGCGACGAAATGATCCGTAAGCTGGCCGACCGGCTGATCTCGGTCGATCTGTTGGAGCAGGCCTCCAATATTCTGGGGCATCAGGTGGAAAAGCGGCTGTCTGGCGCTGCCCGCGCCCAGGTCGCCACGCGGCTCGCCATGGTGCATCTGCTCAATCGAAAGCCGGGCCTGGCGATCAGAGCGCTACGGCAGACGCGTCAGAGCGGGCTGCCGGAGACGATGTTGCGCCAGCGCAGTCTTCTCGAGGCCCGCGCGCTTGGCGAATTGGGGCGTGCTGAAGCCGCCATTGAAATTCTCAATACGCTGCGGGGCGATGATGTCGAGCGTTTGAAGGGCGATGCCTTGTGGACGTCGCAGCAATGGCAGAAGGCAGGAGAGCAGTTTGAGCGCCATCTCGGCATGCGTTGGCAGCAATCCCAACCGCTCGAAGAACGCGAACGCAAGGACGTGCTTCGCTCAGCCATTTCCTATTCGCTCTCGGGCGATCAGTTCGCGCTCGACCGCTTGCGCAAGAAATTCTACGACAAGATGATGAAGACCGAGGATGCCGAATCCTTCCTGCTGGTCACCAAGCCGACCAAGATGAAGGGAATCGACTTCAGGCAGTTGGCCAAGGAAATCGCGGGCAGCGACACTCTCGACGCCTTTATGAAAGAGTTCCGCGAGAGCTATGAGGGAAAGGCCGGGGCCGCCCTTCCAGTTGACAAGCCATCGCCGGCAAGCGCCGGTTGAGCCGCCTTGTGCAGCTTGCGCGCCCTGCTTGGCGCGTGGCGGACCGCGGCTGCTGGCCGTCGGCCCTATTTGCGAAAAAAACCCCCGCGTGGAGCGCGGGGGCTTTGAAAAGTTTGGGGGACTGACAAAACCGATCCCGAAGGACGGCCGTGTCCGACCATTCGCAGGGTTGTGCCAGCTTCGTTGTCAAGCAACCGAAGGCTGAATCTGCCGGCACGCTTCAGCAACTAAATGATACCACGATACGAATGGGCCGCAATCGCAAATGGCGGGTGTGGAAATCCGCGCCGCCAAGGCGATTGCGGGCGAGGGCGGTTTTAGCCGCCGTAGCTCTGCACCAGTGAGCCCGCGACCAAGTGCCAGCCGTCCACAAGGACGAAGAAGATCAGCTTGAAGGGAAGCGAGATGATCACCGGCGGGAGCATCATCATGCCCATGGACATCAGAACGGATGCCACGACCAGGTCGATCACGATGAAGGGTACGAACAACAGGAAGCCGATCTCGAAGGCGCGCTTGAGTTCGGAGATCATGAAGGCCGGTACAAGCACCCGCAAGCTGACGTCCTCGGCCTTTTCTGCCTTGGTGTCGCCCGAGAGGTCGAGGAACAGCCCGAGATCCTTTTCGCGCACATGGTTCAGCATGAACCCCTGAAAGGGCTTGGAGGCGGCGTCGAAGGCCTGATTGAGTTCGATCTCATTGTTGATGAGCGGCTCGATGCCCTTGTCATAGGCGGATTGGAATACCGGTCCCATGACGAAGGCGGTCAAAAACAGCGCCAGCGAGATAACGACCGCGTTGGGCGGCGATTGCTGGATTCCGATCGCGGTGCGCAGCAACGATAAGACGACGACGATGCGCGTGAACGAGGTCACCATGACCAAGATCGACGGCGCCAGGCTCAAAATGGTGACGAGCGCGATCAGTTGGACCGCGCGTTCGGTCACGCCACCGTCCTCGCCAAAGCCGATTGTGACGTTTTGCGCCAGAGCCGAGGTCGTACCGGCAAGGAGCAGGGCGGTGGCGCACAACAGCAGCGATACCGCGGTGATTGCCTTTGATGGGCGGGGTTCAGTCACTTTCGTCGACCTCCGTTTCGTCGATCTGTACGCGTGGCGGGATTGTTGATGTGGCGCTGGCCTCGGGCTCGGAGGCAGCGGAGCGGTCGATGCCGCTTTCGATCAGCATGTCGACGGGACCGCCCGTCATGATGAGGTGTTCGATGTTGTCGCGGCGCAGCAGTATCAGTTTGCGCCGGCCATCGACGGCTGCGGCCTCGACAACGCCGAGGCGGCGTTCGCGGCCGCGCAACAATCCTCCGCCTTGCTTGGANCTGCCGGAGAGGNCGCCTTTGAGCAAATAACCGCCGATGCCGATGAGGGCGATGACGAACAAGAACGCTCCGAAATAGACGAGCAGATCGCTGAGGTCGGTCACTGCGCTGTGTCCCCGTAATTAAAGTCTGGACGCCGTTCCGCGATTTGCGATGGCCGTGGCGCTTGACGGCGTAGGTAGGCAAAAATTGCCCCATACGTGGCTAACAAATGGTTAACGCCGGCGCTCAATCGGCTGAATAAGTCCATGGCGGGGTCGTTCTTAACGCCAAATTAACCCTATTGGCGGCAAAGTTTGCCCAGTGAGACGCCGGGTCCGCCGTTCCAGCGGCCGGCAAAAGGAGACACAAACCGTGGCATTCAGCGACCTGCCGATCGTTGGCTTTCTGAAGAGCAAGATGGCGTGGCACCAGACGCGACAAGGCCTGCTGGCGGAGAACGTCGCCAATGCGGACACGCCCAACTATCGCCCGCGGGATCTAAAACCCATGACTTTCGATCCGGCGCCGGGCCGCATCGCCATGCGGTCGGTAGCCGCCACGCGCACCCATGCGGGCCATGTGGCGGGAACCGCCATCGCCCAGGAACAACTCAGCTTTGATTCCAGCAGGGGCACGGGTTGGGAAATCACGCCCGGCGGCAATTCGGTCGTTCTGGAAGAGCAAATGATGAAGGTCGCCGAGAACCAGTTCGACTATCAACTGGCCTCGACGCTCTATTCGCGCTCGCTGGGACTGATCAAAACGGCGCTCGGCCGCAACGGCTAGGGCCGGCACGGGGACGAATTGAGGAGTAAGAAACAATGGATCTCATCAAATCCTTGAAGATCGCCGCATCNGGTCTGCGCGTACAGGGCGGACGCATGCGCGTTATTTCCGAGAACATCGCCAACTCGAATTCGACAGCCCAATCGNCCACTGGCCAGCCTTACCAGCGCAAGTTGCCGACCTTTACGCAAGTCTTCGATAAGGAAATCGGCGCNCATTTGGTCAAGACCGGACCCGTCAAGTTCGACAAAAGCGAGTTCGGCAGCCGTTTCGATCCGGGCCATCCAGCCGCCAATGACGACGGTTACGTTAAGACGCCCAATGTCAACACGCTGATTGAGGGCATGGACATGCGCGAGGCTCAGCGCAGCTACGAGGCCAACCTCAACGTAATCAGCGCCACCCGCCGGATGTTGGCGCGGACGCTCGAAATTCTACGGGCCTGATAGGGACCCACTGGGAGAGGTGACATGCCAGTAAATCCATCCGCCGCCGCCAGCGCATACGCCACCGCAGCCCGGCTGGTCGGCTCGGCCAGCGGGTCCTCTGAGACCGAGGCCACGCCGACCAACCCGGCCGGCTTCGCCGACATGGTCAAGACGGCAATCGAAACCACCGTCTCGACGGGCGGGGCAGCCGAAACCAAAGCAGCCGAACTGGCCAACGGCAGTGCCGACGTGGTCGAATTGGTGACGGCCGTGGCCGAGACCGAACTCGCGATCCAGTCAATGGTGACGGTCCGGGACAGGGTTATAGCGGCGTATCAAGACATCATGAATATGCCTATATAACAATATCTTATAGATTTTTGTTATCTGATTGAATCGTTTGAATTAAGGGATGGGCTATGACGGGCGCTGAAGTTTTGGACGTCGCGCGTGACGGCATCTTGACGCTGTTGCAGGTCTCCGCGCCGATGATGATCGTGGGCCTCGTGGTTGGCGTGGCGATCGCGCTGCTCCAGGCCTTGACCCAAATTCAGGAAATTACCCTCGTCTTCGTGCCTAAGATCATTGCCATCTTCATCACCATATTGCTGGCGCTGCCCTTCATGGGTGCGGCCATGAACGCCTATATGATGCGGGTGGTAGCGCACATCATCGGCGGTTAGCGGGAGCGGCGGGCATGTCGCTCCAATTCGATTTTCTTCCCCAGGCTGCCTTTGCATTTTTGCTGGTTTTTGCGCGGATTGGCGCCATATCGATGGCGCTGCCGGGTATCGGCGACCGCACGGTGCCGCCGCGGATCCGCCTGGTCTTCGCGCTGGCGATGTCCTTGATCTTGCTGCCCTTGGTGCAAAAAACGTTGCCGGATTTGCCCGGCGCGCTCAACGCCATGATTGCGGCCTTGGTCGGCGAACTCATCGTTGGCGTGGCGATTGGGTTTGCGGTGCGGTTGATCATCAGCGCCATTCAAGTCGCTGGCATGGTGATCGCCTTTCAGACGGGTCTGGCCTTCGCCCAAAACGTCGATCCCACCCAAGGCACCCAGGGCACGATGATAGGCACTTTCTTATCGGTGCTTTCGGTGGCGATGATCTTCGCGACCGATCTGCATCACCTGATGCTGGCGGCGATGCATGACAGTTACACGCTGTTCCGGCCGGGCGAGGGGTTGCCGCCGGGCGATTTCGCCAGTGTTGCGCTTGATACGATCACGGCTGGTTTTCGCGTCGCCATCCAACTGGCTGCGCCGTTTTTGGTGTTCGGATTGATCTTCTATTTGGGGCTCGGCGTGCTCACCCGATTGATCCCGCAGGTTCAGGTGTTTTTTCTGGCGATGCCCGCCAACATCGCCATCGGCTTCATTTTGTTGTTGTTGCTGATCGGCAGCATCATGGTTTGGTTCCTGGAATATTTCAGCCAGGCGCTGCAACCTTTTCTGTTGTGAGGTGAGCCATGGCCGATAACGCCGAACAACACGAAAAAACAGAAGAGCCGACACAAAAGAAGATAGAGGATTCCCGCAAGAAGGGTGACGTCGCCAAGAGTCAGGAGGTCAATTCCTGGTTCATGATTCTCGGTGCGACGCTGGTCTGCATGCTGTTGGCGGGCGACATGGCAAGGGAACTGGCGCGGGCGCTTCAGTTGTTCCTGGGCCAAGCGCACGACTTTGCGATGAGCGGCGCGAACCTGCAGGCGCTCTTCACGACGCTCTCAGGAGATGTGCTGGGCGCTATGGCGCTGCCTTTCATCGTCCTCGTGGTCGCGGGCATCGCCGGCAACATGGTGCAGCATCAGCTGATCTTTTCCACGGAGCCGCTGAAACCAAAACTCTCCAAGATTTCACCCGCTGCGGGCTTCAAGCGGCTGGTTTCGCTCACCAGCCTGGTCAACTTCGCCAAGGGCGTTGCAAAGCTCGCCATCGTCGGCGCGGTGATGACCGCCATCGTTTGGCCGAACCGCGACATGCTCGACACAATGGTTACGACCGATATCAGCGCAATCATGACAGTCACCCAGTCGATGGCGGGCGAGGTATTGACTGGCGTGGTGGCGGTGCTCGCGGTGGTGGCGGCGCTCGACTACGCCTACCAATATCACAAATGGTGGGAGAAGCAGCGCATGACGATCAAGGAGCTGCGCGACGAGTACAAGCAGCTCGAGGGCGATCCCCAAGTGCGCGCCAAATTGCGCCAAGTGCGTATTGAGCGCGGTCAAAAGCGTATGATGTCCAACGTCAAGAAGGCGGCTGTCGTGATCACGAACCCGACGCATTATTCGATCGCGTTGCAATACGATAGCGGCATGGCGGCTCCGGTCTGCGTTGCAAAGGGCGTCGACACCGTCGCCTTCAGGATCCGGGAAATGGCCAAGGAGCACGACGTGCCGCTGGTCGAGAACGCGCCATTGGCGCGCACGCTCTACGCCTCGGCCGAGCTCGATGCCGAGATTCCGCAGGAGCACTATCAGGCCGTGGCGGAGATCATCGGTTATGTGATGCGCCTGCGCCAAACCGCGTCCTGGCGGTCCAAGCCCGGCGCGGGCACCTCGTGAGGCATCCAGGTTTGCAGCCCAACGATAGCGGACGCATGGGCCAGTCGAATCGGCTATTTTAAAGTTTATGAGCGATATCGACGCGCCCTTGAAATACTCCGACCCGGCCGAAGACAAGTCGGTGCAAGACGGCAGCATCGGCCTTCTGGTGTTGCTGGCATTGGGATTGGCTTTTTCGGCGGTGGCGCTTGCCATGTTGACGCGCGAGGCAGCCGAGCCCTTCGTTCTTGCGATTCTGGGTGGCTTGGCGGTGATCGGTGTCTTTTCGTTGTTCGCCGGCGCGGTCGGCATTTTGCATTTCGGCGAACGCAAAGCGCGCAACGACATCACCAAGGCCTTTGCCGATAACTTGCCCGACGGAATGTTGATCACCGATGCCTCGGGCGGCGTGGTCTATGCAAATGCGACATACCTGGAACTGGTGGGCGCGGCGGACGCACGCAACGTGCCGACACTTGAGCGCGCCTTCGCCAACCAGCCGCAGCTTTCCGAACCCGTGTTCCGTTTGATGCGGGCGGCGCGCCAAGGGCGCGGTTGGCACGAGGACGTGGCGATCTCACCCCTGGATGGGGCGGCTGAGGGAGATGACGCGCGGCGCTGGCTGAGGCTCTCGGTGCGGCAGATCGCGGCCCGGCCGCGGGCGGGTAAGAAATCTGCGCTGCAGGTGTGGCAGGTCGCCGATATGACGAGCGAGCGGGCCCAAGAGGGAGACGCCTTCGACAAGCTGCAGCAAATCGTCGCCTATCTCGACCGGGCGCCGGCCGGCTTCCTGTCGCTGGGGCGCGAGCAGAGGATCGATTACATCAACGCGACGCTCGCCCATTGGCTCGATCGCGAATTGGCCGATGCGGCTGCAGGCGGCGTCGGTCTTGAGGATCTTATGAGCGCGGATGCTGCAGCGCTTGTGGCGCGGGCTGCGACGCGGGGCGCCTCGAGTGAGGCTGAAATGCTCGATGTCGACCTGATGCGCCGCGATGGCACGCGGTTTCCAGCCCGCATCTTGCTGCGCGCCAATCAGGGCGCCGATGGCGATGCCGGTTTGGCGCACATGATTGTGTTGAATCGCAGCCACGCCGATGGCGCGGCAGAGGCCACTGCCGGGCCCGCCGATGTGCGGTTTGCTCATTTCTTTCAGTCGGCGCCCATTGCGATTGCGTCGGTGGATGGGGAGGGCGGAATTTGCTCGTCAAATGCGGCGTTCGCTCGCATGTTCGATCACGCCGAAGAGGCCGGTGCCGAGAATCTGACGGATATCGCAAGCCTGATCGGCGCGGAATACGCAGGCGAGTTTGGCGAAGCGGTTGCGGCCGCCAAGGACGGGCAGGTGGTGATCGAACCCGTCGATGTAACCTTTGGCAAAGATGGAAACCGCAACGGCAGGTTTTACGTCTCGCCGGTCGAGCAGGCGAGCGAGAAGAACGAAGTTGCGATCGTCTACGCCATCGATACGACCGAACAGCGGGCGCTCGAGATGCAGATCGCCCAAAGTCAGAAGATGCAGGCGGTGGGCCAGCTCGCCGGCGGCATCGCGCACGATTTCAACAACGTCTTGACCGCCATCATCGGCTTTTCCGAACTGCTGCTCGCCAATCACCGGCCGACCGATCCTGCCTTCCAGGACATCATGAACATCCGCCAGAACGCCAACCGCGCGGCTGCGCTGGTGCGCCAACTCTTGGCCTTTTCGCGCCAGCAGACGCTGCAGCCGGAGGTGTTGGCATTGGGTGACGTGCTCTCGGAGCTCACCATCTTGTTGGGCCGTCTGCTGGGAGAGAAGATCGACCTCAATGTCGTTCACGGGCGCGATTTGTGGAAGGTGAAGGCGGATCTTCACCAGTTCGAACAGGTGATCGTCAATCTGTCGGTGAATGCCCGCGACGCCATGCCCGAGGGCGGCAAATTGACGATCCGCACGTCCAATGTGAGCGCGCGCGAGGCGGCCGAGCTCGGTCACAAGGGCATGCAGGCCGACGACTTCGTGCTCTGCGAGGTCTCGGATACGGGCACGGGCATCGNGCCCGAGGTGCTGGAAAAGGTCTTCGAACCCTTCTTCTCCACCAAGGAGGTGGGCAAGGGGACCGGCCTCGGGCTCTCTACCGTTTACGGCATCATCAAGCAGACCGGCGGATACATTTATCCCGACAGCGAACCGGGCAAGGGAACGATCTTTCGGATTTACTTGCCGCGGCACGTTGAAACCGCCGAAGAACTGGCGGCCGTCGAGCCCGAATCGGTCGAGGACGCCAGACAGCAGGATCTCACCGGCACGGGCACGGTTCTGTTGGTGGAAGACGAAGAGGCGGTGCGCAACTTTGCCGTGCGCGCTCTGACGTCGCGGGGCTACGAGGTGCTCGAAGCGGGAAACGGCGTCGAGGCGCTCGAGATGCTCGAGGCCTATGAGGGATCCGTCGATCTGGTGATATCAGACGTGGTGATGCCGGAGATGGACGGCCCGACGCTGCTCGGCAAATTGCGGGAGGGCGATCCCGGCATCAAGGTGATCTTTATTTCAGGCTATGCCGAGGACGCCTTCAAAAAGAACCTGGGCGAGGGCGAGGAGTTCGTCATGCTGCCCAAGCCGTTCTCACTCAAGCAGCTCGCCGCCACCGTCAAGAAGACGCTGGAATCTTAATGTGTGATTGCTGTATCGCTCACGAAAAAAGTGCCGTGAGTGAATTAAACTCCCGCGCGGCTTCACGAAAGCGGCAATTGCGTCTAAGGAGGGCGCGGAGAATAGCCAAATGAGCACGCCGCACGCGGGTGCGCCAGAGGGGCGCAAGAAAAAGACCAAGAAAAAGAAGCGCAAGGGCCCCTTCAAGGTTCANCGCTATGGCGGCTGGCTGCTCTATTTTTGGCACGGCATGCGCTTTGGAACCTGGATCGCGCTGTTGCGGCGCGGCCGCTTCGACGTCACGCTCAACTGCCTGCCCAATATCCTCACCGTCACCATCTGGGCGCCGATCAATTCGCTGCTTTATTATGTCTCCGAGGCCCTTTATGGCCGGCGCGCGGACGCCGTTGGTCTCGACCCCTCGCCCGTCTTCATCTTAGGCCATTGGCGCAGTGGCACGACGCTGCTGCACGATTTGATGAATTGCGATCCGGCCCTGGCCGCGCCGACCACCTATGAGTGCTTCTTTCCCAATCACTTCCTTCTGAGCGAGCGCGCGATCGGTCGCTTGTTCAACGTGTTCCTGCCAAAAAAGCGCCCCCAGGACGACGTGCCCGTCGCCATGGACCGCCCCCAGGAGGATGAGTTCGCGCTCTCGATTTTGGGGCTGGGCACGCCATACAATTCGCTCGCCTTCCCCCGGCACGGGCCGGTGGATCAGGCTTATCTCGATTTGCAGGATTTGGACGAGGCGGCGCGGGCGGACTGGGCGAACGGTTTCCTGTGGCTTTACCGGCGGCTGGCGCTCAAGCACGCGCGCCGGCTGTTGCTGAAATCGCCGCCCCATACCGCGCGCATCAAACTGCTGCTGGACCTCTTTCCCGACGCCCGCTTCATCCATATTTCGCGCGATCCCTTCGCCGTGGTGCCATCGACCATAAAGCTCTGGCGCGCGCTCTATTCGACGCAAGGATTGCACAATCCGGCGCTGATCGATCCCTGGCTGGAGACACACGTCATCGAGACCTTCCAACGCATGGACAAGGCCTACGAGGCCGGCCGGACGCTGATCCCAGAGGGTCATCTCGTCGAAATTCGCATGGAGGATTTTATCGCCGATCCAGGCGGCGTGATCGAGGACGTTTATGCGCGCCTCGGTCTTGAGGGCTTCGACGAGGCCGCGCCCGCCTTCGAGGCATTTCTGGCAGCCCGTGGCATCCATGCGGGCGGTGCCTACGCGCTCGCGCCTGAGATGGAAAGTCGAATCGAAGAACAGCTCGCGCCCTATATGGCGCGCTTCGGCTATAAGGCGCGCGGCTGATCGAATGGCCGTATTTCTATGTTTGAATCTTATAAAAAAGCCGCAATGAATTGGAATCCAATGAGAATAGCTTTTTTCTATAGCTTTAAATTCGTCATGGCGCGGTGCGTGCCTGGGTGCTTGATCTTTGGGGCAAACCTGTTTGAATCAGCATGACGCGTGGCGCCAGTACCGGCGAGCCCTTGGGAGAGAGAAATACCTATGTCATTCATGAATAAACTTGTCATATGCGCCGCGCTGATCGGCATTTTCTTTTTCGCAGCCGAGGTGCTTGCCTTGCCCCAATGGGCGCGCATCTCCTTCTATTACGCCATGCTGGGCGTTGCCATATACGGCGTCTGGATGGTGTGGAAGAGCAGCGCGCCGCCGCCCGATCAAGCCGGCAAGTAGATTGAGCCGGTTGCGATATCTGATCGTGAAGTATTGCTCCTGCATGCGGTGGCAGTAATCCTGGCTGCCAATGCAATAAACGCATTGCGCGGTCGGGCTTGTTCGCACGCCGTTAAGTGGTTTGTAATGCATCTGTTGACATTGTAAGCTCAGACATTACACACTGCGCATGATACAAAGCTTTAAAAGCAAGGCTCTGAAGCGCTATTTCGAGCGGAATGACGCCAGCAAGCTGGATGCCCGGGATGTCAGACGCGTAAGGGCTGTTTTGACCGCTTTGGAGGCCGCGTCGTCGCCTGGCGAACTGGCGCTCCCCGGCTTTCATTTCCATTCCTTGAAAGGGGACCGGGCTGGACAATACGCTGTAACAGTTCGGGCCAATTGGCGGATCACCTTCGAATGGGATGGCGAGGACGCCATTCGGGTGAATTTGGAGGATTACCATGACTGAGTACGAGCGAGAGGCCGGACCGGCCTTTGAGGCCATGCACCCGGGAGAGCTGCTTAGGGAGATCGTGCTTCCAGCCCTCAAGGACCAAGGCATCAACCAGTCGGCCGTGGCCGATATGTTGGGCGTCTCGCGTCAGTCGCTATCGGATATCATACACGAGAAGCGATCCATCACCGCCGAAATGGCGGTGCGGTTGGGAACCGTGTTCAGGAACGGACCCCGGTTCTGGATCAATCTTCAGACCTCTTTTGACCTGTGGCACGCCGAACGCAATGTCGATACGTCGGCGCTGAAGCGCGTGGCGTGATGTGCGCCGCGATTCCCGCCTGATGTTCGATCGTTTGCTGGTTATCCCTCGGCCATAGCATCTAGCAGGCGGTCGAATAGCTGTTCGTCATGTTCTTTTTGCTTGTCCTCATCCATCACATCCTGCCCCGACTCGCTTTTGCGCGCCAGTAAAGCAGTAGCGGCGGCTACTAGAATCAGGTTGGAATGGTATTCTAATAATATACGTATTCGAAGGGGATATATGCGGTACGAATTACGCCGAACCTTTTGCGAACACGCTCTCAAAGTAATCTATCTATCAACAGCTTGACGCGTCTCTTGCAAAATAGAACAAAGTATGTACATTGTGCCCCACCGGCGCGCTTCCGTGGAGAAGCCGCGTATTGTATGACATAAGGGGATGATACATGGCTGAACCCAAGTTACGTGTTGTCGAAGGAGACGGAATGGACAAGGACAAGGCGCTGAGCGCAGCGCTCGCCCAGATTGAGCGGACCTTCGGCAAGGGCTCGGTCATGCGGCTCGGCAAAGAGGGCCAAGTGGTCGAGATCGAGTCCATCCCGACGGGCTCGCTCGGCCTCGACATCGCGCTCGGCATTGGCGGCCTGCCGCGTGGCCGCGTCGTCGAGATCTACGGCCCCGAATCCTCCGGCAAGACAACGCTCGCGCTGCACACCGTGGCCGAGGCCCAGAAGCGGGGCGGCATTTGCGGCTTTATCGACGCCGAGCACGCGCTCGATCCCATCTACGCCAGGAAGCTCGGCGTCGATCTCGACGAACTCCTGATTTCCCAGCCCGACACCGGCGAACAGGCGCTCGAAATCACCGATACGCTGGTGCGCTCGGGCGCGCTCGACGTTCTGGTCATTGATTCGGTCGCGGCCCTCACCCCGCGCGCCGAACTCGAGGGCGAGATGGGCGACAGCCTGCCCGGGCTCCAGGCGCGCCTGATGAGCCAGGCGCTGCGCAAGCTCACCGCCTCGATCTCCAAATCCCACACCATGGTCATCTTCATCAATCAGATCCGCATGAAGATCGGCGTGATGTTCGGTTCGCCCGAGACGACGACCGGAGGCAACGCGCTCAAATTCTATTCCTCCGTTCGCCTCGATATCCGCCGCATCGGCCAGATCAAGGACCGCGACGAGGTGGTCGGCAATCAGACCCGCGTCAAGGTCGTCAAGAACAAGGTGGCGCCGCCTTTCAAGCAGGTCGAGTTCGACATCATGTATGGCGAGGGCGTCTCCAAGACCGGCGAACTCATCGACCTCGGCGTCAAAGCGGGCATCGTCGAGAAATCGGGATCATGGTTCTCCTATGACAGCCAACGCATCGGCCAGGGGCGCGAGAATGTGAAGAAATTCCTGAAGGAAAACCCGGACATGGCCGAGGCGATTGAGCTTGCCATCCGGCAGAACGCGGGCTTCATCGCCGATCAGATTCTGGAGGAAGGCTCGGCTGAAGATGACGCCGAGACGCCTGATCTGAAGGTAGGCGCAGATGGTGCGGCTCCCGATGCATCCAACGTCGAGCCGCTGCTCTCGTCCGAGGAAGCCAAGGCCCCGAGCCCCCGCTCCAAGAGCGCCTGAGGCGCCCATCGCCCAAAAGGGCAGGCGAGGCAATCACCGGAAGATCAAGGGGCCGGCCGCACGTGGCCGGCCCTTTATTTATTGGCCCTCCAGCCACCGCCCGGCCGGCCATGCCGCGCCGCGCGCCCGCCATTGCTGGACAGGCGACGGGCGCCTCGTTAAATATCCCCCGAATGGCAACGAATCTGGCAAATGTATCGATACGGCGCCACCCGGCGTCGTAACGGGACTTTACGGGTTCAAACCCGCGATCTTTGCCGAACGCGGCCTGAACTCCGCAAGAGGTGGCGTGCGCGCCCATGACTGGCGTCAACGATATTCGCTCGGCGTTTTTGGATTTCTTCGCAAGGGAAGGCCATGAGGTCGTCCCTTCGAGCTCGCTCGTGCCCAGAAACGATCCGACATTGCTCTTCACCAATGCGGGCATGGTGCAGTTCAAGAACGTCTTCACGGGCGCTGAGAGCCTGCCCTATGTCCGTGCTGCGAGCGCTCAAAAGTGCGTGCGCGCCGGCGGAAAGCACAACGACCTCGACAATGTGGGCTACACGGCGCGCCATCACACATTTTTCGAGATGCTGGGAAATTTCTCATTCGGCGATTATTTCAAGGAACAGGCGATCGATCTCGCCTGGCGCCTGATCACCAAGGAATTTGCGCTGGCGCCAGAGCGTTTGCTCGTCACTGTCTATGCCGACGACGATGAGGCTTTCGATCTCTGGAAGAAGATCGCCGGCTTGCCCGAAGCCCGGATTCTCAGAATTGCGACGTCCGATAATTTCTGGGCCATGGGCGATACGGGCCCGTGCGGGCCGTGTTCGGAAATCTTTTTCGACCATGGCGAGCATCTTGAGGGCGGACCGCCGGGCAGCGCCGACGAAGACGGCGACCGCTTCATCGAGATCTGGAACCTTGTGTTCATGCAGTACGAGCAGGTCGATGGCGGGGAACGCCTCGATTTGCCCCATCCCTCGATCGACACGGGCATGGGGCTCGAACGCATCGCCGCCGTGCTCCAGGGCACCCACGACAATTACGAAATCGATCTGTTCCAGGCGCTAATCAATGCGTCGGTCGATGCCTCTGGCGTTGCCGCCGAGGGCCCGGCCGCTGCCAGCCACCGGGTCATCGCGGACCATTTGCGCGCCTCAAGTTTTCTGATCAGCGACGGCGTGATGCCGGCCAATGAGGGGCGCGGCTATGTGCTCCGCCGTATCATGCGGCGCGCCATGCGCCATGCCCATCTTCTGGGCGTCGAGACGCCGCTGCTCTGCCGCCTGGTGCCGGTGTTGGTGCGCGAAATGGGTCAGGCCTATCCCGATCTCGGCCGCGCCCAAGAGTTGATCGAAGAAACNTTGGCTTTGGAGGAGACGCGGTTTGGCAAGACCCTCGAGCGGGGGCTTGGCCTTTTGGACGAGGCGACCGGCGCCTTGGANAAGGGCGANACGCTGGCCGGCGATGTCGCCTTCAAGCTCTACGACACATANGGCTTTCCGCTCGACCTGACCGAAGATGCGCTCAAAGCACGCGGTATCGGTATCGACAAGCAGGGCTTTGATGCTGCGATGGAGCGTCAACGGGCCGATGCGCGCAAGGCCTGGACGGGCTCGGGCGAGGCGGCGACGGAGACGATCTGGTTCGATTTGCGCGAGCAGAACGGGCCGAGCGAGTTCTTGGGCTACGAGACCGAGCGGGCCGATGGCGAAATCCGTGCCCTCGTCAAGGACGGCAAACCCGTCAAGGCGCTGAAACAGGGCGAGGAGGGCTGCGTTGTCGTCAATCAAAGCCCCTTCTATGGCCAGTCGGGCGGCCAGGTGGGCGATACCGGCGTGATCTCGTGTGAGGCGGGCGCCCGCTTTGTCGTTACCGATACGCAAAAGAAGCTCGGCGACTTGATCGTCCATCTGGGCACGCTCGAACAGGGAGAGCTCGAGATCGGCCAAGTTGTCGAACTTGCGGTCGATGGCGAGCGCCGAACCGCGACCCGGGCCAACCATTCGGCCACCCATTTGCTGCACGAGGCGTTGCGCGAGGTGCTCGGCCGCCACGTCGCCCAGAAGGGTTCGCTGGTCGCGCCGGACCGGCTGCGATTTGATTTTTCTCATACCAGTCCGATGTCGGGCGAAGAGATCGCTGCGGTCGAAGACTTGGCCAATGCGATTGTGTTGCAGAATGAGCCCGTCGAGACTCATCTCATGGCGGTCGATGAAGCCATTGAGTCCGGCGCTCTGGCGCTGTTTGGCGAAAAGTACGGCGATGAGGTGCGGGTTGTGTCCATGGGCGTTGCGCAATCGGGCGAAAAGGCCGGCAAGGTCTATTCGACCGAGCTTTGCGGCGGCACCCATGTGAGGAACACGGGCGATATTGGCCTCGTCAAGATCAGCGCCGAGGGCGCGGTGGCGGCCGGCGTGCGGCGTATCGAGGCGGTCACGGCAGAGGGCGCGCGCGGCTATCTCAACGCCCAGGACACGCGCATGCGCGAGGTGGCCGATCTGTTGAAGGTCCAGGCCGAAGACGTGGTGCCGCGCATCGGGGCGCTGCTGGCCGAGCGCAAGAAATTGGAGCGTGAGCTCGGCGATGCGAGGCGTCAGGCGGCGCTTGGCACGAACGCCAGTGACGGCGAGGACGGCGTTCGGGCCCTGGGTTCGGTCAAACTCCTGGCGCGCACGGTCGAGGGTGTCTCGGCTAAGGATCTCAGAACCTTGGTCGATGACGGCAAGCGCCAGCTGGGCTCGGGCATTGTCGCCATAATCGGGCTTTCGGAAGGCGGCAAGGCGGGCATCGTCGTCGGTGTCACCGACGACCTGACGCAGTCCTATGATGCGGTCGATTTGGTCAAGGCGGGCGCGGAGGCGCTTGGCGGGACGGGCGGCGGCGGCAGGGCGGATCTGGCCCAGGCCGGTGGCCCGGACGGATCGCGCGCCGAGGCGGCGCTCGATGCGATTGCCGAGCGGGTGAGTGGGCAGGCCGGTGCTTAACGCCCCCCAGCATACCTCGAAGGTGGCGGCGCGAACGCTGCGCAAGCGCGTTCACGACATATTGGAACTCGACGTCAGCCACGATCCCGTAAGCAGCATCGTCAACACCTTCATAGTCGTGTTGATTTTTCTCAACGTCGTGGCTTTTTCGGCCGAAACGGTTCCGGCGCTACAAGGCCGCTACGGCTTCTATTTCCGCCTGTTCGATGCGTTTTCGGTGGCTATCTTTTCGCTTGAATATGCCTATCGCATATGGAGTTGCGTCGAAATTCCGGTCTTTCGGAGGATTGCGCCGTGGCGTGCGCGGTGGCGTTTTGCCGTCCGGCCAATGCAGCTCATCGATCTGTTCGCGGTTTTGCCGTTTTATCTGAGCTTCGTGCTGCCGCTCGATCTGCGCATCTTGCGCATTCTGCGCATCTTCCGTTTTCTCAAACTGGCGCGCTACTCGCCCGCGCTGCAATCCCTCGGGCGGGTTCTTTCCAGCGAACGCAGAGCGCTGATCGGCGCGCTCCTTGTGATGATTGCGTTGTTGCTGTTTGCCGCGACGGGAATTTATTACCTCGAGCGGCACGCCCAGCCGGAGATCTTCGATTCGATTCCTTCCGCCGCCTGGTGGGCCTTGGCGACGTTGACCACGGTCGGCTACGGCGACGTGGTGCCGATCACCACCGTGGGCAAGATGTTCGGCGGCCTTATCATGATATTTGGGCTCGGCATGTTCGCGCTCCCCATCGCCATTATTGCCACCGGCTTCAGCCAACAAGCCAATCGGCACGAGTTCGTCGTGACCTGGGCGATGGTGGCGCGCGTGCCGTTGTTTGCTCAGCTGGATGCCGCCAGCGTGGCCAACATCATGAGCTTGCTCTATTCGCGGCAATACGAGATGAATTCCAAGATCTTCGTCGCCGGCACCAGGGCCGAGGCCATGTATTTTATCGCATCTGGCGAGGTGATCGTGCACACGAGCGACGGCGACATTGTGCTGGGCGAGGGCGACTTTTTTGGTGAAATGGCACTCATCGAAGACCGGCCGCGCAAACACAGCGTGATGGCGCTCACCAAGTGCCGCTTGCTGGTGTTGGACAGCGACGACTTTACGCACTTGGCCCATCAGGAGCCCGATATCTCCAACCATATCCATGGTGTAGCCAAGGCGCGCGCCCAGGCTGGCAAGGCATCCAAGGCCGGCAAGGCGCCCAAGAAGGCGGCCAAGGCCAAACGCGTCAGAACCGCTGGCGGGGTCTGAGCGGGCAGCCTGGGATCTATTTGGCCATCGCCGCCTGAAGATTTTCGTCGATCTTGTCGAGGAAGCCTTCCGTCGTGAGCCAGGCCTGCTCGTCGCCCACCAGCAGCGCCAGATCCTTGGTCATGGAACCGCTTTCTATTGTCGCGATCACCACCTGTTCGAGCGTCTCGGCGAACCGGGCGAGCTCGTCGTTGCTGTCGAGCTTGGCGCGGTGGGCGAGCGCGCGCGACCAGGCGAAGATCGAGGCGGTCGAGTTGGTCGATGTCGCTTCGCCCTTCTGATGGGCGCGATAGTGACGGGTGACGGTGCCGTGAGCGGCTTCGGCTTCGACCGTCTTGCCGTCGGGTGTCATCAGCACGCTGGCCATCAGTCCCAAGGAGCCGAAGCCCTGGGCGACGGTGTCCGACTGCACGTCGCCGTCATAGTTCTTACAGGCCCAGAGGAAGCCGCCTGACCATTTGAGCGCGGCAGCGACCATATCGTCGATCAGGCGATGCTCGTAGGTGAGTTTCGCCGCCTCGAAGTCGGCTTTGAATTCGGCGTCGAAGATTTCTTGAAACAAGTCCTTGAAGCGGCCGTCATAGGCTTTGAGGATCGTGTTCTTGGTCGACAAATAGAGCGGCACGTTGCGCTGGAGCGCATAGGCCATGCAGGCGCGGGCAAAATCGCGGATCGATGAATCCAGATTGTACATGCTGAGCGCAATGCCGGAGCTTGGAAACTCGAAGACCTCGTGCTCGATTGTCTGCGAGCCGTCGGCGGCTTCCCATTTGACGGTCAGCTTTCCTTCGCCTGGGACGAGAAAATCGGTCGCCCGGTACTGATCGCCGTAGGCGTGGCGGCCGATGATCAATGGTTGCGTCCAACCTGGAACCAGGCGTGGCACGTTCTCACAGATGATCGGCTCGCGAAACACCACGCCGCCCAGAATGTTGCGAATCGTGCCATTGGGAGAGCGCCACATTTTTTTGAGGCCGAATTCTTCGACCCGGGCCTCATCGGGCGTGATGGTCGCGCATTTGACGCCCACCCCATGGGCCTTGATCGCTTCGGCGGCCTCGATCGTCACCTTGTCATCGGTCGCATCGCGGTTCTCGATTCCGAGATCGTAATATTCGAGATCGATATCCAGATGCGGCAGAATCAGCTTGTCCTTGATGAGATGCCAAATAATCCGCGTCATCTCGTCCCCGTCGAGTTCGACGATAGGATTGTCCACCTTGATTTTCGCCATTTGGCGCCGTCCCCTTATGCTCGCCTCATCTGTCGCTGGCCCGGCACTTTGCATTGCCGCCGCGCGCGTCCCATCGTTGCGGGATGGCGATCCCTATAGCATTGTGCCCGGGTCTGAGAAAGGAGATGATGGGTGACGTCAGGCGAGGTGGAAAACATTGATGTGAACGCGCCGCCAACGCGAGGGGGCGGCCGTGGCAACACTGGACCTGCTGTCATCCTGGTGCGTCCTCAGCTTGGTGAAAACATTGGCACCGCGGCTCGTGCAATGGCCAATTTCGGCCTTTCGGATCTGCGCATCGTTGCGCCCCGGGACGGCTGGCCCAATGAAGCGGCGCGTGCGGCGGCGGCCACCGGATTTCCGGTTGTCGATGGCGCACGGATTTTCGAAACCCTGGAGGAAGCGATTAACGACCTTCATTTTTTGGGAGCGACCACGGCCCGGCCCCGCGATATGGTCAAGCCCGTGATTGCGCCAGAAACTGCGGCTGCACAATTTGTTGGCCGGATGGCGCAAGGCGAGCGCTGTGGCCTTTTGTTTGGGCCTGAGCGCTCGGGTCTGGACAACGATCAGATCGCGCTTGCCGACGTTGTTATCAGCGCCCCCGTCGATCCGTCGTACGCATCGTTGAATTTGGCACAGGCCGTGCTGATATTGGGGTATGAGTGGATCAAGGCTTGCGGCGCAAAAGCCCTGGGGCGGGAAACCGCATTCGATGGGCCGGCGAAGGAAGGGCTCGACCTGCACGGACAGCGCCCGGCGAGCAAAGCTGAGCTGGTTGGACTGTTTGAACATCTGGAGGGTGCGCTGGATTCATCCGGGTTCTTGTATCCACCTGAAAAACGTCCAGCTATGGTGCGCAACATCAGGAACATGCTCCAGCGAATGGGCGCGACGGAACAAGAGGTTCGGACACTGCGGGGCATCGTCGCCGCGCTCGAAGCAGGACAAAAGGGTGGCGGACAAAAGAGTTAAGGCGGCACGCCTTAGTTACGCCCCGATTTTATAATGCGAAGGTGTTTTCATGGTGATAGCCTTTCATCGCCAGGACAGCAGAGGCGAGATATGAAGCAGGTGTTGGGTTGTGTGTTGGCCGCTCTTTTGGTTGTAGCGGCCGCTCCGGTGGCGTGGTCGCAGAAGGCGGCCAAGGAAGTTGCCGTTACTAAGCAGGGCGTCGCGGGCCAGCAAAAGGCCGGTGGCAAAGGCGGATTGAGCGATCGCACGGTGCGTGTTTTGGCGAGCTATGCCTGGGCCCATATTCCAGACGAGGTCTCAAAGCCCGACGGCACGCGCATTGTCGTGCGCGGCGTCGACATCGACAAGTTCATGCTCTCGCTCGAAGACACCCGCCGTATTGTCATGGTCGCCGAACGTTCGGCCCAAGCCAAGATCTGCGGCATGAACGATATGGAACGTGCCAACCACGACAAGATGATGGAGGTCGAGCAGGAGTCCAAACGCTGGTCGAATGAACAGCTTGCGTGGATTCATTGGTTGCACGAGATCACCGTCAAGGTGCGCGTTTTCGATCCCTCCACGGCATCCAAACGTGTGAATGAAATGCAGCTTGATCCGAAAGCGGAAAAGAAGGTCTTGGAGGACGTCAAACGCTTCAAGAAACCGACCTGCAACGACAAAAAGCGCAAGGACGTCCGGCGTGATATTGAGGAATTCGTGAGTTCTTAGAGCTGTTGGGGCCGTTGGCGGGGCAGCCTTCAAAATGCTAATTTCGCCAATGCGATTGACACCTCAGGCCGATTGCGATTATCAGTGCGCCGCGGGGCTTCGTCCTGCATTAAAATACAAATAAGCACAATTGAACGGAAAGTGGCATGACCAAGCGCGTCCGCGCGAAATACAAGATCGACCGGCGCTTCGGCGAAAACATCTGGGGCCGGCCGAAGAGTTCCGTCAACAAGCGCGAATACGGTCCTGGCGAACAGGGTCAGCGTCGGCGTGGACGCCCATCTGACTATGGCACGCAATTGCGCGCCAAGCAGAAGCTCAAGGGCTATTACGGCAACATCACCGAGAAGCAGTTCAAATCGATTTATCGTCAGGCCGACCGGTTGAAGGGCGACACCAGCGAAAACCTGATTGGACTGCTTGAGCGCAGGCTGGACGCCGTCGTTTATCGAGCCAAATTCGTGCCCACCGTTTTTGCCTCGCGCCAGTTCATCAATCATGGACACGTCAAGGTCAACGGCCAGCGTGTCGATATCCCGAGCTACCGCTGCAAGGTCGGCGATCTGGTCGAGGTCAAGGATAGCTCGCGTGATTTGGGTATCGTGCTCGAGGCCACACAGAGCTCTGAGCGCGATATTCCGGAATACGTCGAGGCCGACCACACCAAGATGACGGCAAAGTTGCTGCGCAGCCCGGTGCTCGCCGATGTGCCCTATCCGGTGATGATGGAACCCAATCTGGTCATTGAGTTCTACTCGCGTTAGGCCTGAATTCTCTCTCTAGGCATTGCCCTTCCAATAATGCCGCGCTCTGTGCAAGGCCGGGCGCGCCGGTTATGCTCGCCTGTGCGCCGGTGCCCCAGGGGAGAAGTGTCATGTCGGAACGTTTTGTCGCTGCCGTGGTTCAAGATTGCGCGGTCGTCTTTGACCGGGCCGCCACGGTCGATAAGGCTATAGGACTGATCGCAGAGGCGGCAAAACAGGACGCCAAGCTCATCGTTTTTCCCGAGGCCTTCGTCTCCGGCTACCCCAAGGGCCTCGATTTCGGCGCGCGCGTCGGCGTGCGCAAAGAGAAGGGCCGCGACGAATTCGCCCGTTATTTCAATAGCGCGATCGAAGTGCCCGGCACGGAGACCCAGGCTATCGGGGCAGCAGCGCGCGCCGCGCGAGCCCATGTGGTGATCGGCGTCATCGAGCAAGGCGGCGCGACGCTTTATTGCACGATCTTGTTTTTTTCGCCCGAAGGCGAACTGCTCGGCAAACATCGCAAGCTGATGCCGACAGCCATGGAGCGTCTGGTCTGGGGCTTTGGCGATGGCTCGACCATGCCCGTCTTCGAGACGCCTCTGGGCCGGCTCGGCGCGGTGATCTGCTGGGAAAACTACATGCCGCTTATGCGGACTGCGATGTACGCCAAGAATATCCAACTCTATTGCGCACCCACCGCCGATGACCGCGACAGTTGGGGGCCATCGATGATTCACGTGGCGCTCGAGGGGCGCTGCTACGTGATCTCAGCCTGCCAATATCTGACCCGCGGCGACTGCCCGGACGACTATGCGGCTATCCAGGGCAACGACCCGGAGATCGTTTTGATGCGCGGGGGAAGTTGCATCGTCTCGCCCTTGGGAGAAATGCTGCTAGCGCCAAATTTCGACGGCCCGGGCATTTTTACTCATGAGATCGATTTGGGCGAGATCACGCGCGCGAAATACGATCTCGACGTAACGGGCCACTACGCGCGGCCCGACGTCTTCAAGCTTTTCGTCAACGAGCGGCCGATGCAGGCTGTGATCAACTCGCTGGGTGAAGATACCGATCCCTTCGGCGAGGGCGAAGGGGCGGAGGGTTGAACTGATTAAGCCATTTGCGGTTGCTGGCCGTGCGAGACGCCGCGCTCGGTCAGCATTGTCTGCAATTCGCTGGCCTGAAACATCTCGCGAATGATGTCGCAGCCACCGACGAACTCGCCCTTGACGTAAAGCTGGGGAACGGTCGGCCAGTTGGTGAACGACTTGACGCCGTCGCGGATCGCAATGTCCTCCAGGACGTTGACGTCTTGATAGTCGACGCCGAGATAATCCAGGATCTGGACAACTTGGCTGGAGAAGCCGCATTGCGGAAATTGCCGTGTGCCTTTCATGAAAAGCACCACGTCATTGTCTGCCACTTGCTTGCGGATCCAGTCGTGAATTTCGTTTTCGCTCATGATGTCATGTGTCCTTTGCTCATGAATCGGGCGCCGAGGTCTGAAGCGCAAGCGCGTGAAGCGTGCCCCCCATATTGCCTTCAAGCGCCTCGTAGATCAATTGATGCTGTTGCACACGGGATTTGCCGGAAAATTCCGCTGATACGACTTCGGCGGCATAGTGGTCTCCATCGCCAGCTAGGTCGCGGATCGTCACCTGTGCGTCGGGCAGCTTCTTCTTGATCAGCCGTTCGATCTCATTGGCGTCCATTGGCATGGTGTTCTGCTCCAAGCGTTCGCAACGATATATATATACAATATCCTATATGGTGCTCATATGGCCGGGCAACCAGCCCTCGTGCAATTGCCTTAACAGTGCCAGGGGGAAGACGTCTTCTTCACCCATGACGATGGCATCGCCGCCGGAGAGCCCAACCACGCGCGCCGGCAGGCCAGCCTCGCTGGCGCGTGCCAGAATGGCTTGGCCATCGCCCTCGGCGGCAACGATATAACGGCCCTGATCTTCTCCAAACAGCACGGCATGTTGCGGCAGCGGGCCCTTATAGGGTGTGAGCGTGACACCGATATCCCCGGCAAGCGCCATTTCGCTCAGCGCGATCAACAGGCCGCCATCGGAGACGTCGTGAACGGCCGTCACGGCGCCTTCGCGTATCAAGGCGCGCACCAAGTCGCCGGCGCGCCGCTCGGCCTCAAGGTCAACGGGCGGGGGTGCGCCAAGCNTGGCGTCGAGCACGATTTGCATATAGAGCGATTGGCCCAGATGACCACGCTCTTCGCCAATCAGGACCAGNGTTTGTTCCGGGGCCGTGAGCGCGATGCGGGCCATTTGCGCGATGTCCGGGATCAGGCCGATGCCGCCGATTGCCGGGGTTGGGGGAATGGCTTGACCGTTGGTCTCGTTGTAAAGCGAGACATTGCCCGAGACGACGGGAAAATCGAGCGCGGTGCAGGCCTCGACCATGCCTTCGATGCAGCCGACGAACTGGCCCATGATTTCGGGGCGCTCAGGATTGCCGAAATTGAGACAATCGGTGATCGCGATGGGCTCCGCGCCGGTCGCCGTCAGATTGCGCCATACCTCGGCGACGGCTTGCTTGCCGCCTTCGCGGGGATCGGCCGTGCAGTAGCGCGGCGTGACGTCAGCGGTGGCGGCAAGACCTTTGTTTGTGCCGTGTATGCGCACGACGGCCGCATCGCCGCCCGGTCGCGCCACCGTATCGGCCATCACCATGTGGTCGTACTGCTCCCAAACCCAGGCGCGCGAGCACAGATGCGGCGAGCCGATCATCGCCTTGAGCGCTTCGGNGATGGATTGAGGGGCAGCCACATCGCCCGGATCGATCGCGCCAGGCGGATCGGGCAGNACCCAGGGCCGCTTGTATTCCGGCGCCGAATTGGCCAACACGTCGATTGGCACGTCAACCACGGTCACGCCCTTGTGGTGCGCGATCAGCCGGTTGGTGTCGGTGGTGATGCCGACAACGGCGAAATCGAGCCCCCACTTGGTAAAAATCTCCCTGGCCTGTTCTTCCGCGCCGGGCTTGAGAACCATGAGCATGCGCTCCTGGCTTTCCGATAACATCATATCGTAGGCGGTCATGCCTTCTTCGCGGGTGGGCACCGCATCAAGCTTGAGATCGATGCCGACGCCGCCTTTGTCGGCCATTTCGATACAGGAGCAGGTGAGCCCGGCCGCCCCCATATCCTGAATGGCGATGATCGTGTCGCCGGCCATCAGCTCGAGACAGGCCTCGACCAGCAATTTTTCGGTGAAGGGGTCACCCACCTGCACGGTCGGGCGTTTCTCTTCGGTATCGTCGCTGAACTCGGCCGAGGCCATGGTGGCGCCGTGGATGCCGTCGCGACCCGTCTTCGAGCCCACATAAACGACCGAATGACCGGTGCCCTTTGCGGCGGCATAAAAAATGCGGTCAGTCCGGGCCAGTCCCACACACATGGCGTTGACCAGAATATTGGTGTTGTAGCCCGGGTCGAAATTGACTTCGCCGCCCACCGTGGGCACGCCGATGCAATTGCCGTATCCGCCAATACCGGCCACGACGCCCGATACCAGATGGCGGGTCTTGGGATGGTCCGGCGCACCGAACCGCAGCGCATTCAAATTGGCCACCGGGCGCGCGCCCATGGTGAAAACGTCGCGCATGATGCCGCCGACACCGGTGGCTGCGCCCTGATAGGGCTCGATGAAGGAGGGGTGGTTGTGGCTTTCCATCTTGAAGATGGCCGCATCGCCGTCGCCCAGATCGACGACGCCGGCGTTTTCGCCGGGACCCTGGATGACGCGTGGCCCCTCGGTCGGCAACAGCCGCAACCAGACCTTGGAGGATTTGTAGGAACAATGCTCCGACCACATCACCGAAAAGATGCCGAGTTCGGTCAGCGACGGCGCCCGGCCCAAAATCTCCAGCAGACGCGCGTATTCGTCGCTGCTCAGGCCATGCTCGGCGGCGAGATCGGGCGTCACGTGCGCCACCGCTGGCGAGCCGGAGCCCATCAGTGCAACGCTTCCAACAGCGAACGAAACATCGGTGCGCCGTCGGTGCCGCCCAGCGCCTCGTCGGCCAGGCGTTCGGGGTGTGGCATCAATCCAAGAATGCGGCCGCTTTGGTCGAGGATGCCGGCGATGTTGGCGCGCGATCCGTTGGGATTTGCATCGCCGCTTGCCTCCCCGTCGGCGTCGCAATAACGAAGCACGATGCGGCCCTCGTCCTCGAGGGCGCGGATCGTTTCGTCGTCGGAGAAGAAGTTGCCGTCATGATGGGCGACGGGAATTTTGATCACATCGCCTTTGCGGTAGCGATTGGTGAAGATCGTATCGTCGCGCTCGACACGCAGCGTCACGTCGCGGCAGATGAATTTGAGCGATGCGTTGCGCATCAGAATGCCCGGCAGAAGCTGCGTCTCGGTCAGCACCTGAAATCCGTTGCAAATTCCAAGCACCGCGACGCCGGAGCGTGCTTTGGCCACGATATCGCTCATGATAGGCGAGTGGGCCGCCATGGCGCCCGAGCGAAGATAGTCGCCATAGGAAAACCCGCCCGGCAAAACGATCAGATCGCAATCGGGCACTTCCGCATCGCCGTGCCAGACCATGGCCGGCGCGTGTCCTGTCAGCTGCTCCAGACTCACGGCAACATCGCGGTCGCAATTGGATCCGGGGAAGACGATGACGCTGGATTTCATGCGGGCTCAAGCTCGAATTGGTAATTTTCGATGACCGTATTGGCGAGCAGTTGCTCGCACATGGCCGTCACCTCGGCCTCGGCCCGCTTGGGGTCGCTCTCGGAGAGTTCGAGTTCGATATATTTGCCTTGGCGCACGCCATCGACGCCCGCAAAGCCAAGCGCGCCGAGCGCATTGGCGATGGCCTTGCCCTGGGGATCCAGGACGCCGCTCTTCAATGTGATCTTGATCCGCGCCTTCATGAACTCGCTGTCCCCATCATTGGGTTGTTATTTGGTGCTCACCAGAACAGGTCCCTTCTGTTCGGAAGGTTGGTTTTCCATCAAGATGCCAAGCCGCCGCGCGACTTCTTGATAGGCCTCCATCAGGCCACCCATGTCGCGGCGGAAACGATCCTTGTCCATCTTGTCCTGGGTTTCGATGTCCCACAGGCGGCAGCAATCGGGCGATATTTCGTCGGCCAACACGATGCGCATCATATCGTTCTCGATGATGCGGCCGAATTCGCATTTGAAGTCGACAAGGCGTATGCCGATGCCCATGAAGAGGCCCGTGAGGAAATCATTGACGCGCAGCGCCAGCGCCATCATCTCGTCGATCTCCTGAGGATTGGCCCAACCAAAGGCCGTGATGTGCTCTTCGGAGACCAACGGGTCGTTCAGTTCGTCGGATTTGTAGGTGAATTCGATGATCGAGCGGGGCAGTTGCGTGCCCTCGTCAATGCCAAGGCGTTCGGAAATGGATCCGGCGGCAATGTTTCGCACGATGACTTCGACGGGGACGATTTCGACTTCGCGGATCAATTGCTCGCGCATATTGAGCCGCTTGATGAAGTGGGTCGGCACGCCGATGTCGGCGAGTTTGACGAAAATGAACTCGCTGATCCGGTTGTTGAGAACGCCCTTGCCTTCGATGCGGTCGTGCTTGGCGTTGTTGAAGGCGGTGGCGTCATCCTTAAAGTGCTGGACGAGGGTGCCAGGCTCGGGTCCCTCATAGAGGATTTTGGCCTTGCCCTCATATACGCGGCGGCGCCGACTCATGGGCTGATCCTTTCGTGAAGCGAACGCTGAAACGCGTCACCGCACCAGTTCTCGTCCTGCTGGATGACAGGTCTTATATGGGATGCTTCCAGCCCGACTTAAACGGCGGTTTCCACGCTGGAATCGGTAAGCGGATTCACATCGACCCTAGCCGAAGGCTTGGTCCGAAACAATCACTTGCTGAGGACAGTGGATACAGGCGTTCGACCAGCTTGATTTGGGCCAATTCGCGGGCTATGCCTGCAGGCGATCTTGTGTGCAGTGCGTCCCGATGTCATATGAATTGACGCCTCGGGGGCCGCTTCCAGGGAGTGTTTTATGGTCACATTCGACGAACGAGGGCGCGCCTACGAGAAGAAATTTGCGCTCGATGAGGAGCTGCGGTTCAAGGCCACCGCGCGGCGCAACAAGCTGCTGGGACTCTGGGCCGCGGACATTATTGGTCTGGGCGAGACCGAGGCCGAGGCTTACGCCAAGGATGTCGTGATAGCCGACTTGGAAGAGCCCGGCGAAGAGGATGTCTTCCGCAAGATCAAGGATGATCTCGATGCAAGGGGCGTAGAGCAGTCCGATCATCAGATTCGCCGCGTCATGGACGACCTGATGGCCAAGGCGATCGACCAAATCGAGAGCGAAAGCAAAGAATAAAGTTGCAAGGCCCGGTTCGCCGCAATGGTCCAAGACACAATCCGCAGCGCGGCCCAAGACGGGCGCCTTCTTTTCAATGGTTGGGCAATGCTGGGCTCGGCGCATGCGGTCGAGGTCTACGGGCAGGCGGGCTGGGATACGATCACGCTCGACATGCAGCACGGCGCGATCGGCCACGAGTCGATGGTGGCGTGCCTCACGGCGGCACAGGTCGCGGGCCTGCCGGGGCTGGTACGCGTCGCCGACAACAATCCAGGCTTGATCGGCGC
>JGI24023J19991_10000228_pt1 | contig 42350 bp, 49 predicted proteins | sample Cruoilmetagenom1_FD_19991 | JGI IMG/M metagenome (IMG submission 19991)
TACACGCAATTGCATATATATAATTATACAAATATACTATTAAGTTTCATTAATATTACAAATATTTTTTGTGCGCTTGCAAAATTTTGAATATATTAATTTTAAATAAGGTTTATCAGTATATTTATTACTACTTTTTTAAGCATATCTATATTGAAAATCAGTAATAAAAAAGCCACTTGATAAATCACCAAGCAGCTTTAAATTAACAAATAAAACAATTTTATCCTTGTTTAAATACTTTTAATTTTTCTATCAACGCAGGTACTACTTCAAAAGCATCACCTACCACACCGTAATCGGCAGCTTTAAAGAAAGGCGCTTCGGGATCATTATTGATAACAACCATATATTTAGACGAGTTAACCCCGGCTAAGTGTTGAATAGCACCCGAAATGCCAATGGCAATATATAAATTTGGCGCCACTTGTTTTCCAGTTTGTCCTACGTGTTCAGCATGCGGACGCCAGCCAATATCGGCAACCGGTTTAGAACAAGAAACAGGCGCATCGAGTACATCGGCAAGTTCTTCAATCATACCCCAGTTTTCAGGACCTTTCATTCCCCTTCCGGCAGATACAATAATATCGGCATCGGTAAGCGGTACTTTTCCACTTACTTTTTCTACTTTGATTACTTTAAGCATGTCGTATGCGCTGGCATCAATATTGGGGTTAAAGCTTTCTACATTTCCATCAACAGGATTTTCTTTTAATCCAAAGGAATTTTTGGCAATTCGCAACACTTTTTTCTCGGTTAGTAGCGCTGTATAAGCAATACCTTTGTTTGAAAAAGTTTTTCTTTTGACGATAAATGTATCTCCATCTTCGGGCAATGCCATGACTTGTGATAAATATCCGGCTTGCATTTTTTTCGCCAAAATAGGACCTAAATATACAGCATCGTTGCTTGAGCTAATCAAGACCAGCGAAGCATTTTCTTTGGTAGCCGCTTCTGCAATACCTGAGGCATGGGCATAAGCATTAAAATTTTTCAAAATAGGGTCTTCTACATTTAATACTTTTGAAGCACCATAAGTATATAATTCTTTAGGATTTTCAAGTCCAAAGCCTATAGCAACGACTTCTTGTCCAGATTTGTCGCCGTACGCTTTTGCATAAGCAGCTAATTCTTTGGCGCCCTTACTGACTTTTCCATTTTGATTTTCGGCATATATTAATATTGACATAATTTCTGTGTTTTTAAAATGAATACTTAAAATTAGATGACTTTTGCTTCGTTGTGTAGCAAATTGATAAGCGCGTCTAAGTTGTCTTTTTCAACAAGCTTAATGGCGCCTTTTGAAGGTGGCTTTTCAAATTTTTCAATTTTACTTTTTACTTCTGCTTCAAAAGCAGGAAGCACTTCCAAAGGTTTTTTACGTGCCATCATAATGCCGCGCATATTGGGTATGCGTAGCTCTTCTTCTTTGACCAATCCTTTTTGTCCGCCAATAATGATGGGCATAGTAGTATCGATGATTTCTTTACCTCCTTCTATCTCACGGGCTATTTCAATCACATTGTTTTCAATTACATCCAAACCGATACATGCATTTACAAATTTGATACCAGTCATTTCGGCTACCAAACCGTGTACGATTCCGCTGTTGTAGTCCAAAGATTCTTTGCCGGCAATAATCAAGTCAAAATCATTGTTTTGTTTGATATACTGGGCAATTTGTGATGCAGTAAAATAGCTGTCAGTTGGCTCAACATCAATTCTTATTGCACGATCAGCACCAATAGCCAATGTTTTTCTAATGACGGGTTCTGTTTTAGCAGTTCCAACATTTAATACAACCAATTCGCCCCCCAATTTTTCTTTGAGTTGCATGGCTTTTGTCAATCCAAATTCGTCATGTGGATTGATGACAAATTGAATCCCGTCTTCATCAAACTTTGTGTCGTTTTCCGTAAAATTTATTTTAGAGGTCGTGTCGGGAACACTACTCATAAGAAATAATATCTTCATATGTTTATTTTTTAGCGTTTTCTATTTTTAAATTAAATTATATGCGTTGTCCTATAAAATTAAAGCAAGTATTTCTAATGCTTAATATATATGCTGACAGTTTTATATCTTTTAAAAAAAAAGATGCTACGAAGTTACAAAAAATATTTTATTTATTATGCACGCATAATAAATTTTTTCACTTAAATAACATTATTTTCATAAAATAGGCTTTATTTTTTACAATAAAGCAATAAATACAAGAATATTTCAAATATATGTTAATAGTTTTTTTGTAAATATTTATATTTTGATATTTATTATATGTTTGATAGATACTTAATGGATGCTTAACACATGCTTAACGTATGCTTTGTCAAAAAACATTTTTTTAGGTATTAATTTTATATTTAATAAAAGATTAACTTTGTAACTTGTTTTTATGGCATAGTTTTTTCACAAAACGAAAGAGAACATGAACAAAATTTTATTTTTTATGAAACGGAATTATAAATTAATACTGCTAATTGTTTTGTTGGCAGGGGCATTTTTTGGATTTAAACAATATCGCCAACAAGTAGCGGAAGATAAAGAAGCTTCTATTATACAACGTATCAATATGGTTATTGACTACGCACATTATCAACCAACAGAAATGGATGATACCTTTTCACTTGCGGTTTATGAAAAGTTTTTGGAGGACGTAGATCCTTCCAAGCGATATTTGATGCAATCAGATATAGATTCATTGTCTAAATACAAAGATCAAATAGATGATGAACTGCGTGCATTAAATCTCGATTTTTATAAAAAATCCTATGAAATTATTACCAAAAGACAAAAGGAAGCCCTTACATATATCGATGAAGCGCTTGAGCAACCATTTGATTTTAGTCTTAAAGATACTTTAAGTACGGACTATAAAAAACGTCCTTATGCTATGAATAAAGCGGTGCTAAAAGATAGATGGAGAAAATATATGAAATTCAATACTTTATCAAGAGTATATGAAAAACTTGAAGCACAAAAAAAGAAAAAAGATAGCGCAGGTTTCAAATCTAAATCTATGGTAGAAATTGAAAAGGAAGCCAGAGAAGCAAGTGCAAAAAGTATTCAAAATTTTAAAGATTTGCTTAATGAAATGGAAGAAAGTGATTATTTTTCTATTTTCATGAATGCAATAGTAATGCAAAACGATCCCCATACAAACTATTTTAGTCCGCAAGGCAAAGAACGTTTTGATACCAGTATGTCTGGTTCTTTTGATGGCATAGGAGCACGATTGCAAAAAGAAGGCGATTATGTAAAAATAATGGAAGTGATTCCAGGTGGACCTGCTTGGAAGCAAGAAAAATTAAAAATGGGTGATCTTATTCAAAAAGTAGCACAGGATAATAAGGAACCGGTTGATATTATGGGTATGCGTTTAACCAAAGTGGTTAAATTGATCAAAGGTCCTAGAAAAACAGTTGTCAAACTGACCGTAAAAAGAGTGGATGGCACCATTAAAATTATCGCAATTACACGTGGAAAAGTAGAATTGGAAGATACTTTTGCAAAATCATTAATTATTAAACATCAAGCAAAAGATTTTGGTTATATTTATTTGCCTAAATTTTATATTAATTTTAAAGAAAAGAACCAACGTTCTGCCGCAACGGATATTAAAAAAGAATTGCAAAAATTAAAAAAAGCCGGGACCAAAGGTATTGTGCTCGATTTACGAAACAATGGTGGTGGCTCTCTGTCAACGGTTATTGATATTGTCGGATTTTTTATCGATAAAGGACCGGTTGTTCAAGTTAAAGATAAACGAGACGAAATAGAAATATTAAAAGATAAAGACCGTTCGGTTGTGTATAATGGATCTGTGGTAGTGTTGATTAACGAGCTTTCGGCTTCTGCCTCTGAAATTTTGGCAGCAGCGCTTCAAGATTATGATAGAGCCATTATTATAGGAAGTAAATCTTATGGAAAAGGTACGGTGCAAAATCTTGTCGATTTGTCTCAAGTAAATGTTCCCGGTAAAGATTTTGGCGATTTAGGTGCTTTGAAATGGACGACCAAAAAATTCTATAGAATCAATGGTGGTTCTACCCAAATAAAAGGTGTACAGCCAGATATTGAATTGCCTGATAACTATAAGTATTTAGACATCAGAGAAGAAGATGAGTCAACAGCACTTAAATGGGATCAGATTGAAAAAGCAGATTTCAAAGGGTATCAAATTTCTCAAAAGGCAGCGATTGTTAAACAAGAGCAAGCGAGAATTAATGAAACGCCATTGTTTAAGAATATCAACAAAAAAGCCAAATGGTTGTCGGATAACCGAAAAGATTATAAGATTTATCTGGCTTTGGATGACTATACCAAAGATTTAAAAAAATCGGAAAAAATCAGTAAAGAATTTGATAGTTTGACAAAATATAAATCCAATTTAGACGTTACATCTCTTAGTCCTGACCTTGTAGGAAAGGAAAAAGATACGGTTTTTAAAGCCAAAAGAAGTAAGTGGATCAAAGCGGTTAAAAAAGATCCTTATATTGGCGAGGCCATAAAAGTCTTGGAAAAAATGTCAGAATAATGAAATATTTAAAATATATATTTATACTTTTATTCTTTTCGCAAGTTTCTTGCGAAAAGAATAAGCAATATTCAAATCCATATTTACAAGATGTGAGTTTTTCAAGAAGTATCAATATGGATTTGCCTGAATATGCGTCGTTAAAATTTGCCAACAATTCAATTTTGGTTCAAAATATAGGACTCAAAGGGGTTATTGTTTTTAATACAGGATCGAGTTTTGTCGCTTTTGAAGCCAGCGATCCCAATCATTATCCAAGCACTTGCTCAAGAATGGCTCCCAATCAGTTTACTTGTAAATGCAATTGTGAAGACAATGAATACAGCCTATACGATGGTCAACAAATCTCCGGAACGGGACGATATACTATGAAACCGTATCGTATTACACAATCTGGGAATACCTTGCAGATAAGCAATTGATATACCAAAATATGATACATTAAAGACCAATCATTAAAAAGGCGTTAATATCTTTTAAATTTTACAAATCGCCATTTTTCTGGATGCGTTTCTTTTTCTAAAACATTTTCAATAGCATCGGGTAGGGCAGGAAAGAAGTCTATTCCTGTTAGTTTTTCAATAGAATCAACCGGCACGACAAATACTTTTGGACTGACCAAACTATCGTGATGTTTTATTAAAAAACCAAGCATACGAGGTTTATTAGGATTGTTATAATTTAGGATTATTTTGTAGAAATAATCTGGTACCGCTACGCGTTCACGACCAATGCGTTCCAAGCCTTTTTGGAGGATGCCTCCGGTTACGATATAAAGTTTGCCGTCGTGTTTGACCCAATATCTAACTTGTTTTTCCAAATCGTTCCAAATACCACCGTTAAAATAGTGATCCATCGGACTGACATTGGAGGTGTAAAAAGTATCATCAAAAGCATCTTCGGAAAAACGCATGTCGGCTGCCGGTAATAAATGCCCTTTTTCATAACCATTGGGAAAATAATTCTTATAATGAGCAGATTTTGTTTTAACTTTTGGGTCTCTTATAAAATAGGGTCGTTTGCGTTGTGCTTTGCTCACTTGTTTGGGTGAGAGCGAATAAGCAACCCATTCGGCATTCTCATAAGTTTCGTTGTATGAAAGTGTGTAATAAGGATGGCGTACAACTTCGCTGGTGGTAGATGTAGGCAAATAGTTAAAGCTGTCAATTGCTTGTGTAAGATTTGTTTTTTTTGAAGTGCTTTTAGTCGTTTTTTCATTTTGGCAAGCTACTATTAATAGAATGCCAAATAACAGTATGAGTTGTTTATGCATGATTTGTTTTAAATTCTTTTATACCAATCGTTTAAGATCTTGTATTTCATTAATTAAATTGATATCTATTTGATAATTTTTGGGATTAATCTTGTTGTGTTTAGAAATAAAAATACGTTCAAAACCAAGTTTTTCTGCTTCGCTGATGCGTTGTTCAATTCGATTAACGGGACGAACTTCTCCAGTTAAGCCTATTTCACCGGCAAATGCCCATTGAGGAGAAATACCTTCATCATTGTTGGATGATAAAATGGCAACGGCAACGGCTAGATCTATGGCGGGATCATCAATTTTGATGCCACCAGTAATATTTAAAAAGACATCTTTGGCAGATAGTTTAAAACCCATTCTTTTTTCCAAGACGGCTAGAATCATGTGTAAACGTTTGATGTCATAACCGGTGGTGGTACGTTGTGGTGTGCCATAAACGGCAGTGCTGACAAGCGCTTGTACTTCTACTAACAAAGGACGCAAACCTTCCATAGACACGGCAATTACGGTGCCGCTTAGCTCGCTATCGTGGGTGGTTAAAAGTAGTTTAGAAGGATTTTTTATCTCAGTTAAACCCTTATTATTCATTTCGTAAATTCCTATTTCGTGTGTAGAACCAAATCGGTTTTTGTTGGCGCGTAATATTCTAAAAAGATGGTTGCGGTCGCCTTCAAATTGCAAGACAGTATCCACCATATGTTCTAAAACTTTTGGACCGGCAATTTGTCCTTCTTTATTGATGTGTCCGATAATAAAAACGGGGGTATTGGTTTTTTTGGCAAATTGAATGATCTCACTGGTGGTTTCTCTGATTTGTGAAATACTCCCCGCCGATGATTCTATATAATCTGTATGTAAGGTTTGAATGGAGTCAATAACCAATATATCCGGTTTTTCTTGTTCTAAAACGTGAAATATTTTTTGGGTATTGGTTTCAAACAGCAATTTCATATTGTCGTTTTTAATACCAATTCGTTCGGCACGCATGCGTATTTGTTTTGGACTTTCTTCGCCTGAAATATAGAGTGTATTAAAAGGCAGTTGAAGTGCAACTTGTAGCATTAGTGTAGATTTACCGATACCGGGTTCACCACCGAGCAAAATAACACTTCCGGGAACAATACCGCCGCCCAATACATTATCTAGTTCTCCATTGTTAGTGGTGATTCGGTATTCATCTGCTGTGTCTATTTCAGATAACTTGCGCACTTTTGTTTTAATGTGCGCAGCATGATTTCCTGATTTTTTCGAATCTTTTTTACTGATAACTTCTTCTGTAATGGTATTCCATTCCTTACAAACAGTACATTGCCCCATCCATTTGGAATATTGTGCACCACAGTTTTGACAATAATATATGGTTTTGGTTTTCATAATTAATCTTTATCAGGAATCTTTCTTAACATTACTTTTTGTATCTGTTTTTGATTGGCTTTATTTATTTTAATATAAAACCGATCATCGAGTTCAAATGCTTCATTTTCTTCAGGTATTTCTCCTAATTTGAATAAAATATAGCCACCTAAAGTGTCATAACTGTCATCTTCTGGTATGTGTAAATGGTATTTGTCATTTAGCTCCTCAATTTCATATCTGCCTGAAAAAATAAAAGTATTTTCATCCAATTGTTTTTCAAAAAGCTCGTTTTTGTCGTGTTCATCTTCAATTTCACCAAAAATTTCTTCAATAATATCTTCGAGTGTAATCAATCCAGAAGTACCACCATATTCATCCAAGACGATGGCAATATTTTTGTTTTGCTTGGTCATAAGTTTTAATAAGTCTTGAATGGGAATGGTTTCCGGTACAAACATTACTTTTTTGACAATAGATTTTATGTTTTTAGGATTTTTAAACATCTCAAATGAGTGAATGTAACCAATTATATCATCGATATTTTCTCTAAAAACAATTATTTTGGATAGTCCGGTTTTGATAAATGTTTGTTTGAGTTCTTCGATACCGGTATTATCTTCAACAGCTACAATTTCAGTTCTAGGAATCATTATTTCGCGTGCTTTTACATCGGCAAAATCCAGTGCGTTGTGTAGTATTTCTAATTCGTTATCTGTTTCACCGTTATGTGCTTCGGATTCTTCTATTTGTTGATTGATGAACTTACCCAATTCCAATTTGCTAAAAGCATATTGAATATCATCTGATTCAATTTTGAAAAAAATATCTAAAATGGCGTTTGAAATCCATAAGATAAATTGGGTTACAGGCCAAAATAATATATATATAAGATATGCAGGAAGCGCAAAAAATCGTAGTAGTTTATTGGAATATAATTGGAAAATAACTTTTGGTAAAAATTCAGCAGTGAATAATATAACCAAAGTAGAAATGATTGTTTTTATTAACAATTCATTAAAAGAGCTGATATTGGGGTAGTGATTTGAAAAATATTTTGTGATGAGGTCACCCATTGAAAATCCATAAATCACCAAAGCCACATTATTTCCTACAAGCATAGTGGTAATAAAATCAGAAGGTTTTTCAGTTAGTTTGGTTAATAGACTGGCAATGAATCCATTTTCATTTTTATCGAGTGCTAATTTTATTTTATTAGAACTAACAAAAGCAATCTCCATACCCGAAAAAAATGCGGACAACAATAAAAAAATAATAATGATGATGAGGTCTGTTTCCATTTGACTGTGTATTTATCAAGTATATTAAGCAATAAAATATGTAAAAATTTAGTTGCAATTTATACCAAAGCAAAGATAGTTAATAATGTCAATTAATTGTTTGTTAAGTCAATAACTTTCCTGTAAAAGATAATGAAATTATAATTAAATTAATAAACTTGCGTTCTAGTATTAAACCTTTATTAATTTATAAGGTCTAAGTAATAGAAACAATTAAAAAATTCAATATTATGAAAAAATTAATTTTAGCCGCATTAGTTGGTGTATTCTTTTTGCAAAGTTGTAAAAAAGATCAAGCAAATGACACACAAGACCAAGATGTAAGTCAAGAGGAAGCCGAATCGGTGATAGCATCTGATAAAACTACAGATGATGTTTTGGATATGATTGATATGTATGCTGCAGACGACATTGCTTCACGTCCTGGAGCGGATACAAACAAAAGTTTTGCGCATCCTCAGTTACCAGCTTGTGTAACGCAAACAATTGTAAGAAATGGTACAAGCGCAACGATTACATGGGAGTTTGATGCCAATGGATGTTTAATGCCAAATGGAAACACCTATAGCGGAACGATTGTGATTAACCGTACTTTTGATATGACCAACCACACTTTTTCAGGAGCGGTTGCATTTGATCAATTTTATGTAAATGATATTCAAGTAGCAGGTGGTTTTGATTATGTACGTGTGCGTAGCAATGCCAACGGACATCCGCAATCGACCAATAATTTTGATTTTACGCTAAGCTTTCCCAATGGTGATGTAGCGCAAAGAGCGGGCACACGCGTAAGGGAAATGATTCAAGGATTTGATACGTTTAGAAGAGATGATGACGTATTTTTGGTAACAGGAAATAGTCATATTCAATTTAGAAATGGTACTGTGGTAGATGCCATAATTGTAACACCTTTACGTAGAGAAATTCCTTGTAGATATTTTGTGAGTGGTACAATAAATATAACTAAAAATGGTAGAACAGCGGTTATTGATTTTGGTGCTGGCACTTGCGATAATGAAGCAACACTTACTTTGCCCAACGGTACCGTAAGAGTAATTCATTTATAAAACTTTTAAAAGTCTTTAAAAAGTTTATTTGTGAATTATTTTTTTTGGTTGACTTTTATGTAGTTTGATAAAAAAAGGGAAACAAAAGTTTCCCTTTTTTTATATCGTCATTCTTTGTCGCACACTTTCATATAAGATAATGCCGCAAGCAACAGACACATTAAGCGATGATATATGCTCAGACATAGGAAGTTTTACTTTTTCATCACAGAGGTTTAAAATGCTTGATTGAATACCCCTGCCTTCACTGCCCATTATCAGGGCAAAATCTTTTTTAAAATCTGCGCCGTACACCAAATTATCTGTTTTTTCTGTAGCAGCAACAGTTATTATTTCGTAAGATTGGAGCAAGAAAATAGCATCTTTTAAGTGTTTTACTTTTGATATTGGAATTTTAAAAATACCACCTGCTGAGGTTTTTATGACATCTTCATTAATGGGTGCACTATTGTTTTCGGGAATAATAATACCAGTAGCATCAATTGCTGCCGCCGTGCGAATAATAGCACCAAAATTTCGTGGGTCGGTTATACCATCCAGTAATATGTAGGTTTTATGGGCGACTTCATTTTTTTCTTCTAAAAGCGCTTCTAATTTATAAATTTTTACCGGACTGATATATCCAACCACACCTTGATGGTTTTCTCTCGTAAGACGGTTTAGTTTTTCAATAGGTACTGAGTTAAAGCTAATATTTTTTTCTTTTAGTAAATCAAAAAGACTATTAGATAAACTTCCTTTTAGATTTTTTTGAATAAAAAGTTTGTCGATATGTTGCCCTGATTTAATAGCTTCTATAATAGGATGCATTCCATAGATTAGATTATTGCCCATATGTATGTAATTTGGATTTGTAATTTAAAAATCAATTGATTAACAAAAAAATATGTAATAATAACTTTTATACAAAGGTAGTGTTTATTAATACTGAACAGTAAATTTTTATGATTTTATTATTGAATGCATTGAAATACTTCTAATTATTTAAAAAATACTTTTTTTTTGTATTTTTTTACATCATTAAAATATTATTGCATTTTTTTTTTGTACTTTTACCACTAATCTAATAAAAAAATTAAAACAAATGAAAAAACTATTACTTTTTACGTTTGCCACATTGATGGCATTTGTTGCTGGCGCACAAACTTGGAACGAAACATTTTCAGGTTTTGCTACGGATTCTCGTGGTATCACTGAAATATCAATCGCGGATGCCAATGTTGCTTGGGCTTTTGCCTATGACGGGGCAGATACTAGTAACACGATTAGAGCTATTACAAAAACAATTGATGGTGGGGTAACTTGGACTGCTACGGATCCTATTGTATTGACAGGTGGTATAAATGTTGGCATGTCTGAAATTTTTGCTATAGATGCGGATAATGCTTGGGTTGTTGCGTATGCTACCGGTATTGGTACCGGAGGTTTATGGAAAACTACTGACGGTGGTGCTAATTGGGTAAAGAAAAGCTCAAGTTCAATGTATTCTAACAGTGCTTCTTTTCCAAATCTTCTTTATTTCTTTGACGCTAATAATGGTTTTTGTCAAGGCGATCCTATTAATGGAGATTTTGAATTATATAGTACAACAGATGGTGGAGAAACATGGATGCCTATTAGTGGGTCAAATATTGAAAACCCTGTAGCTGGCGAATGGGGCTATGTACATGGTTATGTAGCAGCAGGGAATTCAGTTTGGTTTACGACTAGCAAAGGAAGATTGTACAGATCTACCGATAATGGTGCAACTTTCACAGCGCATCAAACACCTATTGATGATTTTGGTGGTATGGTTGTAACGGGACATTCCGGAACATTTACTTTTAAAGACGATAATGAGGGATGGCTTGTAGGCGATTATAACGATGTTAACACTTTATATCACACAACTGATGGGGGAGTTTCATGGACACCAATGACACCTACTGGTAATGTTTTCAGTGATATAACCTATATTTCTGGCGCTTATTTAATTTCTGTGGGCGCTTCCTCAAGTAATGCTGGGTCTTCTTATAGTACAGATGGTGGTGCTACATGGATTGACATTGATGCGGTACAACATACTTGTGTTTCATTTTTGGACATAAATACTGGTTATAGCGGTGGTTTCTCTAGTCAAGCTGATAATTCAGGGATTTTTAAATATGATGCTGGTTCGTCAATAGCTAATAGTAAAATTGATGGCTTGAATGTTTATCCTAATCCAGCTACTGCTGTAATTAATATTTCACTTGATAAAAGTAATATTAGTAATATCTCTATTTATGACATTACAGGTCAAGAAGTATATTCTTTAAAGGATTTAGATGTGAACCAAGTTAAAGTAAATTCAACTGATTTTGCTAAAGGAATTTACATTTTGAAAGTTGTAGATCAAAATGATGCAAAACAAACTATTAAATTGGTTATTAAATAAGACCAATAAAATATTTTATGTTAAAAGAGACTGGGTTTTCCAGTCTCTTTTTTGTATAACTCATTGATATTTTTGTTGTTTTTTTATCGAAATAATTTCTAATGATAACAATTTGGATTATTTAATATAAGATACTTGTAAAGCGCCTAAAGAAAAATAAATAAAAGCAATTCTTTGCCCAATTTCTTCGTTATCAAAAAATTTAACATTCTCATTTCAATAGGTATCGGGACTGTGGTATTAAAATTTTCTATAGCCTCAAATTTTAACAAATAGTTATCTTTTGCAACAGTCTTATGGTGATATTTAGGTTTAATTTCTTTAGTTTTAAAGTACCTTTGAAATAGTATGGCTAGCGTATATGTTATAAATGGTAAGTAAAAAAAATGGGAAAATAGTAACATTTTCCCATTTTAATAAAGTTTAAATTACGCTTATTCTATAATAATTCTTTTGGTAGCATGTTTTTTGCCACTTTCTACTTGTAAAAGGTAGACACCTTTTGTTAAATGTCCAAATATTATGGAGCTTGTAAAGTTATCTCCAGTATTGTCAAAAGTTTTATGATACATGGTTCTACCTGAAATATCAAGTAATGATACTTTGATGTTTTTTTCGGCGCTCAATTGAATGTTTAATTGGTTATGAGTTGGATTTGGCCAAACTTTAAATACATCAAAACTTTGATCTTCAATTCCTAAAACTTTTGTACAAACTTCAATTGCCCATAAGTTGATTGAACCGCCATTTCCTGAAACAGGGTCACTAACAGATAGTCTCCATTGTCCTTGAGGATTTTCATTGCTAAAGTTTGATAGTGATTCAAAGGGTATAAGATTACCGTTAATTGAAGGCGAGGAGGTTTGACATTGAACAAATTCATCTGCGTCATCCATAAAAGTAGCACTTATATTACTATAGTTTCCGCTACAAGTATTTGATTGTAATAAGGTTATTTCCGTATTGGATGGGCTTTTAACTTTGATTTCTAAGTCCGAAATCTTTGAATGTGTAATATCAACAAATACTTTTACATAATCTATATTAGCAGATTGTGTATAGTTGAAATCTGAATTAATAGGACTTGTATTGGCTGATGTTGGAATTGTGATGGAAGGTGCTGTATATTCCAAATTACAATTAATTTCCATAGTGGTAAAACTTCTAACAGGAGAATAACTTCCATCAGTACAATTATTTATGGGCTTGACACGCCAATAATAATGGGTTCCATCACTTAGGTTAGAAGGATTGAATGACGTATTTATCACATTTTGTTGAATAAAAATATTAGAAAATCCTTGGTCATAGCTTAATTCAATTAGATATTCAGCTGCATTTGGATTGGGTTCCCATTCAAGGCTAACCGGTTTTTCTACATTAACGGCATCGTCTAAGGGCGAGATTAAATTTTGTGCTGAAAAAGCATCATGGAAAATAACCAATTGAACCGTTTTAGAGCGAGTAGTGGAGCCATTTTGAGCTATAACATCCAAGTTATAGATTCCTGCCGGCACAGCATTTAAGTTGCTTAAATTCAAAGTTGTATTGCCATTTCCAGCTAATGAGGAATTGGTAAAACTATAAGCTGCAGCTGTAGGCAATCCATTAAGTGTAAAATCTGTATTTCCTGAATATCCTGTATTTACACTAAATATAAAATCAAAAGAGGCAGTTGGATTGCTGTCAACGCAAACAGATTTTTTCTCTCCGTTAGTGGTGTTTAGTGCAAATGGATTGGTAATACCGGTTACAACAATAGAAACGTTTTGTTTCCCAGATTTTAAATTACCTTTATGATTTATGGTGATGGTATAGGTGCCACTGGGATTATCGATTTGAATTTTTTCAAANGGATCTACTAAATTATCTCCTTTTGTAGCAGCGTTTGATGGTTGCGCTACATTTAATTTCCAAGGGTAAAAAGTTGTGCCACTTTTTGTAATTCTGATATCCAAGTCATTCACAAGCATGGGTGTTGGATTGTCCAATAATTCTGCGGGCGTTCCTGTAATAATAGTTCCTGCAGGATCTGTCCAACAAATACTTGCCATTAATGGAACACTGCCATCTGCATCTACTGTAAATGTGTAAGTGTCTCCTTGATTTAGTGTTTTTTCTCTAATTATTGATTTTAATCCATTGTCAGAAATTGCAACAGCAGCTTTACCGGTATTTAACAATCCCCATCCATAACTATAATCTGGACCATTATTTGATCCGGCTTCATCTGCCGTGTGTAAAGCTAAAGCTTTTAAAGTGGAAGCCCAAATAAAGCTGCCATAACGTTCTTTATAATGTTGTTGTAACAAAATTAAACTTCCTGTAACCGCAGGAGCTGCCATTGAGGTTCCATCATATTCATCATAAGAGGTGTCACTATCAGATACAGAAGACGAAACATCAACACCTTGTGCTGAAATATCCGGTTTAATTCTGCCATCATCGGTGGGGCCCCAATTGCTAAAAGTTGACATAACAACACTGCTAGGACTATTGTAACTGTTTACCCGGTTTACGGCTGCAACAGCTAAGCCATTTTTCATCATTGTGTTACCGGTAAGCATGTCATAACCTCCTTTATTTGTACCTTGGCTGGCATGATTTCTATCATTACCGGCTGCGTCAACAATCAAGTAATAGGGTGCATTATACATTATATTATCCCAGTCTCTGGCATCTCTACCATATTTGCCAAAACGATAAACATCTATTTGTCTTTGTCCAAAGACGTTAAAGGCTGCCATGCCATAAGAATGGTTAGATATAAGTAACCCTTGTGCTGCTTCAGAAACCATCTCAGCATTATCATTTGACCATTCATGTGCCCATTCATTTGCTTCAAATGCCATACCTCTGTATCTGCTAACACCACTACCAATCATTGTGCCAGTAACATGAAGTGCATGGCGATTATAATCGTCTGCACTGGTGAAAGTTACACCATCTCTTTGTTCTACTCTGCCTGTTATTAATTGATGTGTTAATCTAATGGCGCCTGCATCCCACAAACCTACAATCATGTTTTGCCCTTGTAAATTTAGACCTAAGCCGCCGTTGTCATATAATTTATTTGTTCTAACTGTTTTGGCTGAATAATAATTTTTTGTTTCATAATAGTACGGTTTTTTATCAGCTGTGAGGCGTATTAGCTCATAGTTAACACCATTTTTATTTCCTCTAATTTTCCATCCTTTTTCCTTAGCCATTGCTATTGCCTCATTTTTTTCATTTTTGGCTCTTAAAGCAAATTCTTTTTCCATTTTTTGGAGTAATGCCGTATCATAATTTTTTGCGATTTTTTTTCTATCTTCTTTTGTTTGCGCAAAGACATTCATGCTCATAAAGATTAAAAATAGCATTATAATTTTAGTTTTCATAAATTTTATTTTTCAATTATTAAATGTAATAAAGTTAAACACAAAAATAATACAATAATGGCATAGTATTATTTTTATTATCTTTTTTTTATTTTTTTTATTTTTTTATTAATTATTAGTCCATTTCAATGAGAATTTTATAATTATATATGAAACAATTTTTGCCAATACTATTTATATAAAAAAAGCTGCCCAATTTGGGCAGCTTATTATTTTATGTAATCTGAAAGATTTATTGATTGATACGTGTTTTAGTAAATAAATCAACTAATCCAGGGAAGTTTTCGTTTGCATTAATTTCAGCTTCNGGATAAAGGAATCTTTGAGGAATGCTAGTTGCTCCGTTTTTCTTAATTTGTACACCGATTAGATTATCTGTTCTTCTGATATCTTGGAATACTTGTAAACCTCCAGGTAAAGAAAGATATTTTTCTTCAAGTATTTCTGTTAACAACTGTGCACCTGTAGATGCAGTAGCTGGAAAAAGAGCGGCATATTTTGTAGCTAAGTAATTTCTAACATCGTTGAAAGGTGTAAGTGCATCACCGCCAGTTCTTTGCGCTGCTTCTGCTTCAATTAATTTTGTTTCTACCCAAGAAATAATGGGGTATGAAGCATCAACTGCAAAATAGTCTGAAGTATTGATGTCCATACCGTCAAAATAAGTAGCTCTACGTACCAAATCTCCAGGCGTAAGCAAACCTGAAGGTCTGTTACTTAACCAACGATACATTGTACTACCAGAACCTGCGTTTGTACCACTACCGTTAGCAGTCATATTACCGTTTCGTTGTTCTGCACAAAATTGGTAATACATATTCTTTTTTCCGCTTATATCTTCGTGTAATGATAATAAATCACCAGCTGCACTCGAAATACCAGCTTGTGCTTCAATTAAAGCATTATCGTAGTCTTTCATAGCAAGGTAATATCTAGCTTTTAACGAATGTGCTACTTCTACCCAGTTAAAACTATTATCAACAAAGGCAACATTTGTAGCTTTGTTGGCTTGTACTTTTGTTAAAGCATTTTCTAATTTTGCGATAACATCTGTCAATACAACATCTTGTTGGTCATATTTTGGATTGCGAATCTCATCGTTAAATGCTTCAGAATAAGGGATATCACCAAATAAAATAGCGGTTTCTCCCATTGCGTAAGCATATAATATTTCAGAAATACCTTCTACTTGTGGTAAACCTTCTGTTGCAGCCTTTTCCATGGCAATTTTAGCTTGCGCACCACCTTCATAAAGCATTATGACCCACATTGCGTCATAATCTCCTGTACTTGTGTCATATCTGTCAAGAGGAATAAATTGACTGAGTGATCCTGTGAATTGGTCTGTAAACACACCTGCTGATCTCGATGCTTGTGATTCTGCAATTCCTATTGCAGCCATTTGTGCATGTCCCACAATTAAACTTGCTGGGGCGTCTGTAAAAGTGTTTGGATCATCGTTAACACCTTCAACGTATTTCTTACATGAAGTGGTGGCTAAAGTGCCTACCAACAACAATAATAATATAAATTTATAATTTTTCATGTTATTTAATTTTTTGTTTAAAATTTAATATTTGTCGTAAACATATATGTTTTTGTACCTGGATTGGTAAAATAATCTAATCCACGACCTTTACTAGCACCGGTTAAATTTAATTCGGGGTCAACGCCTTCGAATTTAGTCCATAACAATAGATTTTTTCCAGTTACGCCAATTTCCAATCCTTTAATATATGCTTTTTTTAACCATTCTGTGTTAAAAGAATAAGTTAAAGATATTTCTCTTAATTTGGTCCATGATGCATCTTCAATAAATTGTTCGGCAACATCACCAAATCCACCACCTAAATCTGTATACCATTCTATGTCTAAAGGTACATCTCCACCACCGAAGTCGTGAATACTACCTCTAAAAGTAGTTCCTGCAGGGATAGTTTCGCCAAAATAATTTACCATATCAGTCGTTGCGGTAGCTTCTGTAGCCGTGTCAGGGTGAATACCAAAGTATTTAAGTACACCTTCTGTGCCACCCCACATATCTCCACCTTGTGAAGTTGCTAGTGCAAAAGTTAATCTTAAATTTTTATATTTAAGTTCACTACTAAGACCACCTGTCCAATCCGGATTTGGGTCGCCAATTACGCCTTCTTGTGGATCCGCTTGAGGGAATCCATCAGCATTTAAGATCAATTCTCCATTATCATCCCTTAAGAATTTTCCACCCCATAATGAAGCAAATGGATGCCCTTCTATAACTTCAGAAGAAGTGCCCGTAAATCCGGCTAAGAAATAGTGATTTACACCACTCATATCGTCAACCATATTTTTATTTTGGCCAAAATTTAGGTTCATATTCCATTTAAAATCTTTGGAATCGATAATTTTAGCACCTAAATCTATTTCAATACCTTTATTTGAAAGATCTGCAGCATTTTCATAAACATTTGTATATCCTGCTGATGGTGCCATGTCGATACCTAAAATTGCACCTTCTGTTACTCTACTATAGTAAGTGAAACCAAAATTAACTTTTCTTTTTAATAATAATAAGTCAAGACCAACCTCTGTTTCTTTAACTACCTCGACTGTTAAGTCAGGATTTCCTAAAAGATTGCTACGCGCAAATGGGTTACCATATACAGATGGATCAAGTGCATCACCCCAAGAACTACCTAAACCATAAGCACCATAACCAGTATTTGTACGATAAGGAATTGGTTCAACACCTATTTCTCCATAAGCCAATCTAATTTTACCAAAATTGATGTAATCATTGTCTTTTAAAATTGATTCGGTAAATTTCCAACCTATTGAAGCAGTTGGGTAGAATACAGCGTCTTGTACGGTAGAAGGTTGTTCGTAACGACCTCCTATATTAACAAGGATTTGATTATACAAATCTACATCTAAAGTAGCATAAACAGCCGATTTTTTAGCATTTTGGATAAATTTTGAAGTTCTTTTATTATCGGCAGTTGAATTGTCTAAATAAAGAATATCAAAACCATAAGGATTGGTAAAATCTTGACTTGAACTACTAAAACCTTCATAATGTTTGGATTCAAATTGTGCTCCAACTACATAATTAAATGCAATGTCTTTATTAAATTTACCATCTCCATTAATAAAACCTAAATATGAGTTAATGACATTTTTATAATTGACTACTGAATATGCGCCAACTGCCATATCTGCGGCACTGTTATAAGGGAAGAATGTTTCACGCTTGTCATTATACAAATCCAAACCGTATCTAAAAGTTGCAGACATATGGTCGCTAATAGCATAACTCAATTGAGGGGTAATGATAAAGCGATCTACTAGAGCGGGATTTTGTTGTAAGTTAACAGTCCATCCTGGATTATTATAAACCGGAGCTGAAGCACCTAGAGGTGATCTATAAGCTCTGTGTGATTGGATATATGGGTTACCTAAATCATCATAATAAGTACCGAGATAATCTCTGTTGTCAAAATCTGGTGGTGTTCTTAAATAGCCCAAATAAAGACCATTTAGGTTAGAACCCTGTTGGATCCGTTTTGAATCATTATGAGAATACATAGATCTGAATCTTAAAGATAATTTATCCGTTACCTTCGTCGTATTGTTGAATCGTATTGTTTTTTTATTGTAATCAGACTGACCGTTTATGATACCTTGTTGATCCCAGCTTGAAAAACTAAAAAAGTTTTTAGTGATATCATTGGCATAGCCTAATGAAATATCATTAGAGTAGGTAATCCCAGTTCTAAAAACTTGGTCTCTGTTAGCGCTGTTATAAATCGTTTTATCATTTTTAGTGCTGTTATCTATAGAGAAAGGAATTGGATAATGAACGTTTCCACTTTCGCTTACAAATCTTTCATTACCAACATTATATGCATTTTCAGCACCTGATCTATCAGCAATTTTATCACCCCAAGACATAGAAGCACCTGGATACCAAACACTTTGACCATCATAAGGATAAATTCCAAACCAAGTTAAAGGATAACCTTGACCATAAACATCTTGTTTTTCATGTTCCACATTTATATTGTCATAAGCCAAACTTGATTTAAGGTTAACGCTAAGTTCACCTTTTTTTCCACCGCTACCGTCTTTAGTAGTGATAAGTATCACTCCGTTAGCAGCTCCTGTTCCCCAAAGAGCAGCAGCTGGAGCACCTTTTAAAACCTTAACTTCTTTAATATCGTTAGGGTTGATATCATTTAAACGTGATTGTTGAACCACACCGTCTGTGCCACCACCAAATGAATCATTTGAAATAGGAATACCATCAACAACAATTAAGGGTGATGCATCACCTAAAATGGTATTTTGTCCACGTATTTGGATGTACGCACCAGCGCCTGGGTCGCCAGCATTTTGCACGACTTGTACATTGGAAGTTTTACCTGATAAAGCTTGTAAAACACCTTGTTCACCAGCTCGCTCAATTAGCTCAGCTTTTACTTTTGTAGCAGATGATAAATCATTTTTCTTTTTTACAATTTGACCTAATGCAGTAATTTCTACTGTATTTAGTACATTACTATCTTCTTTCATAGTAATGTTCATTGAATTAGCACTTCCAACTTTCTTTTCAAAAGTTTGGAAGCCTACGTAAGAAAAGACTAATACATCCCCTTCTTTGGCTTTGATCGTATATTTACCATCAAAATCTGTTGCAGCACCAATTTGAGTACCTTTAACAGTTACATTTACGCCGGGTATCGGTTCTCCGGTACCGGCTTCATTAATCACACCTGTGATTACTTTGCTTTGTGCAAACGACATTTGCACAACTAACGCTAGCATGAGCGTTAAGAATACATTAAACTTTGTTCTCATCTTCTTTTTATTTTTGAGTTTGTCAACCACAAATATCTTAATAAAAAGTTAATTAAACAAACTTTTGCTTCAATTTTTAATCTTTTCTACTTGTTTATAACTTAATTATTTGACTTATGTTTATTGTAATATTTTGATTATCAATATTTTGACTTAGTTTTATAGCTTTAAATATGGCAAGTGTTAAATGTTGTTTTTGGCTTAAGATTCTTATGCCAAATCCCGTATTTATGTAAGAATATGATACTTTTTCAATGTTTTTTTTGTAAATAAAATCCGCTATTCCGTAGAAATGTACGTTTTTACGTTTAAAAATGTACGAATTTTGAAAGTTTATGGCTGAAATGTAAGCCTTATTATTTGTCTGTAAATTCCTAAAAAAATGTTTTTTTGTTTGCATAAACTGGTTAGACTTATAAGTGTTTTGATAATAGGTATTAATAGAACTTTTTATGCCTTGTTTTTGATACGTTTTAAGGTAATATGAAAGATGGTTGTACCAGAAAAAATCTTTTCCGTTTGATTTTGTATTATATGATAATTGGCTTGTAAATTCATTTGGGTCTTCAGGTAAGTCGGAAGATATATGCGTAAATGTATATTTATAGTTTATGCCTATATATTTACTAATTGTATTTTGAATAGCATTTTGTTGTTCATAGCTAAATTGTAAACCTAATTGGTGTTGCTTGATTTGCCAACCAAGTATTATATTTTGCAAGCTGTTTATTTCTGTTGTGTCTTTCCTTTCGATTAATAAGTCATATTTTGCCGATAAATTTGTACCAAACAAATATGGTGTGTGCAAACTGATTGCGTATTTTTGATTGTTACTGTTTTTTTGCCAAAAAAAATGTAATTGATCACTTATCCCAAAGAGATTATAGAGTTTGGTGTTTAGATATCCTGATAGAAGTAATTTTTTTTCATCTTGATCGTAGTCAAAGCCTAACAAAGCATTTAGCGTGTTGTGCTTATATGGCGTGACGTTTAACACTAATATGTTTTTCTGATTTTTAAACCAGATTTCAGCAGGCTTGCTAATGCCGTATTTTGTATTTTGATTGATGAAAATATTTAGTGCACTTAAATTTGTGCTGTCTAAATTTTTCCTATAAAAATGTTTGATTAAATATTGGTTAATATTGGGTGGTATTTTATACTTATTATGGAATGTAATACTATCGATGATTGCTTTTCTGTTTAATGTGGATTGGTAAAATAGGTAAATATGATTTTTTTTGACTTTAATGCTATCTGGGCTTAATTTATTAAAAATATATCCTTTTTTGTAATTGTGTTTATTATAATTATTTAGTTTGAAATTTAGTTGTCCAAAATGAGTAGCAATGCTATCGGTTGTGTTATTATTTTTAATATATATATATAATGTATCGGATACTTGAATTCCCTTAAGTGTATATTCTTTTTTTGTTTTTTGAATGCTTAGATTTAATAAATGCTGTTTTTTTTGAAGAAATTCAATGCTATCTTTTGTATTACTGCTCGCTTTTAAATTAACTGTTTTATTTTTTTGACCAACAATCAATTGTATTTGTAATAATATTATAATGTATAAAATTTTTCTTTTCATTATTTTGAATAAGCTACTAGCTTTTTAATTCTCTACAAAAATACAGAAACAACGCAAGATAAGTGTTTTTTAATGTTAAAATTTTGATTATTACGACCGGAATTAAAGCCTAATAATTACATAGAACGATTATAAATAATGATTTATTGGTAAAATGATTAATATTTTTTGTAAATATGTAGAAATCAGTTTGAAAAACAAAAAAATATTTCTATCTTTGCCGTCCGAAAAAGAATAAATATATAAAAATATGCCTACAATTCAACAGTTAGTTAGAACAGGAAGAACCAAAATAACTAAGAAGAGTAAATCGGCTGCTTTAAAAGCAAGTCCACAAAAACGTGGCGTATGTGTGCGTGTTTACACAACTACCCCAAAAAAACCTAACTCAGCTATGCGTAAAGTAGCTAGGGTAAGATTGACCAATGGGAATGAAGTAAATGCATACATCGGCGGTGAAGGACACAACTTACAAGAGCACTCGATAGTATTAGTTAGAGGTGGAAGGGTAAAAGATTTACCCGGAGTAAGATACCATGTTATTCGCGGTGCGTTAGATACGGCCGGAGTAGATGGAAGAACCCAACGTAGATCCAAATATGGAACAAAACGACCCAAAAAGTAGTAATTGAAAAAAAATTAAGAAATGAGAAAAGGAAGACCTAAAAAAAGACAAATTTTACCGGATCCTAAATTTAATGATACCTTGGTTACAAGATTTGTTAATAATTTAATGTGGAACGGAAAAAAATCCCTCGCTTTTAATTTGTTTTACGATGCTTTAGAGATCGTTGATAAAAGAAAAGGAGAAGACGAAAAATCCGCTTTGGAAATATGGAAGGCAGCATTGTCTAATGTAATGCCTCACGTTGAAGTAAGAAGCAGAAGAGTTGGAGGAGCAACTTTCCAAATTCCGATGCCTATCAGATCGGAAAGAAAAGTGTCATTAGCCATGAAATGGATGATTACATTTACAAGAAAAAGAAATGAGAAATCATTTGCCCAAAAATTAGCTGCTGAAATTTTAGCCGCTTATAAAGAAGAAGGTGGTGCGGTTAAAAAGAAAACCGACACACACAGAATGGCAGAAGCCAATAAAGCATTCTCACATTTTAGATTTTAAGAAAAGGAAGCAATGGCAAAAGATTTAAGTAAAGTAAGAAATATTGGAATTGCAGCTCACATCGATGCGGGAAAAACAACCGTAACCGAGCGTATATTATATTATACAGGTATCAGTCACAAAATTGGTGAAGTGCACGATGGTGCAGCCACTATGGACTGGATGGAGCAAGAGCAAGAACGCGGTATTACCATTACTTCTGCAGCTACACAGTGTGAATGGCCTTATAGAGATCATAAATATACGGTAAATATTATAGACACCCCCGGTCACGTTGATTTTACCGTGGAAGTTGAGCGCTCATTGCGAGTTTTAGATGGAATGGTAGCATTGTTTAGTGCTGTCGATGGTGTTGAACCTCAATCTGAAACCGTTTGGAGACAAGCTGACAAATATAAGGTGCCTAGACTAGGATTCGTTAATAAAATGGACCGTCAAGGTGCCGATTTTTTTAATGTATGTACCCAAGTAAAAGAGATGTTAGGTGGAAACCCCGTTCCTTTACAAGTACCTATAGGTGATGAAGCCGATTTTAGAGGTGTGGTAGATTTGATTTCAAAAAAAGCAATCGTTTGGAATGAAGAAGATAAAGGGATGACTTTTGAAGAAATCGCTATTCCTTCTGAATTAGAAGCTGATGTTGAAAAATATAGAACAGAATTAGTAGAAGCTGTTGCTGAGTATGATGATGGTTTAATGGAAAAATTCTTCGAAGACGAAGATTCAATTACCGAAGACGAAATAATAGCTGCTTTAAGAGCTGCGACTATTGATATGTCTATTATACCAATGTTTGCCGGTTCTGCCTTTAAAAATAAAGGTGTACAAGCAATGCTTGATGGTGTAATGCGTTATTTGCCTTCTCCATTAGATATTGAAGCTATTGAAGGAACAAATCCCGATACAGGTGAAGCAGAGCTAAGACATCCCAATGTAAATGACCCATTTGCGGCATTGGCATTTAAAATTGCAACCGATCCTTTTGTAGGTCGATTGGCATTTTTTAGAGCTTATTCAGGATTTTTAGATGCAGGTTCTTATGTGTTGAATAATCGTTCCGGTAAGAAAGAACGTATTTCTCGTATTTATCAAATGCACTCTAATAAACAAAATCCTGTCAAACGTGTTGAAGCTGGTGATATTGCTGCAGGTGTTGGATTTAAAGATATTAAAACAGGTGATACATTATCAGAAGTTAAGGCACCTATTGTTTTAGAATCTATGGATTTCCCTGAACCAGTTATCGGTATTGCCGTAGAGCCTAAAACAAAAGCAGATGTTGATAGGTTAGGAATGTCATTGGCTAAGTTAGCTGAAGAAGATCCTACTTTCCAAGTAAAAACAGATGAAGCGTCCGGACAAACAATTATTTCTGGTATGGGTGAATTGCATTTGGAAATTATTGTAGATCGTTTAAAAAGAGAATTTAAAGTGGAAGTAAATGTCGGCCAACCAAGAGTTGAGTACAAAGAAGCTATTTCCGCAATAGTAGATCACAGAGAAGTATATAAAAAACAATCAGGTGGTCGTGGTAAATTTGCAGATATTATTTTCAAATTAGAACCAGCTGAAGAAGGAAAATTAGGTTTAGAATTTAAAAATGAAATCAAAGGAGGATCTATTCCGAGAGAATACATTCCTTCTGTAGAAAAAGGTTTTAAAGAAGCTATGAAAACGGGTCCTTTAGCAGGATTTGAAGTAGAATCGATGAAGGTAACTTTAATCGATGGTTCTTTTCACCCTGTAGATTCTGATTCGCTTTCATTTGAATTAGCCGGAAAATTAGGTTTCCGTACCGCTGCTAAAAAAGCAAAACCGGTATTATTAGAACCTATCATGAAACTGGAAGTAGTAACACCTGAAGAAAATATGGGTGATATTGTAGGCGATTTAAATCGTCGTAGAGGACAAGTAATAAGTATGGACGAAAGAGCTGGTGCTAAAGTGATTAAAGCCACGGTGCCACTTTCTGAAATGTTTGGATATGTAACGACTTTGAGAACATTGTCGTCAGGACGCGCTACCTCTTCTATGGAGTTTTCACATTTTACGGAAACCCCTAAGAATATAGCAGAAGAAGTAATTGAAAAAGTTAATGGATAAATTTTAAGACATGGCTCAAAAAATAAGAATAAAATTAAAATCATACGATCATAACTTGGTTGACAAATCAGCTGAAAAAATCGTAAAAACTGTAAAAAGTACTGGTGCAGTTGTAACAGGTCCTATCCCGTTGCCAACACACAAAAGAATTTTTACCGTTTTGAGATCGCCTCACGTAAACAAAAAATCCAGAGAGCAATTTGAATTGAACACTCATAAAAGATTGTTAGATATTTATAGCTCTTCACCAAAGACAGTTGATGCTTTGATGAAATTGGAATTGCCAAGTGGCGTAGAAGTAGAAATAAAAGTTTGATAACAATTAAATTAAAATAAATGTCGGGTATAATAGGAAAAAAAGTAGGAATGACCAGCATTTTTGACGCTAACGGAAAGAATATTCCCGTTACCGTTATCTTAGCAGGTCCGAATTACGTTACCCAAGTCAGAACCATAGAAGTTGACGGGTACGACGCTGTGCAGCTTGGTTTCGATGACAAAAAAGAGAAAAACACACCCAAAGCCCTTCGCGGTCACTTTGAAAAATCAGGTGTATCTCCCAAAAGAAAAGTCATTGAATTCCAGGATTATGAACAAGAAGTGAAATTAGGAGATGAAATTTCTGTAGCAGATGTGTTTGCTGAAGGAGAATTTGTTGATGTTTCAGGTATATCAAAAGGGAAAGGTTTTCAAGGAGTTGTAAAAAGACACGGATTTAAAGGTGTTGGACAAGCAACTCATGGTCAACATAACAGATTGAGAGCGCCAGGATCAATTGGTGCATCATCAGATCCATCAAGAGTTTTTAAAGGAATGAGAATGGCAGGTCATATGGGTAGTGAAAATATTACTGTTCAAAACTTGCAAGTCATGAAAGTGATTCCTGAACAAAATCTCTTAATCGTCAAAGGAAGTGTCCCTGGACATAAAAACGCTTACTTAATAATTAAGAAATAATGGAATTGAAAGTATACGATAGTAAGGGAAAAGATACCGGTAGAACAGTGAAACTTTCTAAAGAGGTATTTGCAATTGAGCCTAATGAGCACGCAGTATATTTAGCTGTAAAACAATATTTGGCCAACCAAAGACAAGGAACCCACAAAGCAAAAGAACGCGGTGAGGTAAGAGGAAGTACTAGAAAAATTAAAAAACAAAAAGGTACAGGTACTGCAAGAGCAGGTGCCATCAGAAACCCTTTGTTTAAAGGCGGTGGACGTGTTTTTGGTCCTAGACCAAGAAATTATTCATTCAAATTGAATAAAAAAGTGAAACAATTGGCACGTAAATCTGCATTGAGTTCAATGCTTAAAGACGGTAAAATTATGGTGGTAGAAAACTTCGAATTAGAAGGACCTAAAACCAAAGATTTTGTCAAAGTATTGAAATCATTAGATTTAGATAATAAAAAATCTACATTTGTGTTTGTTAATCCAAATAAAAATGTATATTTGTCATCCCGTAATTTACCAAACTCTAGAATTGTAAATGGTTTAAGTTTAAATACTTACGAAATTTTAAATGCTGGAAAATTGGTTATTTCTGAGGATTCAATTTCTGAAATTGAAGCAAATTTTTAAATTTTAGCGTGTTATGAGTATTATTATAAAACCAATTTTAACAGAAAAAATGATGTCTGAGACCGAGCAATTTAATCGCTACGGTTTTGTTGTGGACAAAAAATCTAATAAAATTGAAATTAGGAAAGCAATTGAAGAATTATTCGGAGTGGAAGTTTTGGCTATAAGAACGATGAACTATCCACCCGTAAGAAAAACACGTTATACTAAAAGTGGCGTTGTATCAGGAAAAGCAAATGCTTATAAAAAAGCAATTGTTGAAGTAGCAGAAGGTCAAAGTATAGATTTCTATAACAATATCTAAGAAAATGGCAGTAAGAAAATTAAAACCGATAACCCCCGGACAACGTTTTAGAGTCGTCAATATGTTTGACGAAGTTACGACTAGCAAACCAGAAAAAAGTTTGTTGGCAAGTAAGAAAAAGTCCGCTGGTAGAAACAAAAAAGGTAGAATAACCGCACCTCATAGAGGCGGCGGACACAAGCAAAAATATAGAATCATTGATTTTAAAAGAGAAAAAGTCGATGTTCCTGCAAGCGTTAAATCAATAGAATATGATCCAAATAGATCAGCTTTTATTGCTTTATTAAATTATGCTGATGGTGAAAAACGATATATTATCGCACCCAATGGCTTGAAAGTAGGACAAAAACTTATGTCTGGTGAAAATGCAACTCCTGATACAGGTAATGCATTGCCACTTAAAAAAATTCCCTTAGGAACAATCATTCATAATATTGAATTAAAACCTGGACAAGGTGGATTAATGGCAAGAAGTGCCGGTACTTTTGCACAACTTATGGCAAGAGACGGTAAATATGCAACCGTTAAATTACCTTCAGGTGAAACACGTTTAGTTCTAGTTGAAGCATTTGCTACAATTGGTGTAGTATCTAATTCAGATCATCAGTTAGAAGTATCTGGTAAAGCTGGTAGAAGTAGATGGAAAGGCAGAAGACCTAGAACGAGACCAGTTGTTATGAACCCTGTTGATCACCCTATGGGTGGTGGTGAAGGACGTGCATCAGGTGGACATCCAAGATCTAAAAATGGTATCCCTGCAAAAGGATTCAGAACCAGATCTAAGAAAAAATATAGTAATAAACACATAATTGAGCGTAGAAACAAATAAGATATGGCTAGATCGTTAAAAAAAGGACCTTATGTTCATTATAAATTAGAGAAAAAGATTCTTGCCAATCAAGAATCTGGCAAGAAAACAGTAGTAAAAACTTGGTCTAGAGCGTCTATGATTACGCCTGATTTTGTTGGACATACTATTGCAGTTCACAACGGACGTCAATTTATTCCGGTATATATAACCGAGAACATGGTAGGACACAAATTGGGAGAATTCTCACCTACCAGAAGTTTTAGGGGACACGCTGGAGATAGAAAAAATAAAGGCAAAAAATAGGAATTATGGGACGTAGAAAACATTTAATGGCGGAAGCCATCAAAGAAAATAAGAAGAAAATTGCTTTTGCAAGTCTATCAAATCACGGTGTTTCCGCCAAAAAAACTATAATCGTTTTAGATATGGTTAGAGGAATGGATGTCGCTCGTGCCTTAGGCGTTTTAAAATTTACACCCAATAAAAGTGCTTCTGTTGTTGAAAAACTGTTATTGAGTGCGATTGCAAATTGGGAAGCTAAAAATGAAGATAGAAATATTGAAGATGCAGGTCTTTATATTAAAACCATTACAGCCGAACAAAAAGGGATGTTAAAAAGAATTCAACCGGCACCTCAAGGAAGAGCCCATAGAATTAGAAAAAGATCCAGCAAGATAAACATAGTTTTAGGAGAAAAAAATAGTTAATTTCAAAGTAGTATGGGACAAAAAACAAATCCAATAGGAAATAGATTAGGAATCATCAAAGGATGGGATTCTAACTGGTATGGCGGAAGAAACTATGGTGATAAAATTGCAGAAGATCACAAGATTAGAAAATATATTAAAGCACGGTTACCAAAAGCCAATATTTCAAAAGTAATCATTGAAAGAACTTTAAAAATAGTTACAGTTACAATAACAACTTCTCGCCCCGGTATTATTATCGGTAAACAAGGATCAGAAGTTGATTTGCTTAAAGGTGAGTTAGCAAAGTTAACTGGAAAAAGTGTTCAAGTAAATGTATTTGAAATTAAGAGACCGGAATTAGATGCAACATTGGTGGCGCAAAATATTGCCCGTCAAATCGAAAATCGAATTTCGTACAGAAGAGCAGTAAAAAGCACTATAGCTTCCACAATGAGAATGAATGCCGAAGGTATTAAAGTTCAAATTTCAGGAAGATTAAACGGTGCAGAGATGGCTCGTTCTGAAAGTTATAAAGATGGTAGAATTCCACTTTCTACCTTTAGAGCAGATATTGATTATGCGCTAGAGGAAGCACATACAACTTATGGCCGTTTGGGTATAAAAGTATGGATCATGAAAGGCGAAGTTTACGGTAAAAGAGATCTTTCTCCAATGGTTGGTTTGTCAAAAAAAGACGACAGAAGATCAAGAGGAAATAGAAGAAGAAAATAATTTTATATTTAAAATTGTAGAAAATGTTACAACCGAAAAGATATAAACATCGCAAGCAGCAAAAAGGAAAAATGAAAGGGAACTCTCAAAGAGGACACCAATTGGCTTATGGCATTTATGGCATTAAAGCTTTGGAAGAAACTTGGATGACCGCTCGTCAAATAGAAGCCGCTCGTGTTGCTGCAACCCGTTATATGAAAAGGGAAGGTCAGTTATGGATTAAGATATTTCCGGATAAACCAATCACAAAAAAACCGTTAGAGGTAAGAATGGGTAAAGGAAAAGGTAATGTTGAATTTTGGGCAGCAGTTGTTAGACCCGGTAAAGTATTGTTTGAAGTGGACGGTGTACCTATGGAAGTTGCAAAAGAAGCACTTAGATTGGCAGCACAAAAACTCCCGATTAAAACAAAATTTATCGTAGCGCCAGAATTTCAACAAAAATAAGTAAATTATGAAAATGTCTGAAATAAGAAATATGGAATTGGCCGAATTAAAAGAACGTTTGGGCGATTATAAAAAGAAATATGCAAGCTTAAAATTAAGCCACGCTGTTACGCCATTAGAAAACCCGATGGAAATCCGTAAAATCAGAAAAGATATTGCTAAAATGATGACGGAAGTAAATCAAAGAGGTAACTAAAAAATATTTGGAAATGGAAAGCAAAACAAGAAATTTAAGAAAAGAACGTGTTGGTTTAGTTGCCAAAAACAAAATGGATAAAACCATAGTTGTTACCGAAGTTAAGAGAATGAAACACCCTTTATACGGAAAATTTGTACACAAAACAAAAAAATACGTCGTGCATGACGAAAAAAATGATTGCAATGTGGGTGATAAAGTAAAAATAATGGAGACCCGTCCTTTGAGTAAAACCAAAAGATGGCGATTAGTTGAAATTTTAGAAAGAGCTAAATAGTTATGGTACAACAAGAATCAAGAGTTAAAGTAGCTGATAATACAGGCGCCAAAGAAGCATTGGTTATTCGCGTTTTAGGCGGAACAAAAAAAAGATATGCTTCACTAGGTGACAAAGTTGTCGTTGCTATAAAAGTAGCAACCCCTAACGGTACAGTAAAAAAAGGTGCCGTATCAACCGGTGTTGTTGTAAGAACCAAAAAAGAAGTCAGAAGAACTGATGGTTCTTATATAAGATTTGAAGATAACGCAATTGTTTTATTAGATACAAATGGCGAAATGCAAGGAACACGTGTTTTTGGCCCTGTAGCCAGAGAATTGCGTGATAAGAAGTTTATGAAAATTGTATCATTAGCCCCTGAAGTTTTATAAAATCTAAAGTATAATGAAAAAGTTTAAAATTAAAACCGGGGATGAGGTAATAATACTTACCGGTAAAGATAAAGGAAAAAAAGGCAAAGTACTTAAGATACTAAAAGACAAGGATCGCGTTATTGTGGAACAAGTAAACATGATTAAAAAACATGTTAAACCCAGTACAGAAAATCCTCAAGGTGGTATTGAAGAAAAAGAAGCACCTATTCATATTTCAAATGTAGCTGTTATCGATCCAAAATCGAAAAAAGCAACACGTGTAGGTTATGAAGTAAAAGACGGTAAGAAAGTAAGAATTGCGAAAAAATCAGGAGAAGTCCTTTAGTTATGAAAGAGTACACACCAAGAATAGAAAAAGAATATAAAGAACGTGTCATTGACGCTTTAAAAAAAACGTTCGGATATAAAAATGTTATGCAAACGCCTAAATTGACTAAAATTGTAGTTAATAGAGGTGTAGGTGATGCCGTTTCTGATAAAAAATTAGTTGATTACGCTGTAGAAGAATTAGCTACTATTACCGGACAAAAACCAATAGTAACAATTTCAAAAAAGGATGTTGCGGCATTCAAATTGAGAAAAGGAATGCCTATCGGTACCAAAGTTACTTTGAGAAGAGATAAAATGTATGAATTCCTAGATCGATTGATTACAATCGCTTTACCTCGTGTAAGAGATTTTCAAGGAATCAAAGCCGACGGTTTTGATGGTCGTGGAAACTATACACTCGGTGTAACGGAACAAATTATTTTCCCCGAAATTGATTTTGATAAAATTAACAAGATCAACGGAATGGATATTACTTTTGTAACCACAGCACGTACAGATAAAGAAGCAAAAGCTTTATTAACAGAAATAGGTTTACCTTTTAAAAAGAAAAAATAATATGGCAAAAGAATCAATGAAAGCTCGTGAACGCAAACGTGCAAAATTAGTAGCTAAATATGCCGCTAAAAGAGAAGCATTGCGCGAAGCGGGTGATTGGGATGGTTTGCAAAAACTTCCTAAAAATGCATCACCTATCCGTATGCATAATAGATGTAAAATTACCGGTCGTCCTAAAGGATATATGAGAGTGTTTGGTATTTCTCGTGTTACTTTTAGAGAAATGGCTAATCAAGGATTGATACCGGGCGTGAAAAAAGCCAGTTGGTAAATAAAAATTAGACAAAATGAACACAGATCCAATAGCAGATTTTCTAACAAGAATCAGAAATGCACAAAGTGCAGGACATAAAGTGGTAACGATACCATCATCAAATTTAAAAAAAGAAATGACCAAAATTTTATTTGATCAAGGATTTATTTTAAGTTATAAATTTGATAAAGAAGAATTTAGAGAATCGATAAAAATAGCTCTTAAATACGATAAAGATAATAAACTGCCAGTTATAAAAAAATTGGAAAGGATTAGTAAACCCGGTTTAAGAAAATATGTAAATGTTGACGAAATGCCCAAAGTATTAAATGGTTTGGGAATTGCTATTTTATCGACTTCTAAAGGTGTAATGACCGGTAAACAAGCTCGCAGAGAAAATGTGGGTGGTGAAGTTTTATGTTACGTATATTAAAAAAAAATTGAACTATGTCAAGAATAGGATTTAAACCCGTAACAATACCAGAAGGTGTAACAGTTGATGTCAATGAGAATTGGATTACTGTTAAAGGAAAATTGGGTGAGTTAACCCAAGAGATTAAAGGTGGTATTGCGTTTGATACAAAGGATGGTGTAATCGATGTTACACGTCCTTCAGAAAGTAAGGAACACAAGGCTTTGCACGGACTTTATCGTTCTTTAATGTTTAACATGATTGAAGGTGTTTCAAAAGGTTGGACAAAAGAATTAGAATTGGTCGGTGTTGGTTATAAAGCAACCAACCAAGGTCAACTTTTAGATTTGTCTTTAGGTTTTTCTCATAATATTATGATTGAATTACCCAAAGAAGTAAAAGTTGAAACCACTATGGAAAAAGGAAAGAACCCGATAGTAAAATTGACTTCATTTGATAAACAATTGATCGGTCATATTGCTGCAAAAATTAGATCTTTCCGTAAACCTGAACCTTACAAAGGAAAAGGTGTGAGATATGTAGGTGAAGAAATAAGAAGAAAAGCAGGTAAAACAGCTTAATTAAGTTAAGATTATGAAACTAAGTAAATTAGATAGAAGAAGAAGAATTCAGAAAAGAATCAGAAAGGTTATTTCTGGTACACCTAGTGTGCCACGTCTTTCTGTTTTTAGAAGTAACAAAGAAATTTATGCGCAAATTGTTGATGACTCAAATGGTGTTACTTTAGCTGCTGTTTCTTCAAAAGTAAAAGATATTGCTGGTTCAAAAGGAACTAAAATTGAAGTAGCAGAAAAAGTTGGTGAAAGTATCGCCAAAATAGCTTTAGACAAAGGCATCACTAATGTTGCTTTTGACCGATCCGGATTCTTATATCACGGACGTGTTAAATCATTGGCAGATGGTGCTAGAAAAGGAGGATTAAAATTTTAAGATATGCTTGATAAATATAAAGATATAGAAAGAGTAAAACCCGGCGGACTTGAAATAGAAGACCGTTTGGTTGCCGTAAATAGAGTTACCAAAGTAACTAAAGGTGGTAGAACTTTTAGTTTTGCTGCAATAGTAGTTGTTGGTGACAAAAACGGAGTTGTTGGTTATGGTATGGGAAAAGCAAAAGAAGTTCCTGATGCTATTCAAAAAGCTATCGATAATGCCAAAAAGAACATGGTAAGAATACCCGTTATCAACGGTACAATTCCGCATGAACAATTGGGTAAATATAGTGGTGCACATATATTTTTAAAACCAGCTTCTCCTGGTACTGGTGTTATAGCCGGTGGTGCGGTAAGAGCCGTATTAGAATCAGTAGGCGTGCATGACGTTTTAACCAAATCTCATGGTTCATCAGATCCAAATAACGTGGTAAAAGCGACAATGGATGCGTTGCTAAATATGCGCGATGCTCATAGAGTAGCTAAAGAAAGAGGTATTTCACTTAACAAAGTTTTTAACGGATAAAATTTAAAGAAATGGCAAAAGTTAGAGTAAAACAAGTGAAAAGCATCATTAAGAGACCTAAAACCCAAGAAAAAACTTTGGAGTCATTAGGATTGAGACGAATAGGACAAGAGCGTGTGCACGAATTAACACCTGTAATTCAAGGTATGATTGATAAAGTGAGACACCTAATTAGTGTAGAGGAAATTTAATAAATTAAGCAAACATGGATTTACATAATCTTAAACCCGCAAAGGGATCAGTTAAGAATAATATAAGAAAAGGTAGAGGTGAAGGTTCTAAAAGAGGTGGTACCGCTACAAGAGGTATGAATGGTGCCAAATCTCGTTCAGGATATTCAAGAACACCTGGATTTGAAGGTGGACAAATGCCTTTATACAGACGCGTGCCTAAATTTGGTTTTACCAATATTAATAGGCTTGCCTATCAAGCTGTTAATTTGGATACATTGCAAAATCTTATCGATGATAAAAAAATTAAAGATGTAATAACATTTGAAGATTTTATCGATTTGGGTTTGGTTACTAAAAGAGAATTGGTTAAAGTTTTGGCCAGAGGCGAGATGAAATCTCCCCTTACGGTTTACGCACACAAGTTTTCTCAAAAAGCCAAAGAAGCAATTGAAGCAGCCGGTGGTAAAGTAGAACTATTATAATATATTTTATGAAGAAGTTTATTGATACGATTAAGGCAGTATGGGGCATCGAAGATCTCAGAAAAAAAATTATCTTTACTTTAGGTTTAATTTTGGTCTATAGATTTGGTTCGCAAGTTTCCTTACCAGGAATCGATCCGACTCAATTAGAAGCATTATCTAATCAAACCAAAGGTAACTCGATATTAGATTTATTAAATTCTTTTACGGGGGGCGCTTTTTCTAGAGCATCAATTTTTGCTTTAGGTATCATGCCTTATATCTCAGCTTCAATTGTCGTTCAGTTGATGGGAATGGCTATTCCTTATCTTCAAAAACTACAAAAAGCTGGTGAAAGTGGTCAGAAGAAAATAACCCAAATTACGCGTTGGTTGACAATTGCGGTAACTTTAATTCAAGGACCGAGTTATGTATATAATTTATATGCACAACTTCCAAAATCAGCGTTTTTAATCGATAATACGGCTCTTTTTGTTACACTTTCTGTTATTATCCTTTCTGCAGGTACTATTTTTGCGATGTGGTTGGGTGAAAAAATTACAGACAAGGGCATTGGTAACGGTATTTCATTATTGATTATGGTAGGAATTATTGCTAGAATGCCTCAAGCATTTTTACAAGAATTTACCTATCGTGTTACCAATTCACATGGTGGCAGTATGGTATTGTTATTTGAAATTGTAGTTTGGTTATTAGTAATTGCAGCCAGTATTATGTTAGTGAGAGCTTACCGTCCTGTTCCGGTGCAATATGCACAGCGTACAGTAGGAGGTGGTTATGAAAAAAATATATTTGGCGCACGTCAATATTTACCTTTAAAGTTAAATGCAGCAGGTGTTATGCCTATCATTTTTGCACAAGCATTAATGTTTTTTCCTAGCATGATTGGTTCTATATCAGAAGCTGATTGGGCTATTTGGATGAAAACAACATTTACCAATATGTTTGGTTTTTGGTATAATATTGTTTTTGCTATAATGGTGATTATTTTTACGTATTTTTATACGGCAATTACAGTACAAACAACTAAGATAGCTGAAGACTTAAAAAGAAGTAATGGATTTATTCCAGGGATAAGACCGGGAACCGATACCGCAAATTATTTAGATGATATATTATCTAAAATTACTTTTCCGGGATCAATTTTCTTAGCACTTATTGCTATTTTTCCTCAATTTGCACATTATATATTTCCAGGAATGCAAGTTTCTTGGGCAATGTTTTATGGAGGTACTTCACTATTAATTATGGTGGGGGTTGCTATGGATACTATTCAACAAGCAGAAGCTTATTTGTTGAATCGTCATTATGATAGTTTAATGAAATCAGGTAGAAAAAAATAAAAATATGGCTAAACAACCGGCAATAGAAGTAGATGGAATCATCAAAGATGCATTGTCAAACGCAATGTTTAAAGTTGAGTTGGAAAACGGACACGTTATAACCGCACATATTTCCGGAAAAATGCGTATGCATTATATCAGATTATTACCTGGTGATAAAGTAAAAGTTGAATTAAGTCCTTATGATTTAAGTAAAGGAAGAATAACTTATAGATACTAAAAATTAATTGAAGCTAAAAGCCAAAAGCTAATAGCTAAAAGCAAAAATATATATGAAAGTAAGAGCATCAATAAAAAAAAGAACTTCGGATGACATTATTGTCAGAAGAAAAGGGCGCTTGTACGTGATAAACAAAAAAAATCCGAAACATAAACAAAGACAAGGATAATTATGGCAAGAATAGCAGGGGTAGATTTACCAAAAAATAAAAGAGGCGTAATTGGTTTAACCTATATCTATGGAATAGGTAGATCAAGGGCAAAAGAAATTTTGGCTAATGCCGAAGTAGAAGAAGATAAAAAAGTAAAAGATTGGAACGATTCCGATGTTGCTGGTATTAGAAAAGCAATTGCTGATTATAGAATTGAAGGAGAACTTCGCTCTGAAACACAATTGAATATTAAACGATTGATGGATATCGGTAGTTATAGAGGCATTCGCCATAGAGCTGGATTGCCATTGCGTGGACAAAGAACAAAAAATAATTCACGAACAAGAAAAGGTAAAAGAAAAACTGTTGCTAACAAGAAAAAAGCAACTAAATAAAAGTAAGTAGAGATTATGGCTAAATCCAATTCCAAAGCAAAAAAAAGAAAAGTAAAAGTTGATCCTAACGGAAAAGCATTTATTCAAGCAACGTTTAATAATGTAATTATTTCTCTTGCTAACAAAAAAGGAGAAGTTATTTCTTGGTCATCAGCCGGAAAAAACGGTTTTAGAGGATCTAAAAAGAATACACCTTATGCTGCTCAAGTAGCTGCAGAAGATGCTTCAAAAGTAGCTTATGAAGCTGGCTTAAGAAGGGTAAAAGTGTATGTAAAAGGACCAGGAAATGGTAGAGAATCTGCTATTAGAACCATTCATAACAGTGGTATTGAAGTTACAGAAATAATAGATGTAACACCTATGCCTCATAACGGTTGTAGACCACCTAAAAGAAGAAGAGTATAATAAATTATTGAATTATGGCAAGATATACAGGACCAAAAACTAAAATCGCTAGAAAATTTGGCGAAGCAATATATGGGGAAGATAAAAGTTTCGAAAGAAGAAAATATCCCCCAGGACAACATGGAAATAATCGTAGAAGAGGTAAAAAATCTCAATATGCTATTCAATTAACCGAAAAGCAAAAAGCAAAATATACTTACGGTATTCTAGAAAAACAATTTAGCAATCTTTTTGCAAAAGCATCTCGTCAAGGTGGTAATACCGGGGAAGTTTTAATGCAATTAGTAGAATCTAGATTGGATAATGTGGTGTACAGACTAGGATTGGCAGCTTCACGTCGGGGCGCACGTCAATTGGTATCTCACAGACACGTTACTGTAAATGGTGAAGTGGTAAATATTCCTTCATATCAATTAAATCCCGGTGATGTAGTTGGTGTGCGTGAAAAATCTAAATCTTTATTGGTAATCAATGACTCTTTAGATCACAATAAATCAAATTACGAATGGTTGAAATGGAATGATGAAAAAATGGAAGGTGAATTTGTAAACCGTCCAGAAAGAGTTCAAATTCCTGAAAATATTCAAGAACATTTGATTGTCGAATTATACTCTAAATAATAAGCATAAACTTATGGCAATATTAAATTTTCAAAAACCAGATAAAGTATTTCAAATTCATTCGGATGAGCGTTTTGGAAAATTCGAATTTAAACCCTTAGAACCGGGTTTCGGATTAACCGTTGGAAACGCTTTAAGAAGAGTTCTTTTGTCATCTTTAGAAGGTTATGCAATTACTTCTATCCGTATTGAAGGTGTGGACCATGAGTTTACATTATTGGACGGTATTTTAGAAGATGTTACTAAAATTATTTTAAATCTAAAACAAGTTAGATTTAAAAATCAAGTTGAAGGTATTGACAAAGAAAATGTAAAGGTTTCGTTTACAGGAAAAGAAGTTTTAACAGCCGGTGATTTGCAAGAATATATATCCGGATTCCAAATTTTAAACCCTGAATTAGAAATTCTTCATCTTGATACAAAAGTAAAATTAAATTTCGAGTTTGTTATCGACAAAGGTAGAGGATATGTCCCTGCCGAGGAAAATAAAAAACACGATGTCGCTTTTGGTACTATTTTTATCGACTCTATTTTTACACCTATTAAGCATGTAAAATATGCTGTTGAAGATTTTAGGGTTGAACAAAAAACAGATTATGATAAATTAATCATCGAATTGGAAACAGATGGTTCTATTCATCCCAAAGATGCGCTTACTGAAGCAGCAAAAATATTGATTCAACATTTTATGCTTTTCTCTGATGAGCGTATATCTATTGATGATGATATCACTTCCGAAAGTGAAACTTATGATGAAGAATCACTTCATATGAGACAATTATTAAAAACTAAATTGGTTGACCTTGATCTTTCTGTAAGAGCATTGAATTGCTTAAAAGCAGCTGATGTTGAAACTTTAGGTGAACTTGTAGGATATAATAAAAGTGATTTGATGAAATTTAGAAATTTCGGTAAAAAATCATTAACAGAATTAGAAAAATTGGTTGATAAGAAAGGGCTTACCTTTGGAATGGACCTTTCAAATTATAAATTAGAAGAATAAAAGTTAAATATAGGTTATGAGACACGGAAAGAAATTTAACCATTTAGGAAAAAAATCAGGGCATAGAAAAGCTATGTTAGCAAACATGGGAAGTTCCTTGATTAAACATAAGAGAATAAATACAACTGTTGCTAAGGCAAAAGCTTTGAGAGTATTTTTAGAACCATTAGTTACCAAATCTAAAAACGATACCGGACATAATCGTCGTGTTGTGTTTAGTTATTTGCGTGACAAGGATGCGGTTACAGAACTTTTTAGAGAAATATCTACTAAAGTAGCTGATAGACCAGGCGGTTATTTGCGTATTATTAAATTAGGAAACAGATTAGGTGATAATGCTGATATGGCTATGATCGAATTTGTTGATTATAATACTGTTTATAATGCAGATAAGCCTGTTAAAAAGAAAACAAGAAGAAGAAAGAAAAAAACAGCTGCACCTGCTACTGAAGCACCAGAAGCACCTGCAACTGAAGAGAAATCTGAAGAATAAGATTTCTTTGTATAATCTTTACAAAAAAAGCCGATTGTTTATACAATCGGCTTTTTATATTTTGTAACTTTGCACAAAAATTTACCATTATGAGTATGATATTAGATATAAAAGCAAGACAAATTTTCGATTCTCGTGGAAACCCCACAGTCGAAGTAGATGTAATCACTGAATTAGGTGTTTTAGGACGTGCTGCTGTACCATCAGGTGCTTCAACAGGTGTGCTGGAAGCTGTAGAACTTCGCGATGGCGGTGATGATTATATGGGCAAATCCGTTTTTAAGGCTGTTCAAAATGTAGAAGAAATGATTGCGCCTGAAGTAGTGGGCATGACTGTAGAAGATCAGGTAGAAATCGATCAATTAATGATTGCTATTGATGGCACTGAAAACAAATCAAAATTAGGTGCAAATGCTATTTTAGGTGTTTCTTTGGCAGTTGCCAAAGCTGCTGCGATTGAAGCAAATATGCCATTATATAAATACATTGGTGGCGCTGGTGCCAAAACATTGCCTGTACCAATGATGAATGTGGTGAATGGTGGTTCGCATTCCGATGCACCCATTGCTTTTCAAGAGTTTATGATTATGCCTTATGGTGCGACTTCTTTTGCAGAAGCCATGAAAATGGCTACTGAAACTTTCCATAATCTTAAAGCAATTATTAAAAAACGTGGTTTATCAACAGCTGTTGGTGATGAAGGTGGTTTTGCTCCTAATTTTACAGGTGTAGAAGATGCTTTGAGTACCATTGTTGAAGCCATAACTGCTGCCGGTTATAAAGCTGGTGAGCAAATTGGCATTGCTTTGGATCCTGCTTCGTCAGAATTCTATAAAGATGGTATGTATGATTACACGATTTTTGAAGGAGAAAATGGCGCAAAACGTTCTTCTAAAGAACAAGCTGAATTTTTGTTAGAATTGGTTAATAAATATCCAATTGTTTCAATTGAAGATGGAATGGCAGAGGATGATTGGGAAGGTTGGAAAATTCAACAAGACTTATTAGGTGATAAAATTCAATTGGTCGGTGATGATATTTTTGTAACCAATACTAAAATTTTGTCAAGAGGTATTAAAGAAGGTGTTGCTAATTCTATTTTGATTAAATTGAATCAAATAGGTTCGCTTTCTGAAACGCTTGATGCTATCAATATGGCACACAAAGCCGGTTATACAGCTGTGGTGTCGCATCGTTCCGGAGAAACTGAGGATACTACCATTGCAGATTTAGCGGTTGGAATGAATACAGGTCAAATTAAAACTGGATCTTTATCTAGAACTGACAGAATAGCTAAGTTTAATCAATTGCTTCGTATTGAAGAAGAATTGGGTGACGTTGCTTATTTCCCCGGAAAAGCTATTTTTAAGAAATATTAGTTTAAATTAAATTTAAATAATAAAAAAGCTGTCTATATTTTATAGACAGCTTTTTTGTTGTTTGTAAAAGTGCAAATTTATTAAGATCGTTTAAAAAGGTAATTATTTATTCTTCTTTATAGTCTTGAAACGATTTTTTATTGTGTAATTTGGTTAATGGTATAGTCGATATGCACGCCATAAAAATCAAGAAAATTTTTTGTGTTTGGAATTACAATTCTAATAAATATGAAATAATGATTATGCGTGTTTTCTATATTTGCATTTGCTGTTGTACTTGTTTCTTTTATATCGTGTGTGCCACTATCGGTAATTTTTGCTAATGTTTTGGTTTGTGCATTTAAATGATGACGTTCTACTAGTTTTGCTTCTATGACGCAGTTGTATAATGCACTGGTAAGTCTAAAGCTTGTCAATTTAGCACCTTGTGGCAAGTCTATAGGTGCAAACAAATTAACAATATCAATGCCATCTAAACCTAAGAATGTTGTGGCTCCATTGGTTTGATAATGAATTTTTTGTTTGTATTTACTTGGAGTAAAAGCATAAGGGGTTATTTGTTTTGAATAGTGTTTAGGTGATTTATATTTATAATCTTTATCTACGATTATATTGCCCTTTTTTATTTTAACATTGCCACCGTTATATAAAAAAAGATAGTCTTTCTCAGTATTATAGCCTACAGAGCCTCCAAATTTTCCGTTTTTTTGATAAATAATATCAGAATTGCCTTTGCTTCCGTCTAAGTATAGATGCACATTTCCAAAACCATTTAATAATCTAATATTACCAATTACATCCAATTTTTGCTTTGGATTTTTTGTTCCAAGACCAATGTTTCCCGTTAAAATTGTTTTGGAATTTTTATTGCTCCCAAGTGTAATAGAATTTGAACCATTTCCAATAGTATTATGACCGATAACTATTTCGTTTTGATCATTTTGAGAAAAGGCTTTGCTATTATTTCCAATAAAAATACTGTTATTTGTATATGAATTGAAATTAGTTCCTTCAAAAAATGTTCCGGACTGTACACCTATGGCTATATTATTTGTACCTGTGGTATTGAGAGATAATGCACCATCTCCCAATCCAATATTTCTACTTTCAATATTTTTTGTTAAAGCAAAATTTCCAATAGCAAGATTTGATTTACCATTTGTATTGGTAAATAAGCAATGATAACCGATTCCAATATTTCTGTTATTGGCAGCATTGTCATTTTTTCCTGCATTTACTCCTAAAAAAATGGATGAACCGTTTTGTGTACCATCATTGTCTGATTTAGCATCAATAAGATTATTTATTTTGATTTCTTGTGCAAAAACACTTGTCGTTAATAGTAATAAAAGATAAAAAATATTTCTTGTTTTCATAATATTAATTTTTATTTTTAAAATAATGAATAAGTACTTGCGGGCACAAGTGCCCGCAAGCATTTATGAAAAAAACTACCTATTACTCTTTGGTAATATTATAGAAAACACTACGATTATTTGTAATGATTTTTACAATATAATTAGCAGTAGGCAATGTGCTTAAATCGATATCTATAGATCCATTGTTTGATGATTTATAAATAAGTTTTTGTCCCATTAAATTATAAATAGATATTTCAGTATTTGTTTGATAGTTACATTCTATATGTAAGACATTTTCAACTGGATTGGGATATAATAAAAATTTATTTTTGTCATTGTCTCCAATACTGTTTGCATTTAAAATATTTATTGTATAGTCTTCAACTTCACCATCAAAACCATATTCACAAGCAGTAGCATAAGCGTTGTATCTTGTCGATACGCGCATCCTGGTAGTTCCTATTTCAGCATCGCTGGGAACGGTAATTGCTAAAGGACTTAATGAGGTTGTAGCATTTGACACATTACTTGCTGTTCCTAAATCATACTCTTCTCCAACATCATCAAAGTCTAAATCGTTATTCCAATCTATCCATACCTTTGTAGCAACAGTGAAACTACCGTCGGTATTAACTTGTATACTTAGATCATACGTAGCTTCTATATTTATATCTGTTGAAATACCAGTGAAATCTGAATATGCATTCCCTTGTGTATCTGTATCTTTAGCTGTAGGATTATCAATAGTGTTAAACAATACATTTGTTATAGAAGTATTGTATTGAGTATTTCCATATGAATAGCAATAATCAGGTGTTTGTTGCGTAAAAGTAGCAGTTACAGTTTTATCAGCATCCATAGTAATGCTTGCAGGATTTGTTGTACCTGATACATCACCTGACCAACCAGTAAA
>JGI24023J19991_10000231_pt1 | contig 42271 bp, 40 predicted proteins | sample Cruoilmetagenom1_FD_19991 | JGI IMG/M metagenome (IMG submission 19991)
GGTGTTTCAGCGCCGAGTAGATCGGGGGAACCTGGGATATTTCACCCACGAACCGCGTCGCCGTTTCCCGAATCCGCTCGGCGGACACCTCGCCCACCGGGCGTTGTTCGATAACGGTTCCCGTCGCATCCTGGGTATCTGTCGCCAACCCCAAAACCATTTCCGCCTCGTAAGTCTTGTCGCTTTTGAGGAGAAACCGGGAAAGCCGTGTCGCCCGGTTCAGGCAACATATCAATACGCCGGTGGCGAAGGGATCCAGCGTCCCTGTGTGGCCAACTTTTTTGGCCTCGAAAATTCCCTTGACCCGGGCGACAACCCCTGCCGACGAAATCCCCCCGGGTTTGTCCACCACGACGATCCCGTTCAGTTCAGGTGACATGTCTCGCCAAAACCGTCGGACAGGTTGTTTATGGTTTGCTTCAGTTCCACCAGGCTTGACACCACCGAAAAGCCGGCGGCGCCGGCATGACCGCCCCCACCGAAACCCATGGCAATACGGGAAACATCCACACTGCCGTCCGAACGCAGACTCACATGGAACCGTTTGCGACTTCCCGACGCATCGTTGTCGTTTTCCAGCTCATGAATCAGGGCGGCGACCTTCACGTCTTGAATCCGTCGGGCGTAGTTGATCAGGCCATCGGCATCTTCGGGCTGGGTGCCGGTATTCACCAGCATTTTCTGGGTAACCGTCATGATGGAAAGCTGCCCGTTGTGGGATATCTCGATGGAATCCAATGCAAGGTTGAGCAGTTTGATCCGTCCCAGGGAATAGGTTCCGTATACATGCTGGGCCACCGTGGACGGCGTCACCCCCATGGCCACCATGGCTTCGCAGATAGAAAAGGCCGCCCGGTTGGTGTTGGAAAAACGGAAAGACCCCGTATCGGTCAAGATACCGGTATAGATAGCCGTGGCCATAGCCGTATCGATTTCAATATCCATGGCCTGAACCAGTCTATAGACAATTTCAGCGGTGGCGCAGGCGTCCACATCCACCAGATGGTATTGACCGAATCGGGTGTTGGTGACGTGGTGGTCGATATTGATGATGGCCGGTATGGCGGCAATGGCGTCAGCTATTGAACCAACACGGGTCACGTCGCCGCAGTCCAGAATTACCGCCGTATCGAATTGCTTCAGATTCGTCAGCCGTTTCCGGATACGGTCCACCGAAGGCAGAAACCGGTAGACCGCAGGGATGGTACTCTCGTTGTAGCATACCACCTCGCAACCCAGCTTTTCCAGTGCAATACCCATGGCCAGAAGGGCGCCGATGGCATCGCCGTCAGGGTTGGTATGGGACGCCAGCAGGACGCGTTCACTACTCGTCAGCTGTTGGATTATTTTTTTCATCATCGGTTTGCATGGATTTTAGTACCCGGTTGATCTGAGCACCATAGTCAAATGACGCATCGTAATAAAATCGCAAATCCGGCATATACCGAAGACCAAGCGCCCCGGCCAGTTCCCGTTTGATAAATCCTTTAGCGCTCTCAAACCCCGCTAAAACGCCCGCCTCGTCATGTGCCCCGCCATGGGTGGAAAAATAAATCTTGGCGATCCGCAGATCCCTGTTCATGACCACCCCGGTGATGGTTGTTTGGGCAAGCCTTGGGTCGCTGACACCCTTTCGGATCAGGTCGGCCAACACTCTCTGAACCTGCCCGCCGACTCTTTCCGCTCGATTAAATGATCTGGTTCCCACGATTGTCACCCATTCGATCCGGTTTTTCGCCGAAGAACCTGTCGATCATAGTGAAATGATCTCCAACTGGGTGTCAATCATCTCCGCGAGCCCCAAGTCTTCGGCAAAATTAAACAGTTTGTCCAGTTTTGCATTGATCATCCGTCGGTCGCTGCCCACCAGACTGATACCGATGACGGCCCGTTGATATATTTCATTGTCCGCAACCTCAGCCACCGATGCATTAAAGTGGTTGCCGATGCGGGCAACGATGGCTTTGACCACCTTGCGTTTCTCCTTCAAGGAGCGGCAACGATGAATCCTGAAAACGATGTGTCCGACACCTACCACCATCGGGGCTCATCACTCCACTTCCGGCCGGATCTCTTCCAAGTAGTAATTCTCGATAACGTCGCCGACCTTGATGTCATTGAAATTTTCGATTCCGATACCACATTCATAGCCGGATTGAACTTCTTTTACATCGTCCTTGAACCGGCGCAGACTGCTGTTTTTGCCTTCGTAGATAACGATGCCGTCTCGCACCAATCGCATAAGCTGGCCCCGTTGGATCTTGCCGTCGGTCACATAACAGCCTGCAATGGTACCGATCTTGGGGACATGGAAGGTCTGACGAACCTCGACGCGGCCCAGTACCCGCTCCTCGTAGATCGACTGCATCATGCCCACAATAGCATCCTTGACCTCTTTGATGACATTGTAGATGACGTTGTGGAAACGCATATCCACATTCTCTTCGGCGGCCAGTTCCTGCACCTTGGCATTCGGCCGGACGTTGAATCCGATAATAATGGCATTGGAGACTGCGGCCAGGGAGATGTCCGACTCGGTGATGGCGCCGGTGGCCACGTGAACCACGTTGATGCTCACCTCCTCGTTGGAAAGCTTGACCAACGAGTCTCTCAGGGCTTCGATGGAACCGTCCACATCCGCTTTGATGATCAGGTTCAGGTCCTTGACCTCGCCCTGCTGCATCTGTTCAAACAATCCCTCCAGGCTCAGCCGATTGGTCTTGGCCAACTCCTTGGAGCGCGATTTCTGGGTGCGGTGCTGACTCACCTGGCGGGCATCCTTCTCATCGGCCAACGCCACCAGTTCATCTCCGGCCATGGGTACACCGGAAAGGCCCACAATTTCCACCGGCATGGACGGACCGGCCGATTCAACCGTGCGGCCCAAATCGTCTTGGAGCACACGGATTTTTCCGTAGTGCATTCCGCAGACGATGGAATCGCCGGCACGCAGGGTACCTTCTTGTACCAACACAGTGGCCACGGGTCCACGGCCGGAATCCAGTTTGGCCTCGACCACGTGGCCGCTGGCCAGCTTGTTCGGATTGGCCTTGAGTTCAAGTATTTCCGCCTGAAGTGAAATCATTTCCAGCAGTTCACCGATTCCGGTGCCCTTTTTGGCCGACACCATGACAAAAATAGCATCACCGCCCCAGGCTTCCGACAGCAGGCCATGCTCGCTGAGTTCACGTTGGACGCGGTCCGGATCGGCGCCCGGCTTGTCCATCTTGTTAACGGCCACGATGATTGGCACTCCGGAGGCCCTGGAGTGGCTGATCGCCTCCACGGTCTGGGGCATGACCCCATCATCTGCGGCCACCACCAACACAACGATATCGGTCACCTTGGCACCACGTGAACGCATGGCCGAGAAGGCCTCATGCCCCGGCGTATCCAGAAAGGCAATGACACCCTTTTCGGTCTCGACATGATACGCACCGATGTGTTGGGTAATACCACCCGCTTCGCCTTCGGTCACACGGGTTTTGCGGATCACGTCGAGCAGCGATGTTTTACCATGGTCCACGTGGCCCATGATGGTCACCACAGGGGGTCTGGGGAACATCATTTCGGAGTCGTCCTCGTTGGTTTTCTTCAGGATCACCTCCTCTTCAAAGGATGCCTTTTCAACCTCGTATTCGAATTCACCAGCCACCAGGACCGCCGTGTCATAGTCGATGGTCTGGTTCACCGTGGCCATGACCCCCATCCCCATGAGTTTGACGATCATTTCGTTGGCCTTGATGCCCATGCGTTTGGCCAGTTCCGACAGCACGATGGTTTCATCGACCTTCACCCGCCGTTTTATGGCCTTGGCCGTGGTGATCTGTGTTTTTTGCCCAACCGGCATGGCTTTCAATCTGCCGCCCTTGCGCCCCTTACGGCCACGCATTTTCCCACTGTAAAGCGCCGCCCCCTCAACGATCTCTCTTTTGCGGAAACCGCGTTTCTTTTTTGCGGGCCGTGTTTCACTGGGATTCGTACTTTTTTTCCGCAACCCCTTTTTCTTGTCCTTGGCAGAAACGGGGGCATCGACGGTCTTGGGTGGCGGAGGACCCGTCGGATCGGTGTGCCGAGCCGAAACCGATGGAATTTTTGGTGTGGTCGGCAGCTTAATGATTTTGGCGGGCGCGTCCTTCTTTCCTTTTTTGGCCTTTGCCTTCGGCCGCTTGTCGACGGCCGGGACCGCAGAGGCGGCCTCACCGGAGGCCGAATCGCCATCGGTCGTCTCGACAGGAGGGGCTGTCGCTTCGGTGACCGGTGATGTCTCGTCGGCGGCGACATCCGATTCCGTCGTTGCAGCGGTGACGGTACTTGGTTCCGGCAATGTAGGTGCTTCAGGCTCAACCGTTGCAGCCGCAGGCATTTCGACCGGTGTCGCATCCGCCGTATCGGGTTCCGCCATTTCAAGGGGCATGTCGGGTGTTTCCATTTCAGGCGTTGAAATTATCCTGGCGGATTCGGCAGGCTTGCGCTTTTTCACCACCGGCTTTTTTTCCGGTGGCGCTTCGACAACAGCCGCCGCCGAAACCTGTTTCCGGGGTTCAGTCGGGGTGGATGCCAACGCTTCAGCCGAAACGATCTCGGCCTCGATGGCTTCTGGCGACTGGGGCGTCACAACCTTGCGCCGCCGGATCACGGTGGGCCGGACACGTTTTTCCTCAAGCTGATCGTCTTTTTCTTCTCCAAAAAGCATCGATTTGATCTTCGCCACCACGTCTTCGTCCAAAGAACTCATATGGCTGCTGACGTCAATGTCAAGGTCCCGGATTCGATCCAGGAGTTCCCTGTTCGTCATGTTAAGATCTCTGGCAAACTCATATATTCTGATTTTTGCCATCCATTCCCCCCGATATCGTATTATAAGCTGTTTTGCCTTGCTGTCGTGTCTGCACGCGGATCCGCTACTGGGCCTCTTCAGAGGACTCGGTGTCGGAACCCCCCGCATCGTCTGGTTGATCAGCCGGTGTTTCAACCGGCACCACGTCATCTTCTGCATGGGCCTGGGCTGCTTCTTTTGCGCGGGCCTCATCTTCCAGACGCCGGGCTTCGGCGGCTTCAATGATATATTGTCTTGCGTTTTCCATCAACACCACCGCCTTTTCCTCGCCGATACCGCGAATCTCGACCAGCTCTTCAACGGAAGCGTCGACCAACTCTTCGGCTGAATAGATCCCCTTTTCGACGAAGGCATCGGCCAGACTGTCACCGACACCGGGAACATTGACCAGTGATTCGAATCCGAGTGCCATCATCTCGTTGTATTTGGACTCAGAGTTGACGTCCAGGTGCCATCCGGTAAGTTTAGAAGCCAAGCGCACATTCTGGCCCCTTTTCCCAATGGCAACGGAAAGAAATTCATCGGGGACGATGACCTCCATGGCGTTATTCTCTTCATCGATGATGACGCGGGAAATTTCCGCCGGCGCCAGGGCGTTACAGACATACTTGGCCGCATCCACATGCCAGGTGATGATATCGATCCTTTCGCCCCGAAGCTCCTGAACCACATTCTGCACCCGGCTGCCCTTCATCCCGACACAGGCCCCCACCGGATCGATATCTGAATCGTTGGAGGAAACGGCAAACTTGGCCCGGGCTCCCGGTTCTCGGGCGGCCCCTTTGACCTCCACGATACCCTCGCTGATCTCGGGCACCTCGGTTTTGAATAGGTTAATCAGCAGGTCGGGATGCGTTCGCGAGAGTACGATCTGAGGTCCACGGGTATCATAAAGCACATCGAAAATCAGGGCACGGATACGATCCCCGCGTCGGTAATTTTCCCGGGGGATCTGTTCCCTTGTGGGCAGGATGGCTTCGGTGGTTCCCAGGTTTACGATGATGCTGCCTCGGTCCACCCGTTGGACGATGCCGTTGATCACTTCCCCTTTGCGGTCGATATAGCTGGAGTACACCGCATCCCGCTCCGCGTCCTTCATCTTCTGGATAATCACCTGTTTGGCGGATTGCGCGGCAATGCGGCCGAAAGTGGAGGTGTCCATTTTGGTGCCGAGGCTGTCGCCGACCTCGCATTCGGGGTCAAGCTTTCGCCCTTCGTCCAGGTCGATATGCAGATCCGGCTCGGTTACCTCCGCCACCACCTCTTTGAATTGGAAAACCTCGATCTCCCCCGTGTCAGGAATGTACTGCGCCTCAATGTCGATCTTGCCACCGAATTTTTTTCTGGCAGCAGAGCGCAACGCCTCTTCCAGGGCGCGGATCAGTATTCCAACATCGATGCCCTTGTCCCGGCTTACCTGCTCTACCACACGTTTGATATCTGCAATAAACATCAGTGTTCTCCGTTACAATTGACCAGTCGTGCCCGCGTTATACCTTTAAAACTCAAACTGACCGTCTCGTTATCCAGCCGAATCCGGATCATTTCATCGACCACCCCATCCAGCACACCGGAGAAGTTTTTCCGGCCGTTAACGGCAGCGGCCATACGAATGTTGATGCGATGACCCGTAAAACGCATAAAATCATTGAGCTTGCCCACCGGCCGGTCGCGGCCCGGTGATGATACCTCCAACCGGTATGGCGGTGCATCCGGCGTGTGCACATCCAAAAGGTCGTCCATTTGTCGGCTGATGTCGGCACAATCGTCCAGTGTGACGCCCCCGGGATTATCCAGATAAAGGCGCAATGTCAGGCCGCCCGGCTCGCGCTGATACTCAACATGGACCAGCTCCAATCCTTCGGAGAGACACAGTGAATCGGCCAGACGGGTAACCGAATCAACAAATGCCCGCTGCTGCTTCAGGGTCTCCGGAACGGCTTGGCGATAAGCCGCCCGCTTCCCCGCTTTAACTCCTCGTTTTCCAGTGCGTTTTGCCATATCCTCACCGAACAAAAACAAAAACGGGCAAACAGCCCGTTTCCATGTTCAACCGATTATGGATACCGTCACTTACCAGTCCATAACACCACGTCCAGCGGAAAATCCACCATTGTCCAGGCAGCGATCACCGAAACAGACGAAAACGGACCTGAAATGGAGCGGGCAACGAGATTCGAACTCGCGACACCAAGCTTGGGAAGCTTGTACTCTACCAACTGAGCTATGCCCGCTCACCAAAATGTACTAATTAGGGTAAAACAGACGCGCTGTCAATATATTTCTATCTCTCCCAACACGCCGCCGGGGAAGAACGCCTCAAACGATGGTCCACTTTCGGCAATCAAGGTCGACGGGTATCGATCAGGTCCCGGATGTGTATCAGTTCCGCCCTGATCTCGGTAAGATCAGGCAAGGCGGGAGTTGGTTCCGCCGGCGTGCCATATTTTTTCTTTAGATGCTGCCGAGCGCCTTCGATGGTGAATTTTCGGTCGTAGAGAAGGTGTTTTATCCTTAAGACCAGCACCACATCCTGTTTGCGGTAAAGGCGCTGCCCCGCATCGGTCCGCTTGGGCTTAATCTGCTTGAATTCACTTTCCCAGAACCGTAGTACGTACGGAGGCGTGCCGGCGATATGACTGACCTCACCGATCTTGAAATAAAACTTGTCGGGTATCTCGGCGACACCGTAAGCATCTTCTTTCATCGGCATTATCCATATCAGTCGTAGCGCTGCCGGCGGCTTCAGATGGATCAGGTCGGCAGTGCCGCACCAAATTCGGTAATCAAGCGATGGGTGAGATGGTGATGAATCTCGTTGACGGTTTCATCCTCCAGTGTACGTTCGGCGGATCGATAAACGACCCTGAAAGATACACTCTTTTTTCCTTCCGGTATGGGATCACCGGCAAACACATCAAACAGGTACAGGTCCCCCACCAGTTTTTCGCCAAATTGGGTCACCGCGTCTAACAGGCGACTGGATTCGATTTCATGGTCGACGATAACGGTGATATCACGGGCCGTTGAAGGAAAACGCGGTATCGGTGCCATTTGCTTGTCATCAGGCAGGAGCTGGTCGAGCATCTCCAGATCCAACTCAAAAACAAACGTCGTCTGCCTGAGACTGTAACCGTCCACCACCGAGGCGTCCACCTCACCCACAATACCCACCATCTTCCCGCCGTGAAGGATCTGGGCCGTATGGCCTGCGCGGGTGTAGCAACACCGGTCATCCGGCAGCGCGGTAAATGACAATTCGGTAATGCCGAGTGAAAGGGCCATCCCTTCGACCACACCCTTAATATCAAAAAAATCACATGCCGCTTCCTGCGTATGCCAGGCGGCCTTTAGGCGTGGACCGGTCCAGAGGCCGACCAGCATCTCTTTTTCCAGGGGAAGGGGGAGATGCGGTTGGGGAAGGAAGACCTTGCCGACTTCAAACAGGCGCAGGCTGTTCTGCTGTCGGGAAATATTTCGCTGGGCCGCTTCAAGCATGCCGGGGATCAGAGTGGTCCGCATTACCGCCTGCTCCTCGGAAATGGGATTGAGCAAAGCCACATGGCCGCGGCGGGGGTCATCATCGGCCAGTTGAATCCGGTCGCAGGACTCGGCGCTGATAAAGCTGTAATTGATCGTCTCGGAGAATCCGAACCCGCTGAGAATATCCCTGACCTTATTTCGCCGGACCATCATTGAAGAAGGATGCGTACCCCGGGCAGGTAACGCGGGGAAGGTGATTGGGATTTGGTTGTAGCCGGAAAGCCGGGCCACCTCTTCCACCAGATCCCGGGGGCGGGTGACATCCACCCGGAATGACGGCACCTTTACCCAAAGGTCGTTTTTGTCGCCGTTCTTAACCTTGAATGCGATGCTTTCCAGCAGCAAAGCCATACGATCACGATCCAAATCGGTGCCCAGCAGATTGTTGGTGGCATCCACACACAACGTCAGCACCAGGGGATCGGTGTTCCTGAAATCTTCATCGATCGTACCGCCCACCAGCCGCCCCCGCCCCAGTTCGGCCATGAGGCCGGCGGCACGGTCCAAAGCGAAAAGCGTGCCATCCGGATCCACACCCCGTTCGAACCGATGGGAGGCATCGGTATTGAGCCCCAGGGCCTTTGACGTTTTGCGGATGCTGATCGGGTCGAAGCAGGCACTTTCAATGAGCACACGGGTGGTCGAGGCCTCGATCTCCGAATTCAGCCCTCCCATGACACCGCCCACGGCAACCGGTTTTTCGCCATCGCAGATCATGAGCATCTGTTCGGAAAGCCGGCGAGGCTTTTGATCCAGCGTGGTAAAGGGCTCTCCCTGTGCAGCCGTTCGAACCACGATGCGATGGCCGGCCAGGTTGTCAAAATCAAAGGCGTGCAGGGGCTGGCCGGTTTCCAGCATCACGAAATTGGTCACGTCAACCAGGTTGTTGATGGGCCGTACACCCACCGAGCGCAGACGATCCTGGAGCCATTGTGGAGATGGCGTGACAGTGATGCGTTCCAGCAGTCGGCAGGTATACCGGGGGCAATGCGCCGGTGCTTCGACGGTCACCGAAGCCAACGCGCCGATGTCGCCCTCGGCATCGGGCAGGCTGAATACGGGCGAATTCATGGGAACACCCTGGATGGCGGCAATCTCGCGGGCTACGCCCATCATGCTCAAGCAATCGGGCCGGTTGGGTGTCAGCCCAATTTCGAAGGTGTGATCAGAAAGCGCAAGGGCCGATTTCAAAGAAACGCCCGGCTGGAAATCCCCATCCAGAATCATCAGTCCGGAACCGTCATGGCCCAATCCCAATTCGGCCTCGCTGCACAGCATTCCTTCGGAGGCTTCGCCCCGAATGACGGTATTTTCCAACAACGTGCCGCTGGGCAGCAGGGTGCCGACACGGGCCAGGGGCGCTTTCATACCGACCATCACGTTAGGTGCTCCGCAAACGACCGGCACAATGCCGTCTCCACCGTCCACCCGGCACAATTTCAGCCGATCGGCGTTGGGATGCGGAAGCACCTCCACCACCCGACCGACAACCACCGTATCCAGATAGGCGTACCGATCTTCCACGGCTTCCACTTCGAGTCCGGCCATGGTCAGCGCATCGGCAAGATCAGAGACCGCCATATTGATGGGCACATATTTTTTCAGCCAGCTTAGACTTACTTTCATCGGTTCAGGGACGCTCCGTTAAAATTGACTTAGGAATCGGCAGTCATTATCGAAATAGCGCCGGATATCATCAATACCGTATTTAAGCATGGCGATGCGTTCCACGCCCATGCCGAAAGCAAAACCGGTGTATCGGCTGGTGTCATAGCCGATATTTTCGAACACCGCCGGATGGACCATGCCGGAGCCCAGTATCTCTAACCAACCGGTGTGGGAACAGACACGGCATCCCTTTCCCCGGCAGATCACGCAGCGGATATCCACCTCGGCGCTGGGTTCGGTGAAGGGGAAAAAACTGGGCCGAAAGCGCAAGGTGGTCCGGTCGTCAAACATCTGGTGAATGAAGGCGGTCAGGGTGCCCTTGAGATCGGCGAAGGAAACATGTCGGTCCACCAAAAGCCCCTCCACCTGGTGAAACATGGGCGTGTGGGTCAGATCCGAATCGCATCGGTACACCTTGCCGGGGGCGATGATACGAACAGGTGGCTGCTGCCTTTCCATCACCCGGGGCTGGGTGGGAGAGGTGTGGGTTCGAAGGACCACATTTTCCGACACGTAAAAGGTGTCCTGCATGTCCCGGGCAGGGTGATTTTTGGGAATGTTGAGGGCCTCGAAATTGTAGTAGTCGGATTCCACTTCCGGGCCTTCGACCACATCAAAACCCATCTGGGAAAAGATGCCGCAGATCCGGTTGGTGATCTGGGTAATGGGGTGGAGCGATCCCTTTTTCGGAGCCCGGCCCGGCAGGGAGACATCGATGCGGTCCGTCACCGTTTTGGACCGATTGGCCAAATGGGTCAGCGCATTCTTGAATTCACCCTCGAGGGATCGTTTGATTTCATTGACCCGCTTGCCCGCCTGGGGCCGCTGTTCGACGGGAAGGCTTGAAATGTTTCTCAAATAGTGCGTGATGCGTCCTTTACGACCCAGGTATTGGGTGGAAAGGTCGTTCACCGCATCGGCATCGGTCGCCGATGCCAGCGCTTCCATGGCACCCGCATATATCCGTTCAATGGTATTTTCCACGATCGTCGCTCTGTTATATGGATTTTCGCTGTCCCTCGGTCCCGCCGGAGCGGGACGAGGACTGCGGTCGCATTATCGGCTTTAAAGGGGAAGGGCAGCGGGGGGAGCTCGCCGCGACAGGAAAACCCGGGTTAGCCCTGCTGTGACGCCAACGCGGCAATCTGAGCAAATCCAGAGGGATCTGATATTGCGAGCTCGGCAAGTACCTTTCGATCCAGGTTCACGTCGGCCTTTTTAAGACCATTGATGAATCGGCTGTACGAAAGATCATTCATGCGCGCCGCGGCATTAATGCGGGCAATCCACAATCGACGGAACTGGCGTTTTCGCTGTTTACGATCCCGATAGGCGTAGTTAAGGGCCTTGTCGACGGAATCGGCCGCAGTCCGAAACAGTTTGCTTCGCCCACCGCGGAATCCTTTGGCCAGTTTCAACACTTTCTTACGGCGTCTTCTCGCCTTGAATCCTCTTTTAATTCGCATGATCTCATCTCCTTGATAACAGAGCCACCGTGCCGCTCGCATCGCACCACAAATGCCGCCGCCGGTAAAACCTGCCATATAAATTCATATCTTACCGCCGATTACCCGTTTGGTAAAAGGAGCCGAACTTCCCGCATATCACTCTTTTTGACCAGTTGCATCTTTTTCAGGGACCGTTTACGCTTCCGACTCTTGGTCGTCAGGAGGTGACTGTGGTGAGATTTTGAAAAGGTGTATCGGCCGGACCCGGTCTTCTTGAACCGCTTTGCGGCCGCCCGGTTGGTTTTAATTTTCGGCATGGTTTCTCTCCTTGAACAAAAATTTGATCATCATTCTGAATTATCGAAACGGTCTGACATTCCAACCGCCTGCGTTAACACGTCCGGCGGAAACCCCATATTAAAAACAGCTGGCGTGAACGAAACACATGCGTTCACGCCAGCTGTTGAAACGGGTGGTTTCTTTTCGCGTGAGCCATGGCCCAAGAGCCGGTACCACAGCCGGTCATCGACCCGGCAGCACTATCTGGGCGCCAGAATCATCATCATCGTTCGCCCCTCGAACTTGGGATACTGTTCCACAACGGCGATCTCTTCCAGTTCTGTGGCAATTTGTTGCAACAGGGCTCTGCCACGGTCCGATAGCGTGATTTCCCGACCCCGAAACATCACGGTCACCTTAACCTTGTCTTTTCGGCCAAGAAATTTACGAATATGCCCCATTTTCGTCTCAAGATCATGGTTTCCGGTTTTGGGCCGGACCTTGATCTCTTTGATCTGGAAAGTGGTCTGCTTCTTCTTGGCTTCCTGCTGTTTTTTGGTCTGCTCGTACTTGAAACGCCCGTAATCCATGATCTTGCATACCGGCGGTTTCGCGTTGGGCGAAATTTCGACAAGGTCCAAACCGAAATCATTGGCTCTGGCCAACGCTTGATGAATCGGAAGAACGCCGACCTGGTTTCCCTCCGGGTCAATCAAGCGGACTTCCCTGGTCCGGATACCCTGATTAATCCGTGTGGTATCGGGACGTCTCTTTTCCATCTGTCTATATCTGGGACCAGCTATGCTTCCACCTCCTGAGGCCCTAATGTTTATATCGACCCTGCCGCCCATCGGCGGACCAATGTCACTCTTCCGAAATAAATACCGAGAATTGACCCGGTACCAAACTTTGATTCAATATATGACGCCGTCGGCAAATGCAAGGAAAAAAAAGGAAAATCGCACGACAGCCGATCATGGACGTTCCGATTGGGCCAAGGTATAGCGACTCAAGGGGCTGTCCGTCCAGTATGGGTTCCCCGAATCGGTGAAGAAACGCCGGAACAGCAACAGGCTGTCTTTTCTCAACACACCGGGGACCACCGTCAGATCCGCATCCCGATATAAGGGAGGCAACCCGAATCGGTCGAGGCCGGTCCCGCCGCCCATCACATCTTCATAGGCGTAGACGATTCTGCCGATGCCGGTGAGCACGATGGCCGCAAAGCACATGAGGCAGGGTTCCATCGTGCAGTAGAGGGTCAGCGTCGACCGATTGATCTGCGTCCCGGTTGCCCAAAGGCGCCTGAGGGCGTTAATTTCAGCATGGTCGATCTCGTTTCCCGATCCAGCGGCTGTGCCCGTGCGCTGCCCCCGGGCGACCACGGTATCGCCGTCTGTAATCACGCAACCCACGGGAAACTCACCGGCCGCCAGAGCCGTCCGGGCCAGATCCAGCGCCGCAGTCATGAACGCTGTGTCTATTATCGATGCCGTCTCCGGGTTCATGCGATCCGGCAGGCGGTATCGTCGCAGGGACAGCCACCGTCAATTTCAAATGCGTAAACGATCCTGGCCTCCATTTCCGCCCGTTTTGGTGAAATGATTAAAGAATTGGCCCGGGCCGGCTGCCGTAGCATTCGTTTCCGGGAGGGGATCCGGTCAAACCCCGATGCCGTCAGCCTTCCGGTTTCGCCGTCGAGGATATCTACCGCCTCACCATTGGTCACCACCACCACCGGGATCTGATAGGGGACCATCAACCGGGAGATGGCCAGGGTCGACCGATAACGGGTCACCAGAGAACCAGGCCCGTATTTAAGCACCATTATCGTGCGGTCGTCAACCGTTACCAAAAAATCCACCCACAGCCGCCCTTTCCGGCTGCCGGCGGCAACGGTCAGCGGGTTGCGGGGATGGATATCCGCCTTTGCATAGCCCTTGTCCACCACCAGGAAACGGGCGATTTTCTGGCGGTATCGCTCGTCATGCGTATCAGCCAGGATTTCATCGGTGATAAAATCGCCGATCTCTCCCAATATCAGATGATGGTCACCCATAATCCACCCTGTCGTCCCAACATACCGCTTTACAAAGCGGTTTGTCTGTGAATAGATAATTCACCTTACAATAGTACAGCATGAAGAAATCACAACCGGAACGCCATGAATATACGCGAGCAGTTTGAAAAACGCGAAAAAAATTTCATGTCTCCGTTCGGCTGCCGGAGCGACCAGACCCGGGGCCGAAAACGAACGGAAGATCCTTGCCCCATCCGAACCGCGTTCCAGGTGGACCGTGACCGCATCGTCTACTCCAACGCATTCAGGCGCTTGAAGCATAAAACCCAGGTATTCCTCAATCCGCTGGGTGACGAATACCGCACGCGGCTGACCCATACGCTGGAAGTATCTCAGATCGCCCGGACCATTTCCCGGGCGATGTTTCTCAACGAGGACCTGGCCGAAGCCATTGCCCTGGGGCACGATTTGGGCCACACCCCCTTCGGACACGGTGGCGAGGCGGTGCTTCAGGAGATTCATTCCCCGCAGTTCGCGCACCACAAGCAGAGTCTGCGGGTGGTGGATGTGATCGAGAACGATGGCAGGGGATTAAACCTGACCCACGAGGTTAGAGATGGTATTATCAAGCACTCCAAAGGCTATGGGAAAATATTGCCCGATGATCCCAACGAACTGGCCTGCACCATTGAGGGGCGCATCGTTCGGATATCCGACATCATGGCTTACCTGAATCACGATCTGGACGATGCCATCCGCAGCGGTGTCATCCGCGAAAACCAGATACCGGCGACCTGCACCCGAATAATCGGCCGGACCCACCAGGAGCGGGCCACCACCATGATCCGGGACTTGGTCTTTTGCAGTCGGGCGGCAAACGGGGAATTGCGACTGAGCATGAGCGACGAGGTTTTCGATGCCATGACCACGTTGCGGGCCTTCCTCTACGAAAATGTCTACCGATCCGTTAAGGTTCATGGGGAATTTGTCAAAGCGAAAAAAATTCTGTCCGAGCTTTACGCGTACCTGCTTGACAACAGGGCTTTTTTCGAAGCCGAACTCTCTGGCATGGGCATCGCCGGCTGCCTGAACAACGGCTATCCAGTGGAACAGGTCGTCTGTGATTATATTGCCAGCATCACCGACCGCTACGCCCTCGGCCTTTACAAAAAACTTTTTTTTCCTTCACCCACTGTTTAGGGCTCTACCTGATCGCCATGAACCTGATGCCCGTCCCCTTTTTGACCAACAGACACCGTTACCGTCCGCTATTGAACCGGCTGGCGACCCTTTTCGGCGGGATGGATCGCGCCTATGCAGCCGTTGCCGATCAGTACGGTTTCCGGTGCAACGGTTGCGTGGACAGCTGCTGCCTGACCCGATTTTACCACCATACGCTTTTGGAGTATCTCTACCTGGTGGAAGGCGTGCGCGCCCTTGAACCCGACCTTCGTCGGACAGTCCAAAAACAGGCGCTGACGGTGTACACCGAAATGGCCGACGCAGACCGCAGGGGCGAAGCCCTGCGCATCATGTGCCCGCTGAACCGGGACGGACGGTGCATGGCATACACCCACCGTCCCATGATCTGCCGGCTTCACGGCATTCCCCACGAACTCCGTCGCCCCGGCGGCGAGGTCGTCAAAAATCCGGGTTGCGATGCCTTTTTCAACCAGTGCCGCGACAGCGGCACCACCGTGTATATCCGATTCGACCGCACCCCTTATTACCGGCAGATGGCGATGCTCGAAACGGAACTGCGCCGGAAAACGGGGTATACCGATAAAATCAAGCTCACCATAGCCCAAATGCTGGTGAGCACTATGAATGGTACCTATGAAATCGATTAATCCAGAAGCGATAAACCAACTGCCGGGCATACCGTTGAAAAAGACCGATACCTTCAATTTCCGGTGCCACAACCGTCTGTCCTGCTTCAACCAATGCTGTCGGAACCTGAACCTGTTTCTCTACCCCTACGATGTGCTGCGACTGCGCAAATGTCTCGATATGGATTCCGACCGTTTCTTGGAAGCCCATGTAGATGTGGTGCTGCGGGAAGGCAATCATTTTCCCGACGTGCTGCTGCGCATGGCCGACAACGAATCAAAAACCTGCCCGTTCCTGAGCGACGCGGGGTGTACGGTCTACCCGGATCGGCCCGACACCTGCCGCACCTTTCCCGTGGAACATGGCATGCTGTTCAAAGACCGATCCGGTACATCGGAAATCATCAGTTTCTTCCGGCCGCCGGATTTCTGCCAGGGCCGGCATGAGAACCAACGGCTGACCCTCTCCGGCTGGGCCGATGATCAGGAGGCCGTCACGCACAACCGGATGACCGCCCGCTGGGCCTCGGTCAAAGCGCTGTTTCAAAGCGACCCATGGGGCTCCGAGGGTCTGAACGGCGCCAAGGGGAAAATGGCCTTCATGGCCGCCTACAACATCGACCGGTTCCGTGATTTTGTGTTCCGGAGTAGTTTTCTCAAACGCTACCGGGTCAAAAAAACGCTGATTAAAAAGCTCCGGGCCGGCGACCGGGAATTGCTGCTATTCGGCTTCGAATGGATTCGGTATTTCATCTGGGGCATCCCGTCCAAGCACATTCGTTCCTGAAGCCGTCATTTTTTTCCTGCCACGGCCTCGGCGATATTGAAGCAATAGTCGCCGATCTTCTCCAGGTTGGTCAGCAGACTGACATAAACCAGTCCTTGATCGATGCCGCATTCGCAGGAACGAAGACGCTGGATGTGGTCGTCACGATATTTTTCGCGCATGGCATCAATGGCGTTTTCGATGCTATCGGCATGATTCATGAAATTGGACGGCCGCCGGCGCATGGCCGAAGCGATCAGGTCCATGAACTCGGACACCTTGTCCACTAGTTTTTTCAGATCCGTCATGGCCCTCTCAGTGAAGGTCAGCTGGCTTTCGATCATATCCTCGATGACCTGGGCGATATTTTCGACGGAGTCGCCGACACGTTCGATATTGTTGGTCATTCGCATCAGGCTTGAGATCTCCTTGGCCTCGGATTCGCTCACATCGCTCTGGTAAATCCGGATGAGGTAGGCCACGATCTCCCGCTGCATGTCGTCCAGGTGATTTTCCACCTGCCGCCACTTGGCCAGTTTCTTGTGATTCCTATCCTCGAGTTGTTTCACCGTCCTTCGAAAAGTATACTGGGCGGTTTCGGCCATCCGCAGGATTTCGCTGCGGGTCTCCACGATGGCCGCAATGGGGGTGTCGATGAGCCGATCGCCGAAGTTGGGCAATCGGTAGTAGTCGATGTCCTCCTCCTCCTTGGGCGAAAGCAATATGGTGACTTTAATCAGCCAGGGCAGCACCAGAAGAAAAAATAAGGCATTGATCACGTTGAACAGGGTATGGCCGTTGGCGATATATCGGGACATATTGACCAGATCGTCCCCAACCACCTGATCCACGGGGCCGGCGCCGAGACCCAGGGTCATCGCCTCTACCAGCTTAACGAACAGGGGAAAGATACACAGCATGAGGGTCACACCAATGACGTTGAACATGGTGTGGGCCCTCGCCGCCCGGTGGGCGTTGATGTTGTTGGAGCCGATGGTGGCCAGTTCGGCCGTGATCGTGGTGCCGATATTTTCCCCCAGCACCAGGGCCATGGCACCGGGAAAGGTCAGTAACCCCTGGCCGGCCAGGGTCATGGTGAGACCGATGGTGGCCGATGAACTCTGAACCATGAGGGTCAGCCCGGCCCCGACCACCACGCATAACAGCAAACCACCCGCCGAACTGGGGTCAAACTTGGTAAAAAAGGCCAGAAAGGTGGGATCGCTTTTGATCGGTGCCAACCCAAGCTTCATGACGGCCATCCCGTAGAAAAGCAGGCCGAAGCCGAGGATGATCTCACCGATGTAGCGGGTCTTCTTTTGCTGAGTAAAATATTTGAGCACCACCCCGGTGGCGATGGCAGGCAGCGCCAGCTTGGTAAGATTGAAAGCGATGAGTTGGGCCGTAACCGTTGTGCCCACGTTGGCGCCCAGGATCATGCCCACCGATTGCTGCAGCGTCATCAAACCGGCGGTGACGAATCCGATGAGCATGACGGTGGTGGCCGACGAGGATTGAACCATCGCCGTGACACAGGCGCCGGTGAAGCATCCCACCAACCGATTGGAGGATACGGCACTCAAGATCGCCTTGATGCGTTTCCCTGCGGACATCTGGAGCCCATCGGTCATCATCTTCATGCCCAGAATAAACATGCCGAGACCCCCTAGGGTCGTCATCAACACACCCGTCATCCCCTACTCCATTTTCATATTTCGCAACCACATGCACAGGGCCGGATTTTTCACAACCGCCTGAAAGTAATAGCGAATATTATCACGTACAAATAGTTAATTAAAACAAGGAATTGGTTGATCCGTTCTTACCATACACCGGTCAGATGTCAAGCCCAAATACAGACTTGAGATTCCCGGTAAAAAACCTCGGAAAAGCGTCACCGTCAGGATATCAATGGGCTCGATCGCTTCAAATACGGTAGCCGACGGCGTAAAATTCCACGTCCTCCGGATGAATGCGCACCTCTGAAATGGCCCTATCCCGCACCGATATTTCGGCCCGGTGAACCGACTCAGAATCGCCGGATACGAGGGGGTGCCAGTCGTCCAGATCCTTGCCTTCGGACAGCCGCCGGTAAGCACAGGTTTTGGGAAGCCAACGCAGGTGGGGAATCTGTTGCGGTGTCAGCACCAGGCAGGCGGGCACCAAGGTGGTCCGGTTGCCGTAGTCGGTACAACGACACACCCGAACGTCCAGCAGGTAGCAGGAAACCCAGGTGTAGGTCACCTTTCCCGTCTTGCCATCCTGAAATTTATGAAGGCAACAACGGCCGCAGCCGTCGCACAAAGACTCCCATTGATCACGGCTCATCTGTTCCAGGGCCATCGTTTTCCAAAAAGGTTGAACCGCTGCCGGATGGCTGGGGTGCGTTCGATTGGCTTTCACCGGTGTTGATCCATTTTTGTTCTTCTGGTCGCCCGGTTCATGGTAGACGCGGGTGGGCAGAAGCGACCGCCCCGTCGCCCGGCATTTTAGCGGGGCCATACCCGCAAGAGGGCCATTTCCTACCCGTTCCCCGATTACCGCGTGGATGTCATCGGGGGGCTTCACCCGATAATCCGAAAGGTTTTGGTCCGCTCGGGGTATCGGTCCGGAGCGATCAGGCCAGCCGACCGAGACGAGCATCCATTTCAGTTTTGAATTTTTTACGAAATTTCAATACCTTCTTGATATACAACCGTGTGGCCCGGAATGGCGGGACCCCTTCGTAGTTTCGAACGTGGCGGGAACCGGCATTGTAGGCAGCCAGCGCCAGTTGCACATCACCATCGAAGCGATCAAGCAGCGACCTGAAATAACGCACGCCGCCGTCAATATTCTCCTCGGGATCATAACTATCCTGAACGCCAAGGGCTTCTGCGGTTGACGGCATCAATTGCATCAAACCCCGGGCCCCCTTTTTTGACTTTGCCCTGGGATCGTATCCGGATTCTGCAAAGATGATCGCCCGAATCAAATGGGGATCCACTTCGTATCGTCCGGCGACTTGATCAATAATACCATGGAAGGGAATGGGTTTATGCGAAAAGGCCCCATCCGGTACCGATGATGTCGTCAAAATGGTTTTGATCTCTGGCGAGGCAACTACCAATTCGGGCATTATCCAGGCCATTTTCAATTCGGGCATCGTCCAGTCCAATTGATACGCCGGTTGAACGGATTCTGGTTCCGGTGCCGGAGGCCGTGGCATAGCCGGGACGGGGGAGGTATCAACTACCATTTCAGTTGTTTTCGTTACGGTACAAGCAGCGGTCAGTAAGCAAGTACAGGTGGCCACCGTGACCAAAAAGGCGACCGCATCTCTCCAGTGGGAACAAGAATGGGGGTGTTGATTTTCTGAGTTCATGGCATTTCACATTAATTAAGGTTGACCAACAAATTGTACGCCTTGCGTCGAATCACCGGTCATTTTAGCAAATAGAATGCCGAAACATCCTCAGGTGTCAATACTCACCTATGATTCAAGATGGTTAGGCAGCATTTAGTGATGATCAAATTTTTCCCGTTATGGCAAACAATCCTTAATAAATAGGTTATTCGTACCACACAATGAAATCTTTTACCCATTGAAGGAATCAGGGCCGAAATCGGGAAACAACGGTTTCCGACCCGTGAACAACCATTTGACCCATTTTTAGGCCTGAATCGTGTGGACGCATGTCTAAATTCCCAAGTAGGCTTTTTTGACGTCTTCATTGGTCAGCGGGTGTCGGCAGCATCGGAAAGGGTAATTTGGCCGTTCTCCAAGACGTATCCCCGGTGGGCGACCTTCAGGGCAAGGTTGGCGTTTTGTTCCACGAGGAAAATGGTGGTGTTGTTTTCGATGTTAATTTTCTTTATGATTTCGAATATCTGTTTGACGATCAACGGGGCCAGTCCCAGGGAGGGTTCGTCCAGAAAAAGCAGCCGGGGCCGGGCCATCAGGGCCCGGGAGATGGCCAGCGTCTGCTGCTCACCCCCGCTCAAGGTACCACCGGCCTGATTTCGCCGTTCAGCCAGGATCGGAAACAGGCTGTAAACATATTCCAGGTCCGATTTTACGCCGTCTTTGTCATTCCTCAGAAACGCCCCCATATCCAGATTTTCCAACACGATCAGGTAAGGGAAAATTCGCCTGCCTTCGGGTACCTGGCTGATGCCCATGGAAACGATCTTGTTTGGGTTCACCCGGATGATGGACTGTCCCATAAAGCGGACATCTCCGGTTCTCGGCGGCACGATCCCGGAAATGGACATCAAGGTCGTGGTTTTGCCGGCGCCATTGGCACCGATCAGGGTGATGATCTCCCCCTCTTTCACCTCCAGGCTGACACCCTTCAGGGCCTGGATGTTACCATAAAAGGTATGTATATCAACGAGGCTAAGCATCGATCGCTTCTCCGAGATAGGCCTTGATAACCGCCGGATTTTTGCGGATCTCCGCCGGTGTGCCCTGGGCGATCTTCTTACCATAGTTCATGACGAAAATGCGGTCCGAAAGGCTCATGACCAGCTTCATGTCGTGCTCGATGAGCAGGATCGAATAGCCTTTTTGCATCACCGCTTCCTCTTCACGGCGGGTTGAGATTCCTCTTAACACAGCCCCTAAAATACCGGCCTTCATGCGACACCAACCACGATATTGAGCCCCAAACCTAGCAGCACGTAGATCAGGGCCGTAATCATGATGTTGGTCTGGTAGATGGAAAAGACGAAAGGAAACGCCACGGCCAAAAGGCCGACCGAGGTCAGCGCCGGGATGATGAAGCGTCGATCGTTGAGCAACCGCTGGCTCAGCGTCACCAGGGCAACACCATCGACCGCTGTTTTTCGAATGCCTTGTTCTTTGCGACGGATCAGGTAGCGCCAGAATGCGGAGAGCACAAAACTGCCGATGCCCACGAAAAACAGGTTGGCCCAGCGCCACTGGATGATATTTTCCACCGTGTTGACCCGGATGACCATGATGGGAAAGGTCAAAAACATGAACCACAAGGAAACCAGGAATGATTTTTTCAGTTCGTTTCCAAGCATGGATGTATATATCTCAATCCGCATGGTGGCCGGCGGGGCAGGGCTTGCCGGCCCCAGGATATATTCAACGCCTCTATACCTTTTCCGCAGTTGAGCGACCCAGAATGCCGGCGGGCCTGAAAATCAGGATGACCACCAGAAAAATAAAGGCGAACACATCCTCGTCGTCGCTGGAGACATAACCGGTGAAAAAGGATTCGGTCCATCCGAGTACCAGACTGCCAAGTACCGCACCGGGGATGGAGCCGATGCCGCCCAGCACCGCCGCCACGAAGGCCTTGATGCCGGCGATGAAGCCGATATAAAAATTGATCTGGCCGATGTGGGAGGCGATCAGCACCCCGCCGATGGCAGCCGTGGCCGAACCGATGATAAAGGTCAACGAGATTACCCGGTTGACGTCAACCCCCACCAGCATGGCCATGTCCCGATCCTGGGCCGTGGCCCGCATGGCCTTGCCGATTTTAGTGAACTTGATCAGAAAGGTCAGTGCAATCATGACAATCGTGGTGGTGATCAGGATCACCAGCTCCGGTGAACCGATGATGTGGGCAACGGGCTCCATGAACTCAAAATCGGGGATCAGCGCGGAAAAGGGTAGAAAATCCGAAGTCTGGGCCAGCAGCACATAATTCTGCAGAAAAATGGACATGCCGATGGCGCTGATCAGGGCCGACAGCCGGGGGGCCTGACGCAGGGGCTTGTAGGCAATTTTCTCCATGGTAAAGCCGTATGCCGAGGAATAGATCACGGCAACACCGGCGGCAATCAGCAGGATGGCGATCGGGTTCCACCCCATCATGGCCAGTACACTGATCACGATCAGGGCGGTAAAGGCGCCGATCATGTAAATTTCGCCATGGGCAAAGTTGATCAGCTGCACGATCCCGTAAACCATGGTGTAACCGAGGGCAATCAGCGCATAGATCCTGCCCCGGTGAGCCCGCCCAGAAAAAGCTCGAAAAAATATTCCATTTTATAAAACTATTATTGGTAGTCAGATTGGTAGCAACCGAAAAAATTGCTTGGCGCCGTCATAAAAATTAGGGGCCAGACGCATGGTTGTCTGTCCCCTGATTGATCATGAAATCGTCTTGGTTACTTCAATTCGACATAGACACCGTTTTGAACCTGGTACATGGAGAAACCCACACCGATGGCATCCCCGCGATCGTCAAAACGGATGTTGCCCAGCGGCGTTTCCACGTCCGTGCTTCTCAGAGCGTCGGTCACCGCAGCGTAATCGGTGCTGCCGGCTTTCTCGATGGCGTTGAGAAGAGATAGGGTAGCGGCGTACGCGCATTCAGGAAGAAAGCGCCCGGATCGGTCCCGTAGGCTTTCTTATGGGCATCCTCGGCGGCTTTGGTCATGGGGTTGTCGGAAGTATCCCGAGGGCCGGTTGCATAAACCCCTTCTGCATATTTCTGGGCCACTTTGATGAAGGTGTTATCTTTTACGCCGTCGTCGGAGATAAAGATGGTCTTCATCCCCTTTTTACGCATCTGGCTGACGATTTTGGAGGTTTCCGGATGGTAGCCGCCGAAAATGACCGCCTCGGCTTTGCTTTTTTTGATTTTCTGAACGACGGCCGTGTAGTCCACGGCACCGGGGGTGATACCCTCATAAAAGACCACTTCCGCCCGGGCATCCGCTTCCAAAAATGCCTTGGTAAACTCAGCCAGGCCCTTGCCGTAATCGCCCTTATCGTGCAGAACGACAATCTTTTTCAGCTTCAGGACGTTCCAACGCGAAGTCCACTTCCAAACGCGCCTGGGCATCGTCGGAGGCGATGGTGCGAAAAAAATTGGGGTAGTCGCCGCTTTGGGTCAGCGCGGGATTGGTGGCCGATGGAGAGATGACCGGAATGTTGGCGTCTTTGTAAATGCCCTTGGCCGCCTTGGTGGCGCCGGAGCAGATGTGGCCCAGCAACCACGTGGACGCCTTCGGAAACCAGTTTGGTGGCGGTGTTGGTGGCCACCTCGGGTTTACACACATCGTCTTACCACCAGCAGCACCACCTGTTTGCCGAGAACGCCGCCCTTGGCGTTGATCGCTTTCACCACCAACTCGGCGGCTTTGATCGTCGGGATGCCATAGGAGGCAAGGTCGCCACTGTGAGGTCCGGCAACACCAAGTGTAATGGAAACGATCTCTTTTTCAACGACAACTTTCTTTCCCAGCAGCTCATCAAGCTTTTTTGCAAGTTCATTGACTTTTTTACTTAGGGTTCGCGCAAAAATAACTTCGCAGAATTGGCGCTCAGATTTGGTTCAGGTTTGGCTGATCCGAGAGAGGAAAACCACAGGAATAGCGAGCTATTTCATGGGTTTTGAGAGTGAGGTATCATCCAAAGATGGGCTGAAGCTGAGATGCGAAAATGTGAAGTTATTTTTGCGCGAGCCCTTAGCTCATCAACCCTTTTTTCCAATTTGCTAACATCGCCTTGCTCACCGCACGAAAATAGAAAAAAACAAGTAAAAACGACGACAAATACTGCAAAGAGTTTCTTTTTATAACTTTTCATTATGCCTCTCCTTACCAATTGATTTTGGTGAATTATCCCCTCCAAGCAAACATAACCATATAATAAAGTTGGTCAGGTTCAATCAAGCCAAAAGGCGCCCGATGATCCGCGCAATCAGAGGAATTAAGAAGCATCCACTTCCATAAAATGAATATCGCTCAAATCACATAACCGGCCATGGTCGTGGGTGGCATAAACCGAAGCGGAACGATGTGAACCGAATTCATTTACTTACAACGCAGTAGGCAATGTGTATTTGTCCGGGACAAATGATGTCAACAGCATTCGGCACGATGAACCCGCCCACCTTTGTTTTCCCGCAGTCGAGCCGGATCGCAGAAAAAATGGAATCGTTTTACTTTTCCTCGATCCTTAAACTTGCCCTCACCATCAAACCCATGTATGAAGGCAGGAATTTCGATCCAGCCGGAAGCCATCTATTTTCTTGCGGACAAACGCTGACCTCCATCCGCTGTTAAACAGCGCCGGCGGTCTCATGTCGCGGCGGAATGCCGCGCTTGCAGGCGGTTTTTCCGGTTTGGAATCAAAACCGAAAAATCGACCGGGAACAGAAAGCCCATCATGAAAAAAAAAATCGGTCTGGTCGTCAAAGATGAAACCAATGCCCGGCAGCAGGCTGACCGGTTCGAGCGATGGCTGGTCAGAAAAGGCCTTTCCGTCATCCAGTGGCAAAGCGTGATTCCCGGTGGGAAGCGATCGGAAGGATCACGGAAACGGGCACCGGAATCGCTTTTCTGCGTATTTGTGTTGGGCGGCGACGGCACTTTTTTAAGTGCCGTACGCTGGATCGGCGACCGGCAGACGCCCATCATCGGCGTGAAATTCGGTGAAGTCGGCTTTTTAGCGGAGACCACGGAGGATCGACTGTGTGAGGTGGCCGAGGCCATTCTGGACGATCGATTCACCACCCGGCCGCAAATGCGCCTGCAGATTCAAGCCCTCCGCCAAGGCGTGGAGATCGCCCGGGAGTCGGCTTTTAATGACGTGGTGATCAACAAGGGTGCCCTGGCCCGACTGGCCCGGATTCGAACCCATATCGACGACCAGTTTCTCACCGATTACCGTGCCGACGGGCTCATCGTGGCCACCCCCACTGGATCCACCGCCTACTCCCTGGCCGCCGGCGGCCCCATCATCCATCCGTCGGTTCCCGGGATCCTGATCACGCCCATCTGCCCATTCACACTGACCAATCGACCGCTGATGATCCCCGATGCCGCCACCATTAAGATCCAACTGGCCGAAGACGCCTCGGACATCATGCTGACCTGCGACGGGCAGGTGGGACTGAAAATCGACGAGCGGGACACCATCATCATCAGCAAGAGTCCCTGTCCAGTCCAGATGATTACCCTTCCCGACCAGAACTACTTCGATGTGCTCAAAGCGAAGCTGAAATGGAGCGGAGGCCGGGTGTGATTAAAGTCCTGTTCAGAAATAAATTGTCCTTTTCTTTTTGTGTGGTTCATGTTAGTAAGGCTAACATGCATGAAGCAGGGAAAGGAGACTCTCTGATTTGAAATGCTGCCCCCGACGACCAACCGCTTTTTTTCCCTCTTTTTACCACTCTTCTTATCTTAATCTTCGGCACCCGACAAGAGACTCACGGCGGGCCGGATTCTTGGTCGGCAGGGAAAATTGCATCGGTGGATCAAGAAAAAGGGGGGGTGATGGAAAGCATTCACATTGGGGCCTTGGTTGAATCCATACGTTCAGCCAAACCATGGTTTAAAAAAGGAGGATTCAAAATGACAGATCGTTTCATCAAGTTATCCGAATGGATGCTGGCTATCATTTTGACGGTGCTGCTCACGGCAGGCGCCGCCATGGCCGGGGGAATCATCAACAAACAGAACCAGAGTGCCGACTATATGCGGACGCTCAACCGAAACGCGGCGACGGACTATGCAGACATTGTGAGTTACAACCCCGCCGGCATCATGCAAATGGAGGACGGGCTGTACGGCAAGCTGGACCTGTTGTACTTCGGAAAGGATTACTCCAACGACGTGCCGAGATTCGGTAAGCTGGAGCAAGACGAGCCCTCGATCATACCGGGCATTTTTTCCGTCTATAAAATGGAGAGATGGGCCGGCTTTTTTGCCTTCACCATTCCGGCTGGGGGGGGGGAACTGAAATACAAGAACGGCAATGCCCGAACGGTTGCACTGGCATCAGGCGTAGCTGCGGCTGCCAATGGACAGTTGGCTGCCAACAGTGTGCCTTCCATGTTTTTCTACGATCAAATCGACGCCGGCAGACTGGAGGTGAAACAGAGCAGCGTCTACGGTTTCACATTGGGTGCCTCGTATGCCATTAACAACGTGTGGTCGCTGGCCGTCGGCACTCGCTATTCGTCCGGGGTGCGGGAATTTGATGGCGAGGCGACCATCAGTGCAACGAATCCACTCCCCGGTCCGGGTGGCGTGCCCCTGAATGCGCCAATTACACCGAGCATTCACATCGAAGAAGATGCCGACGGATGGGCCGGTATTTTAGGTGTCAATTTCGCGCCCGACGATAAGCTGAATGCCGCATTAACCTTCATTTCCAACACGAAAATGGAATATGAAATGGATGTCAAGCGCGATACCCTCGGTATCGCACCGGCTTTGGGATTCGTTGATGGCGCCACACACCGAATCGACATCCCGGGCCTGTTGGGCTTCGGCCTCTCCTACCGCTTCATCCCTGAATTCAAAGTCGATCTCAACTACACCCTGTATCTGGAAAAAGACGCCACGATCGATACCTTCGAGGATGAGGGCAACAGCTGGGATTTGGGGATCTCGGGCGAGTACACCTTCACCCCCCAATGGAAGGCCAGCCTCGGCTATATGCTGACCAAGATCGAGCTCTCCGACGACCAGCAGATCAATGAACCGGAAGAACCAAAGCTTGGCGCCAACGCCTTTGCGGGGGGCGTGGTGTGGAGTGCGACCCCGGACTTGGCCGTCACCCTCGGCGCCCTCTATGCGATGTATGACGAGGTCAAAGATAGCCGGGGAATCGAATACGACAAAACCATCTGGAACGTATCGGCTGGTATTCAGTACCGGTTTTTCTAAAAGTTTGGTATGCGGGTGGCAGCAACCCGGATGATGACGATCCAAAGACCGATGCCGGAAAAGACCCCGGCGCCCACAGTTTGGGCCGCCTGCTTTCCCAAGGAGTGACAAACAAGGAAAAACTCGCCGACGGTTCTTTGTGCCGCCGGGGCTTTTTTTCTCCGGCCGATTCGTGGGAAGCGGCGTGATCCCGGATCGAATACAGGGATAACGCCAATCGCGTAAATCCATTTTCTTCTTTCCATCCCAGGACATATGCAATCCGATCGTGTAGTCGTTACCGGGCGGGGAACCGTCAACGCCGTCGCCAAAAATGTGGATGCGTTTGCCACCGCCCTGAAGGCCGGCGCCTGCGGCATCGGCCCGGTGACCCTTTTCGACACCACCGATTATCGCACCCACACCGGGGCCCAGGTTACGGATTTCGATCCCCGGGAGCATATTCCCAAGACCTTTTCCTTAAAGCGCATGTCACGGTCGGATTGCCTGGCCATGGCGGCTGCGCTGGAAGCCATGGCGGACGCAGGCCTGACACCGATTTCAAAAGCAATTGCCGCGGATACCGGTGTGATCATCGGTGGTGGGGCCGGGGGCATGCTGGAGTGTGAACCGGTTTTTGCCCGCTACCTGGAAAGCGGGGCCGGCCGGATGCCCGGATCCCCGTTTGCCGCCTTTTCCTGCGCCTCGTCGGCCGACCACATCGCCACCCATTTAAAACTGATGGGACCCAAAACCACGTTCATGACCGCCTGCTCATCCGGGGCCACGGCCATTGGATACGCCCGGGACCTGATCCGACTGGGAAACGCCGAAGTGGTGGTCTGCGGCGGCGCCGAACCCTTGTGCCGCATCACCTATTCGGCCTTCAATGCCCTTCATACCGTCGATCCGGACTACTGCAAGCCCTTCGACCGGCATCGCCGGGGACTGACCCTGGGAGAAGGCGCGGGTATATTGATCCTGGAATCACTGACCCATGCGCGCAAACGAAAGGCAAAAATATACGCAGAAGTTCTCGGTTGCGGTATCAGCTGCGATGCCAACCACATGACCGCCCCAGACGTAAACGCTACCGGCGCCGCCGGCGCCATGAGCACCGCCCTGGCCGACGCCGGCATTGCCACCGATGTCGTGGACTATATCAACGCCCACGGCACGGCCACCCCGGCCAACGATATGATGGAAACCCGGGGCATCAAGGCCGTGTTCGGTAGCCGGGCTAAACGCATTCCGGTCAGTTCCACCAAATCCATGACCGGACATACCCTGGGGGCTGCCGGGGCCATCGAAGCCGTCGTTTGCATATTGGCCATTGAGCACCGATTCGTTCCGCCGACCATCCACCATGACACCCCCGACGGGGATTGCGACCTGGACTACGTGTCAAACGGCGCCAGGGATATGGCGGTAAACGTTGTTTTGTCGAACTCTTTTGCCTTCGGCGGGAACAACACCGCCCTCGTCTTCGGCAGGTTTTCGGGAAACCGGGGTGCCGGGTGAGCAGACGGGTGGTGGTTACCGGAATGGGGCTGGTGACGCCCCTGGGCATCGGCTGGAAGACGTTTGCCGACAATCTTTTCGGCGGCGTGTGCGCCATCCATCCCATCGAAGGCTTCGATACCACATCATTTAAATCGAAAATGGGCGGCGAGGTTCACGACTTTGCACCCGCGGATTTCATCTCCGGCCGTACCCTTCGGCGCATGGACCGCCTCTCCCGGATGGTCACCACCTCGGCACGCATGGCTTTGGAAGATGCCGGGATCGATCTCGACGGTACCGATCGAAACCGCATCGGCATCGTCATGGGAACGGCCTTCGGCGCCACGGATGTGGCCGCCCGGTTCGCCGGTACCCTGTTCACCGACGGTCCCCGGCGGGTCAACCCCATCCTGGTGCCCAACACGGTGATGAACGCCCCGGCCGGCCATGCGGCTATCGAACTGGGGCTACGGGGAATCAACACCACGGTGAACCACCGGGAGGCCTCGGCGGAAACGGCCATCGCCTACGCGGCGACCCAGATCCGACAGGGCCGGGCCGATGTGATACTGGCCGGCGGCGGGGATATTCTCTCCCCCTTTTTTTTCACCGTGCTGGAGCGGTTCATGGCTTTATCGCCTCAGGATGGCGGTGGGGAGCAAGCACGCCCCTTCGGGCGGGACCGCAACGGCCCGGTAGCTGGAGAAGGGGCAGGGCTGCTCTGCCTCGAGTCGCTGGAATCGGCCCGGTCACGGGGGGCGACCGTTTACTGCGAAATTGCCGGATGGGGCATGAGCAGTGCGCCGGCACCGGCCAACGACTGGCCCGATGACCCGGCCGCAATGGTCTCGGCCATGCAAAAAGCCATGGCCATGGGGGATGTGCGTCCCGGTGATATCGACACCATTTCCGCAGCAGCCAGTGGTGGAATCCGGTCCGACCGGCTGGAGGCCCGGGCCCTGGAGCAGCTCTTTGAAGGCGGACAACAACCGGCGGTAACAGCCCTTAAAGGCGCCATGGGAGAGAACTTCGCCTCCGGCGGTATCCGTTCGGCAGCCATGGCCCTGTCCATCCATCACGGTATCGTGCCGCCCACGCCGGGGGTTGAGAATCCCATCGCCTCGATAGACGTCGTGAGCGCGAAAAGCCGCAAAATGAACACCAATCATGGATTGATCAATGCCTGCGCATCCGGGGGAACATTTGTCAGCCTCCTTCTGAAAAAGGACCCATGACCGCCTGGCGACAATCTTTTCGAAGGTTGCTGACTTTTGGCACCGCCGGTCTCCTGTGAGATCGGCGTCAACCGACTTTCTTGTAGAACATCTTCACACCCGGACTCCGGGCCTGCCGCTGACTGTATTCCGCGCGGTTCTCCTGAACGAATCCCAACCGGGCATACAGTCCTTCCAGACGCGGGTTGTTGGTCAGCGAGATGAAGCGGGTGTATCCCTGTGACGTCATCAACGCCATGAAGGATTTTACCGTATGCACCCCCACCCGCTGATTGCGAAAGCGGGTAGAGATGGCCAACGCGCCCAGCTCCACGGTCTTCGCATCGATGATTTTCTGCTCCACGCACCCCACCACGATGCCGTCGATGGCGGTGACGTAAAACCGGTTGCGGTTTCTCTTCAGGTAGGCTTTGGTGCGGGGTTTCAAAAAGCCCGAGCGCTTGTACATCTCAAGAATTCGGTAAACGATGGCCACCTCTTCATCGGTCCGCACCTGACAAAAATCTTCCTGAAAGTTGTTGGCGATGAGGGTGCCCGCCCCCTCCACGGTGAAGAGTTCGTGCTTAATGCTGTTTTTGCCCGCCGGCAGGATGTGCACCCGGTCGCACTGCCCGGCCTCGATCTTGCTGCAGATGCAGGCCATGGCGCCCTTGAAATTGATGTTGGCGATCAGATCGCCGACATCCGACAGGGATTCGTGGACCCGGACGGTAGTGAGGGCGTTTATTTTGTTTCCTCGGTGGTCGATCAGATAACGGCGCTCCGGAAAAATGACCTTGAACATGGATGGCCGATGATCGAGTACCGCCTCGTAAAAATCGATCTCCGGTGAAATCCGCACGATGCCGGTGGCCGGCAGCCGGCGCTCCAGCTGTTTGATCAGCTTCTGGTTGGCGAACCGGTTGGGCATGTTATGGAGCAGGGTAGTAAGTACGCCGTGACGCACCAGGAACTTGATGTCGGTGATGATATCCTGAAAGTGGTCACGCAGAATGCCTTCCCGGCAGGCAATAAAGACGTCCCTTCCGGTAAGGGCACGCGCGTATTCTTTGAGGTAGAGTTTGGGCATAGTTAAGACCGACGATCGATGCGGATCTTGCCGGCTTAGAAATCGTGAATTCCGGTGTAGGTTTCCGGAGTAATTGCCAGCAGCTCCTTTTTGACGGTCTCCGCCACATCCAGAGTGTCGATGAACGCGGCGATGACGGCCTGGTCGATGGCCGCGTGAGTGCGGGTGAGCGCCAGAAGGGTCTCGTAGGGCTTGGGATAGCCTTCCCGCCGCAGCACGGTCTGGATCCCCTCGGCCACCACGGCCCAGTTGTTTTTAAGATCTCTTTTTAGCGCGTCTTCGTTGAGGATCAGCTTGTCCAGCCCCCGTTTAAGCGATTTAAGGGCGATGAGGGTGTGGCCCAGAGGCACCCCGATGTTGCGGGAAACCGTGGAATCGGTCAAATCGCGCTGAAGCCGGGAGATTGGCAGCTTGGCCGACAGGTGTTCGAGCACGGCGTTGGCTAACCCCAAGTTGCCTTCGGCATTCTCGAAATCGATGGGGTTGACCTTGTGTGGCATGGCCGAGGAGCCGATCTCACCTTTTTTGATTATCTGTTTGAAATAGCCCATGGAGATGTAGGTCCACACGTCCCGGCAAAGATCCAGCAATATGGTGTTGATCCGCTTCACGCCGTCGCAAAACGCAGCCAGGTGGTCGTAGTGTTCGATCTGGGTGGTCACCCGGGAGCGGTGCAGCCCCAGTCCCTCGTTCACCAGCCGGTTGCCGAATGCGATCCAGTCGATATCCGGATAAGCCACGTGGTGGGCATTGAAATTGCCGGTGGCGCCGCCGAACTTGGCGGCGAAGGGAACGATTTCCAGCAGCTTCATCTGCCGGGTAAGCCGATCCACGAACACGTAAATCTCTTTCCCCAGCCGGGTGGGTGAAGCGGGTTGGCCGTGGGTCCGGGCCAGCATGGGCACCGGCTTCCATGCCCGGGCTTTGGTCGTCAGGTCGGCCACGGTCGCTTCCAGCGCCGGCAGCATCACGGTGTGCCAGGCTTCTTTCAGGGAGAGGGGCACCGCCGTGTTGTTGATGTCCTGGGAGGTAAGGCCGAAGTGGATGAACTCCTTGTATGGAGACAGGCCCAGCCGGTCGAAGGTCTCTTTGACGAAATACTCCACCGCCTTGACATCGTGGTTGGTGGTTTTTTCGATCTCCTTTATCTTGGCCGCATCGTCCATGGTGAAGGTTTGATAGGTTTCACGCAGCCGGTCGAAAACCGCCGGATCGATATCGACCAGCTGGGGCAGGGGAAGCCGGCACAGGGCGATGAAGTATTCGATCTCCACCCGGACCCGGTAGCGGATCAGGGCGCCTTCGCTGAAATAGTCGGACAGGGCGGCGGCGGCCCGCCGGTATCGGCCGTCGATGGGCGATACGGCGGGCAGGGGGGTCAATGTCATGGGAGCTCCTTGAAACTTAAGTCGTCGGCCAGTGGTTCATTCTGGCCGCTTATAAAAAAATGGTCCGGCAATGTCAAATTTTCCGTAAGCTGTGGATCGTTGAATGATTGCCTTCCCGCAGGCGTTCATCCAGCCGGGTGAAGCGTTTTTCCGTTTTGTTGGTGTTCACACCGATGGCCAGTGCCCGCCGGGTGCCCACCAGCACCACCATCCGCCGGCCCCGGGTGACGGCGGTATAGATGAGGTTGCGCTGAAGCAGCACATAGTGCTGGGTCATCACGGGCATGACCACGGCCGGGTATTCAGAGCCCTGGGCCTTGTGCACGGAGACGGCATAGGCCAGAACGATTTCGTCCAGGTCTGAAAATTCGTAGGCCACGGCCCGGCCGTCGAAATCGACAATCAGTTGTTGCAGGTCGTCCGCTATGGCCGTGATCCGGCCGATGTCTCCGTTGAACACCTCCTTGTCGTAATTGTTGCGGATCTGCATCACCTTGTCGTTCATCCGGAATCGTCGATCCCCCCGCGTGATCCGGTCTTCACCGGGATTCAGGGCTTCCTGGAGCTGCCGGTTCAGATTTCCCGTCCCCAGCAGTCCCCGGTGCATAGGGGTGATCACCTGGATGTCGTTCACCGGATCGTAGCCCAGTTTGGGAAGCCGTTCGTCGACGATGGTGATGATCGTCGACAGGGCATTTTCCGGTGCTTCGCGCTGGATGAAAAAAAAATCGCTATCTCTTTCATCGCCGGCCACGGGCATCTTTCCGCTGTTGATACGGTGGGCGTTGACGATAATCCGGCTCTGTTTCGCCTGTCGGAAAATTTCGTTGAGCCGAACCGTGACCACGGCCTGCGAGGCGAGAATGTCCTTGAGCACACTGCCCGGACCTACCGACGGCAGCTGGTTAACGTCGCCCACCAGGATCAGGGTGGCTGAAGGCGGCACCGCCTTCAGCAGGTGGTGCATGAGCAGGGTGTCGATCATGGAGGCCTCATCGATGATGAGCAGTTCGCAGGACAACGGGTTGTCCTCTTTTTTCTGGAAGCCGCCATGAGCCATGGAAAACGCCAGCAGCCGGTGGATGGTTTTTGCCTCGTGGCCGGTGGCCTCGCTCATTCGTTTGGCGGCCCGTCCGGTGGGGGCGGCCAGCAGAACCGATGTGTCCCTTCTGGAAAAAATCTTCAAAATGGCGTTGATGATGGTGGTTTTACCGGTGCCCGGTCCCCCGGTAATCACCATGACCTTGCTTTCCAACGCGCTTTTTACCGCTTCCACCTGCCGGTCTGCCAGCCGGATGGAAAGGTGATTTTGCACCCATGCCAGTTCGTCCGCCACGCCCATCAGGGCAACCTGGCGGGGTGTCTCGATCAAGGTCCGCAGGCGTTGGGCGATGCGGGTCTCACACAGATAAAATTTGGCCAGGTACACCGCCCGACCGCCGTCGGACAGGTTTTCCATGACGATCTGTTCCCGTTTGCAAAGGGTTCCCAGGACGCCGGCCAGCATGCCGAATTCCGTTTGGAGGATTTCGGCGGCTTTTTCCATCAACATGGTGTCGGGGTAGTAAACATGGCCGTCGTTTGTCAGCTGGTGAAGCACGTAAAGAATACCGGCCTCGATTCTCACCGGGGCGTCTTTGGCAATGCCCAGTTTCTCGGCAATGCGGTCGGCGGTGACAAAACCGATGCCGAAAATGTCCGTGGCCAGCCGATAGGGGTTTTCCCGCACCATGGCAATGGAACGGTCGCCGTATCGTTTGAAGATTTTTATCGCATAGGCGGTGCCGACACCATGGCTTTGGAGAAAGAGCATCACGTTGCGGATTTCCTTCTGTTCAGCCCAGGCGGTTCGGATCATGGCAACCCGTTTTTTGCCGATGCCTTCGACTTCGACCAGCCGCCGTGCATCGGTGTCGATAACATCCAGGGTCTCTTTTCCGAAATGGTCGACAATGCGTTCGGCGATCTTTGGCCCCAGACCCCGGATCATGCCCGAACCCAGGTATTTCTTGATACCATTAACGGTAGCCGGCACCTGGGTCCGGCAGTGCACGACCTTGAACTGTTCGCCGAAACGGGGGTGTTGGGTCCACACCCCCTGCATCTTCAGCACTTCCCCGGGAGTGGGTGCCATGAGATTGCCCACCACGGTGACCAGGCCCGGCCGGTTGAAGACCTTCACCTGGGCGATGGTAAAGCCGCTTTCGTCATCGCTGTAGGTGATCCGTTCGATCTGACCGGCAAGACGATCCAGATTCGCCGCCGATGCAGGTGTGTTATCGGTTTTCGATGCGGCCATCGATGGTTACATCCAGTCCGGCACGGTGATCTCCGACGGTTTCAACTTGTCGGGGATGTAGCATTTGATGTCGATGACCGGCGAACCGTCCCGGGCGTCGATCTTATCGATGCGAATCACACCGTCGGTGACGGCGCGCAGCCGGCAGGTGGAGATGCCGATGAGGTTGGGACGGACCGGGGAATGGGTGGCGAAGACGCCGGTGAGCGGGTTGGCCGGGTTTTTCCGCGGATGTACGCGAAGCGTGGCGCGGTCATCGGGGTTGTCGTTTCCGTGGAACCAGTAGAAGACGATGATATGGGAAAAGCCGTCCAGGCCCAACAGGCCGTCCTGGAAGGCCCGGCCGATGTCGATACGGACGTCGTCTCCGTTCTTTCGAATCCAGCCGATGGGATGCCCCTGGAACGTGTCGGTCATGGCGGTCTCCTTTCGGTTACGGGAAGAAATATCCCATACAATCAACTTGCAAGGTGATGATCAAGCAATATATTATGAAAAAAGCCGATAATGATGCTCTTGATTAACCCTTCGTGATTGCATACACTTTTTATCGCCATGGGCTATGTCTTCGACTTTAAAGACGCCAGAAGCTATGATCAGTGGCTTCTAAAACGCAAGAACCGCTTTGCCGCGGACTTGGAGAGCCGCCTCATGCTGGGAATGCTCGATCCGGTTGCCGGGGAATCGGTGCTGGATATCGGTTGCGGTACCGGGGCCTCGATCATACCACTGTTGGATAAGGGGCTCGACGTGACCGGTATCGACCCGTCCCCTTACATGCTGGACATCCTGTCCGCTACCCTGGGCGACCGTGTCTCCCTGTACCGCGGAATCGCCGAAGACCTTCCCTATGACGACAACTCTTTTAACCATGCCTGCCTGTTTACCTGCCTGGAATTTGTGGACAACCCGAAAAAAGCCATGGAAGAAGCCTTCCGGGTAGCCAAAGACAGGGTGTTCATTGGATTTTTAAACCGCTATGCCCTCACGGGGATCGGGCGGCGTGTGAAAGGAATCTTTACCCAGACCATTTACAACCGGGCCACATTTTACAGTGTCTGGCAAATCAAAAGCATGGTCCGGGAGCTGATGGGGACGGTCCCGGTGCGCTGGCGCACCGTCTGTCTGCTTCCCGGCCCTTGGGGGTCATGGATGAAGCAGATCGAAGGCTCTGGCCTGGTCCAGCGCTTCCCCTTCGGGACCTTTGCCGGCATGGTGGTGACCCTGGTTCCCCGATTTCGCACGCGTCCCCTGGCCATCCGATACCAGCCGAAAAATCTCGGCGGCGTGGCCGCCGGTGCGGCCGGGTGCTCAGGGATGGCACCATCCGGCGGTTTGGACAATTCTCCGAAGTAGCAGTCGCGAAATGCGCCCAATTGCGGCCTCATGCCGAGAATCATTTGACAAAACAGTCAAACATCTGTTTAAACTGAAAAATATTTATTTTCCGGATCGTGGGTGCCAATTGCCGGCGGCTCACTGCAAAATGAGAGGTGACGGCCCTGATGGAAGCCTGGCTCTACGATACCATGCAAGACCGACGGGTCCAATGCCGGTTGTGCAGCCACCGGTGCGTGATCGGCAACGGCAAGCGGGGAATCTGCGGGGTGCGAAAAAATCGGGATGGCGTTCTGGAGACACAGGTGTACGGGCGCCTGGTCGTTGCCGGTGACGACCCCATTGAGAAAAAGCCTATTTTCCACATGATGCCCGGCAGTCGGTCCTTTTCCATCGCCACGGTGGGCTGCAACTTCAAATGCCTTTTCTGTCAGAATGCCGACATCTCCCAGATGCCGGCGGACCGGGACGGCATGGTAGCGGGAGACCCGGCCACACCCCGGCAGGTGGTATCGGCTGCCCGGCAACGCGGCTGTGCCGGCATCGCTTACACCTACACCGAGCCGACTGTTTTTTTCGAGTTTGCCTGCGATACGGCCCAACTCGCCCATCGCCGGGGGATTAAAAACGTGTTCGTGACCAATGGATTCATGAGCGCTGAGGCCCTCGAACGGATCAGCCCCTGGCTGGATGCCGCCAATGTGGACCTGAAAGCCTTCACCGACGACTTTTACAAAAGGCGGTGCGGGGCCCGACTGGAACCGGTGAAGGAAACCCTGCGGCGAATGAAAGGCTTGGGTATCTGGGTGGAGGTAACTACGCTGATCATTCCAGGGCTCAACGACGATCCCGCCGAGCTTTCCCGGCTGGCAGCCTTCATCGCCGATGATTTGGGGCCTGAAACCCCCTGGCACGTGAGCCGGTTTCATCCCACGTACCGGCTGACAGATCGCGGCTCGACGCCGGTGGAAACCCTCATGCAGGCCAGAAAAATCGGCATCTCGGCCGGGCTGAAGTATGTCTATACGGGCAACATTCCCGGCCGGGGCGGCGAAGATACCATCTGTCCCGGTTGCGGGGAAACCGTTATTGCCCGTGGGGGGTTTCAGATCATGGACAACCGGGTGCGAAAGGGCCGGTGCAGCGGCTGCGGGGCGGTCATTGACGGCATCGACTTGTAGTCTTTCATTGACTGGCTGCTGAAAAGGACGAGAAGATGTCAACCATCGGGAATCTCAAACTGGATCATCTGGTTGGCCGGCAGGTAGGCACCGCCGTGCTGCTGAAAAAGCTGGGGAACGGCGCCATGTCCGTCGTGTTTGTGGCCTACCAGAAGACCCTCAAACGACAGATTGCCGTCAAGATCCTTCCCAAAGCCCTGCTAACGGAACAATTTGCCGCGTTTTTCCAGCAGGAGGCCGAATCGGCGGCCATCCTGTCGCATCCCCACATTATCCCCGTCTATGAGGTGGGTGAAACGGAAGAGATCCTCTTTTTCACCATGCAGCTCGTCAAGGGCCACGAACTGTCCCACTATATCCGGCAAGCGCGGAAGAATATCGTGCCTTCCAAACGCTTTATGCCGATCAAGACGGTGGTCTCCTTGATGTTGAAGGTCCTCGATGCCCTGGCCTATGCCCATGACAACGACATTGTGCACCGGGACATCAAGCCCGACAACATCATGATCGAAGATCATTCCAAACGGCCCTTGATCACCGATTTCGGTGTGGCCCGGGTTTCCCGAACCACGGGCAAGAGTGACCGGATGCTCTTGGGCACCCCCATGTATATGGCACCCGAACAGATTCTGTCGGGGTCCGTCGACGGCCGGGCGGATATGTACAGCGCCGGGGTGATGATGCTCGAAATGCTCATGGGTGTGCTCCCCTATCCACCCTACCGGACAGCCATGGATCTGCTTAAAAGGAAACTATCCTTGAAAGACCGCATCTTTCAACAGCGCCCATCCCAGGTCCATCCAGTGGCCGACCGGGCCCTGGATGAGATCCTGTTCAAGGCATTGGCCTTCGACCGGGATCGGCGATACGCTTCCTGTCGCGAGTTTGCTTTGGCGCTGGAACACTATTTAAGCAATTGATAATATCATCTTCAACTGGATGAGGACGCCATGCCCCTGGATGCCGCCGCGAAAAACCGACTCTCTCAGTTCGGACGAACCATCGCCCTGATGTTCAATCGCTCCATGATGTACCAGCCCAGTCACCCGTTCGTGAAACAGTCCATCGACATGTTCTACGAGGGCGCCCAGGACCTGCTGAAGATCATTTCGCCGCTGGTATTCATTCTCAACCGGGATGAGTTTTTCGTTGATGAAGAGCCCCTGGATCCGCGTCTCAATGTTGGGCGTCTGGTGGCGCTGTTCAAGAACAACGGCATTCAGTCCATTTCCATTGCACCCGGTCTCGAAAGGCGGGATATCAAGGTCTTTCTGGAAGTGTTTGGCGAAATCAGCAAATATGGCGGGGCCGAAGGATTTAAAAAGGCCATCTTTGCCCGGGGGGTGACCAGCATCAAGATCAACCACGTCCGCTACAAGAAAGTGACCGAAGATGATGAGGTGATCAACCGGGACGCGCTCAAGGACCTGACCCCCCAGATGCTGGCCGCCGAAGAGGAATCCAAGGCCCGCAAGATGTTCATGGACACCCTGCTGGAGAGCGTGCTCACCGAGGAGTTCGCCAAGACCCTGAACATCGAATCCCTCATGGCCAATCCCGGAGCCGTTTCCAGGAACATGATCCAGGCGGATATAGAGGGTGTGCCATCCGCCGGTCCGGGACCGGGTGGTGGCGCCGGTGAGGGGTCGGGAGGTGGCTGGGGACCAGGGCCCGGCGGGTCTGGTGGAACCGGTCCGGGTGAGGGCGATGCTGGTGACGGCAAAGGCGGTTCGGGGAGTGGTCTTGGAACCGGAGAAGGCGGCGACCCTGGAACGGGGGGTGGCGCCGGCCCTGGCGGGTCGGGAACCGGGGGCCGCGGCAATCTGCTGTTTCAGCAGCTAGAAGTGCTGCGCATCGAGGTGGATAAGCACCTGGAGGGCAAAGGCGACGTGGCCCTTGCCGATCTGGCCGGTGCCGTCTTCGACATGAAAAAGCAGCTGCTGGAGGGCATCGAAGCCCAGAAGGCGCTGGGTGTCGCCTATGAAAATGAGGCGAACATCCTGGAAAACGTTAACGAACTCACCGACCGGGTGCTCATCCAGTTGCTTAAAGAGGAGTACCAGCAGGGTAAAATAACACCGGCCCGCATGGCCCATATCCTCAGGCGACTGGTCCCCGAGGCAGCCGAACTCAAGCGCCTGCTGCCCAAGATAAAAACGGCCCTTTTGGAGGAGGGCATGTCCCACACCCAGTACCTGGAGCTGGTTCAGGAGCTGAGCAAGGAACTGCAAAGCGAGGGCCTGGCCAATCTCCTCCAGGAGAGCGGCGAAGAGATCGGCGTTGACGGCGATCAGCTGATCGCGGAATTCAAGCAGAATCCGGAACAGGCGGCCCAGCTGATCTACCTGGCCTCCGAGATCCGAAAGGGCACCGGGGACGACGATGCGCTGGCCGAAATCCTGGCCGGTTATGTGGAGCAGATGGGCGGTCAGATGGCCATTGACCAGGCCGGGGAAAAAGATGATCCCGCGCAGCTGAAACGTGTGATGGGAAGCATCGAGTCCAACATCGTCCGCCAGCTGGGGAAGATGGACGTGGGGGGCGATGTCATCGAAAAACTGGAAGACCGCCTCAACGCCCGGATGGAGACGGTCCTGGACCAGATGCGGGCCGAATGGATCAAAACCAAGGCCCGGACAGGCGATGGCGGTGGCGGCGCAGAACGCCGTAAGGCCCTCAGCGTCCTCCAGACACTGGAGCAAAGCGTCAGTGAACATGACGAACTGGGAGCAATCCTCAAGATCGTCCGCAAGAAAGTGGAAGGCGGCGAAATCGATGAAAACGACTATAAGAAGATCCAGGACGAAATTTCCAGCCAGAAACGCCTGATCAAGGAGAAAGAGGCCAACCGGGTGATGCCCACCGGTGTAATAAAAGCCGGCACCATGGCCTTCATCCTGGAAAAAGAGATCGCCCGGGCCAACCGCTATGACTACTCCTTTTCAGCCCTGGCCCTCTCCATGATCCGGATAAAACCCCGCGCCAAAGTAAAGGCCGGCGCCATCAACAACGAAATCCTCATGGAAGCCGTACTGGCACTATTGGCCGAAACGTTTCGCGAGGTGGACATTGTCGGTCAGCTGGGCAAGAACACCATCGTTGCCATGCTACCGCTAATCAGCCGTGAAGATTCAAAAAAAGCGCTGAACCGGGTGATGAAAGTCCTCCAGGACGCGCCCGTCGATGTGAAAGGCATCCCCGTGGATTTTAAATTTGCGGGCGTCGCCATTACCTTCGACGGCGAGCACACACCGGACACCAAAAGCTTTATCCGGGTAATGTCCGGTCGGCTCCAGGATATGGCCAACCGCTTGAAAAATATTCAATCGTTTATGTAGGAAATAAAATATGAAAAAAATTCACATCCGTGTTGTTTTCTCTATATTATCGGCCTTGACCATTTCCGGAATGGTTATGGCCGCCGGCGGGCCACCGGCCGATGCGCCGATCTTCCCTCCCAGCCTGGAAAGCTACGGGGACAAGGATATGGGCGGCATCATCGACATCCTCGGCCACCGCATCATCCAGCAGCCGTTCAACCTGGTGGCGTCTCTCATATTCTTGTGCGCCATCCTTCATACCTTTTTCACCGGTCGCTTCATGGTCATTGCCCATCGGTGGGCCCATGACCACGAAGAGAAGATCAAGGAGGGACTGGCCCCCCGAGGATCGGTGCACCACGGCGCCGAACTCTTTCATTTTATGGGTGAAGTGGAGGTGGTGTTCGGCATCTGGGCCGCCGCGCTGGTGGGTGCAGTGGTGCTGTTTTTCGACTGGCCCACGGCCAAGAGCTACGTTCTGTACAAGGTGAATTTTACCGAACCGATGTTCGTGGTGGTGATCATGACCCTGGCCGCCACACGCCCGATCCTGCAGGTTACCGAACAATTGATGTGGAAGATCGCCAAACTGCTGGGCGGTACGCTCACCGCCTGGTGGTGGGTCATCCTGACCATCGGTCCCATCCTGGGATCCTTCATCACCGAACCGGCGGCCATGACCATTGTCGCCATGCTGCTGGCCGATAAATTTTATGCGCTGTCGCCTTCCGGCAAATTCAAGTATGCCACCTTGGGTCTGCTGTTCGTCAACATTTCCGTGGGCGGCACCCTGACCAGCTATGCGGCGCCGCCGGTGCTGATGGTGGCGGTGCCCTGGAATTGGGACACCATGTTCATGATGACCCATTTCGGCTGGAAAGCCGTATTGGGCATCCTCCTGGCCAACCTGAGCTATTATTTTGTATTTCGCGGCGAGTTGAAGGCGTTGCAGGAGCGCTTTGCCATGAAAACCCTCAAGGATGAAATTCAAAAACGATACCTCAAACGAGCTGACGTGGAAGAGATGGTGGATGATTGCATCAACCGGCTGGGAGANCGGTTTAAATTTGTTGAAGCCTTTGCCGCTCAATTCGAAACCGCCAGACAGGAACTTGGTCGGCGGTTGGAAACCAGGGTTATGCAGGAGTTGGCAGCCAAGGAGATCGATGCGGATTCGGCCCGACAAGCCTTTACGGAGCGCAGCAAGGAGATCCAGCTCCGACGGATGCGGCAGGATCTACCCGGCCTGCTGCCACCGGAAGAGCGTCCGCCATTTTTTGATCCGGACTGGGATCAGCGGGATGATCCGGTGCCACTGTGGGTGACCTTGGTGCACATCGCCTTCATGGGATGGACCATCGTCAACGCCCATTACCCGGCCTTTTTTGTTCCGGGGATACTCTTCTTTCTGGGATTTGCCCAGGTGAGTGCGCCCTACCAGAATCGAATCAATTTGAAGCCGGCCCTGCTGGTGGGGTTTTTCCTCGGCGGCCTGGTGATTCACGGCGGCCTCCAGGGCTGGTGGATCGAACCGGTGCTGAGCAATTTGACCGAAATTCCCCTGATGCTGGGGGCCACCATTCTCACGGCATTTAACGACAACGCGGCCATCACTTTCCTGAGCACCCTGGTACCCGGTTTTTCCGATGGAATGAAATACTCGGTCGTGGCCGGGGCCGTTGCCGGTGGTGGGTTAACCATCATCGCCAATGCCCCCAACCCCGCCGGGCTGAGTATCCTTAAATCCTATTTTGATGAAGAGGTCTCTCCAGGAAGCATCTTGCTGGCCGCTGCCCTGCCGACAGCCATTTTGTGGCTGACTTTTCTCGTTCTTTAAACGGTTGGAATATCCTCACCATGCCCCGTGTCTCTTCCCAATGAACAGCGTGCTATCGAGATAGGGACGCCTCTCGCGAGGCGTC